>OICR01000269.1_pt1 | contig 24854 bp, 16 predicted proteins | sample 1581321 | NCBI WGS metagenome assembly OICR01 (sample SAMEA3882557, study PRJEB24775) | human gut metagenome | biome: human-associated habitat; feature: intestine environment; material: feces | place: Netherlands | collected 2009/2010
GGGTTCCGAGGTTGTTGATCTTCTTGTCCAGAAAAGCCCCGCGGGTGAGGTAGGCACCCTCATAGCGCAGCCCTTTGTAGAAACCGGCAAGCTCAGCGGTCCAGGCAAGCTCATGGTCAAGACCTGTGATGACATCGGTGTCGAGGTACTTCTTCCTGTTGATGCTCGTAGAGTTGCGGCTGCTGTAGCGCGCGGCTCCGTAAGCGTCGGTGGATGTGACCTTCGGCTCACGGTAGGATATCGCTCCGCCAAGATGAAGAGCCGACTCCGAACACTTATAGAGAGGACGGAAGACTACTTTCCCCGTGTAGGACAGGCCTGCGTTGCGGCCAAGATCCTTGTTGTTGTCCTTCATGGCCGTGGCCTCCTCGGCACCCTTGAGCTCAGGTCCGAACACACCGCCGGCAAACCAGAACCATTTGTTTGAATATGTCAGATTCAGCCCCAGATGCCTTGACGGTGCGAGCGAGGTCACCATCGGGCGTTCCATGAACATAAGGTAACGGGATGTGGTGTTGCGCTGGATGGAGAAAGACTCCTTGAAATTACCTGCCTTGATCTCAAGCCCTGGCACTCCATTATAGGCCAGAATGGCATCCTTGAGTTCACATATTCCATCAGCCCAGTCAGTGTCAATCTCTCCGTACCAGTTCCTGTCCAGCTGGGCCTTGACGGCGAAACGGGCACGGCGGATGGACATTCCGTTTCCGATGTGGTTAGGATTATCCTTCCCGTCAAGTTGGGAAGAAGTGAAGTCCGGACCTCCGAAAAAGACAGCTGCGTCGCCCTGCACACGGATGTCGAACCACATCTTGTAGTCGATCTTCTTGGCATCCAGCACCATGATTCCGTCCTGGATCTTTACCTGTCCCGGAGTGGAGTTCACCTGCTGACCATACTGGTTCAGTTCAACCTCTGAATCCTTCTTCGTGTCCGTTGTCTGGGCGGACAACGAGACTGCCAGAAAGGCTGCCAGAGAAACAAAAACAACTCTTTTCATACTTTACAACATTAAGCGATTAATAAACTTGGTTATATAGTTTTGACAAATTCCGTCAGATTCTGCCCTCTGGCCAGGCCAAGCTTCGCGCGGAGCCTGTGCCTGCCGATCTCGACACTTGTCGGAGCTATATTCATCAATGTGGCTATATATTTCGTGGAGAAACCGAGCCTTAGCAGCATAGCCAGGCGTCTCTCCTGTTTTGTCAATTGTGGGAACCGTTCGGTCATCCGGGCCGTGAAATCCTTGTGGAGGGTCTCGACCTGGGCATAGAAACTGTCTATCTCGTTGGAGAAATTCCTTCTGAGATTGAGATCGGTACGGAGTTCGTGAAGAAGTTCGTCCTTCTTCTCCGGTTCCATCTCCGCCTGAGCCTGTTTGACCTTTTCGTAGAGTCCGTCCATGAACTCTTTCTGCTCGCTCAGGTTCATCGCCACGCTGACGAGTTCCTTGCGCTTGAGATCCAGCAGGTTGTGCAGGTTCTCATTCTCCGCCTGCATCGTCTTGATCTCCATCTCGTTGATTGCCCGGCGGTTCTCGTTCAGTTCATCGTCCATTTCACGAAGAGTCCTGCCGGAGGTTTTCGATGCGCGCAGATAAAGGAACGACATGACCGTCAGGCCGCCCGAGACAAGGGCGAGAAGCATAATGAGGAGCCCGACCTGGGCGTTCACCAAGGAGAACAGGTTCGGATGTATCATACCAGAGATAAGACAGGCGAGAATCATCGCCAGAAGCGGAGTCAAAAGCGCGTCCGTGCCGATCTTGGAGGCAAGAGGCATCCAATTGACCTCCTTGTTCTGAGCCAGTTCGCAGCCGGCAAGCCCAGCCAACATCAGAAGCCCCGGAGCCAAAGGAGTGGCTTTCAATTGAATATTCCCGATCCTCAAATCGAAAGAGAAGATCAAGGTGACAAGCGCGGTGGCAAGCGTCATCGCCAAAGCGGCCTCGGCATTGATGTCGAACCACCTCTCCATAAGTCTGTGCGATTTGGCTCCGGCCTCGCCCTTTACCAGCAAACATATGGCTATGGCAACAGCGGCAAACACCAACAGTTGGAATTCCAACGTTGAGACCGACGGAACAAACCCTCCAAGGTTGAACCCTATGGCAAGCATCAGCGCCGAGGCCGCGATCGTCATCGCCAGCCCCATCCTGTTCATCTTCGTAAGCAGATGACAATCAGACCTTGACGAAATCGCAGAGATTACCTTGCAAAGAATGATGGCGATAAGGATTGTGAATATGACCGCGGCCAGCCACGAAAGCGGCACCGACCACCGGATCGCCGACGAACCGCTTTGGAGCATCCGCGTCCCGGCTATCGCTCCGGCAAGAGAAAACACTATGGAAGCGTCCTTTATGAATATCCTGACGGCCACTACCGCCAAGGTCGCGGCGAAGATCACCACAGCGTAATCCCTGCCGGGGACAAGCTGAGGGACCTCTAAACGGGAAAGGCCGACCCCGACAAACAGCAGAAGCATTATTCCCGGGACACGGAACCGTCTGGCCACAGTGTGGCAGGTTCCGGCAGGTGCCAGAGCGACCGGCAGATCCGTCACCGAGAACCATCCCGTCAGGATGATGACAAAGAGTATGAACACCGTCACTGTCATCAGATGCTTCTTTTGATTGACATAACCGACAGCTGGTCAGCCACTTTCTCGGCCTCCATTGAAATCTCCTCGATGTGGAGTGCGAAGTAGCGCAGATGGAACTTCTGGCTGAGCCTTAATTCGTCCATCGTATGGAAAACCTTCTTCTTGAGGGATTTGGCCTGTTTGTCCGCCTCCTTTTCGTAGAAATAGACCCTGTGAACCTTCTCGGTGATACTGTCCGAAGTCCTGAAATAGGCCTTGGCCGCTGGAATGGCCGTCTCCACAGCCTGAGTGGACAACTCAGTGAGTTTCAAGAAATCCGCATTCAACTCCACCGGAATGAACGGCCTCTCTATCTCGAACTGGAACAGATTGTCGTTCAAGGTGTCGATGATGTGGTCCAAGGCCTCCAGAAGACGCATGATGTCTCCTCTAAGCCTCACAAGACTTGACTGCCTGTAAAGTCCGGCCTCGATCTCCCTGCGAAGGAGTTCCGCCTCGTTCTCCAGCCGGGTCATCGTCTGAAGATTCCCTTTGAACGCCTCGACATTAGTATAAAGATAGTTCTTCACCCCCTCACCGAAAATCAGCAAGGCCTGGTCGATCGTGTCGAAGAACTTGTCGATGTCACCTATAATTTTATTGATTCTTTTCTGGTATAGCATATTCAGTAGTTATTGTGTCGCTTTAGTGTTTCGGCTTATCGCGATGCCGGCATTACCGGTCATCAACACTGTCAAATTTAGACCAGAATCACGACGAATCAAAATGAGTAAATTGCCCAAACATTGTGTTGTAAAGTTTTCAACAATAACTAAACGGTTGAAAAACAATAATGTTCTTCAACCGTCTGTAAAGTTAGCAATAAAAACCGAACCTGGGCTTTATAGTGTTTGTAAAGGTTAAGTTTTATACCTCCCCCCACTCATGAGTGCGATTCCGAATGCGTTGAAAGCAGAATTCGACGCGTATGATTTCTTACAAAACACCTTCAGCCACACAGCCACTGTGATCCACCCTGGTGGCACCTTGACTGAAAAACTATAGCTTTAGGCTTTTACTTTTTCAGCCATAGCGTGCCCTCACCCACGTCTGTGGCACAGTAACATGAAAGCGTTCTGTAAGCGAGGGAACTTTTCGCCCCAGCTTGTAATGATTCAAGGCGGTATATTCACAAGCCCTAACTAATGGTCATCCCCAGTTTGAACATCGGGAGGTACATCGCGATCATCACGAAGCCGACAGCCACCAAGAGGAAACCGTGCGGCTTCTCGCATCCGAGACCATCATAACCGTAAGCGGGAATATGGAAAGCAGCCTCAGCATCGCATCAGTCCTTCACAGTCTCCTTCAGGTTCTTGTCCTGGTCAATCTCCCAAACGTTAAAGACTCCGTCCTTGTCAAAATCGACCACGGAGACAGCCTGTGCCTTGAAGCCGTTCTCGCCAGCCTCCACCACCTCAATTCGATAGTTGGCGTTTCCTCCGTCCGTCACAAGGGACGCTTGTTCAAACCCAAGTTCCTCCAAATCATCGGAATATCGTGAATAGGTGTAGAAATAACTCTTCTCCAACGGATGCAGGAAAGTAAGTTGCTGTTGCGCCTCCGTCGCCTTCGCCCTTGAGATCAACGGCATCAGGTCTCTAAATTTCACCGCACTTGGGCAACAAGGCAAAACGAAATATTTTTTATATTTTTGCAAAAAGGACCGATGTGATTAAAACTCTTGTAACATTATTCATTCTCTGCTTTGCGTCTCTGTCGTACGATTCAGAGACTTCATCTCTGCGGATCTTGGACGAGGCGTTGAAAAACACCGACTACCAAGAGGAGAAAGAGCAAATCATAGCCCAGATTTTCAAACAGGCAAAAGACTCCTCCGCCAATCGTGAGCTCTATTTTTGGAACCTGTCAAGATTAAGGGACGAATACGCTTTCTACCAGATTGACTCTGCGATGTCTTATTCTTTAAAGTCATTGAAAGTGGCGTTAGAGATAGGTCGTGAAGACCTGATCACCGTCGCCAAACTTCATATGGCGGAAGAATTCATACAACAAGGCATGTATATCGAAGCAAAGGAATGGCTTGACGCCCTACCTAACAAGGACATTCCATCAAACCAGCTCGAAACCTACTATTACCAATACAACGCCTTATACGAGGCTCTTGGCCAGTGCACTGACAATCTTGACATTAAATATTCGTATAAACAGAAAGAACATGCCTACAAAGATTCGATAATCAATGTGGCTCCTTCCAACATATTCATTAAAACAGCTTTGCTTTCTGCTTCAAACCAAGAAGAGAAAGCTCTCTCCGCCCTGCTTGACCGCTACAACGAGATGTCTCCCGATGATAGGGACATAGGACCTATCGCATACATGATTTCGACAATTTACAGACAATTTGGGAATCGTGCCGAAGAAAAGAAATATCTTATCATTTCGTCCATCTCGGATATGAAAAGTTCTGTCAAGGAATATCTTTCCTTGAGACGGCTTGCGGAGATTCTTTTCGAAGAAGGAGATTACGCGCGCGCACACAAGTATATTACAAGGTGTATGAATGATGCTATGTTCAGCGGGGCGCGACTCAGAATGGTTCAAGTCTCCTCTATCCTGCCTGTTTTTGAGGGAACCTATCAGCATAAGTTGAGAGTCCGGGTCATTATTCTGTCAATCAGTCTGATAGCCATCATTCTCTTGATGATAACATTAGCGGTTCTGCTGAGACAGAAACACGAACAACAAATTCAGCTTTGCGAAGCCAATAAACTATTGTCAGAGTCAGGCGCAATCAAAAACGTGTATATATTCAAACTCTTGATGGAGAGTGTCAGCAGAATTGAAACGTTGGACAACTATCGGAAAATGTTGAAGAAGAAGTACATCAGCGGTGAGAAATACTCTGTTTTGGACGATCTTAAGTCAACCGACATCATTGATGAGCAATGGCGGACATTCTACCGCAATTTTGACAGCATCTTCTTGGAAATGTTTCCGTCCTTCATTGATGGAGTTAATTCCTTGATGACAAAAGAGAACCAATTCGCCAAAAACGACAGCCTGTCTGTCGAGTTGAGAATCCTGGCGCTGATCAGACTTGGCATTGAGGACACAGACCGGATCGCGGCTGTCCTGAATTACTCCAAATCCACTGTTTATTCCTATCGTTCAAGAATCAGACTGAGATCCCTGGATCCCAAAAAATTCGAGGAAAGGCTAAAAAACATCAAGAGTATCTAATTTACAGCATTTGGATAATATGCCTTGGCTCATATAGCTATGTAATTAAATTTCAAGAAGTAACCTAATAATAACCTTTGGATTTTGTTTATATCCTATATGATTGATGCGGAATAATACAGACCTTTGTGACGTTGACCTCTCGAACGAGATTAATAACACAAAGCAATTTGTATATGAAATCAATCTATGACAAACGAGCACGATTACTCGCTCTACTCATCACCTTGTTGTGTGATGCATCGCTATTACTGTCGGCTCAGTCACGCACTGTAACCGGAATTGTGACGGAAGCATCGACATCTAACCCTTTGTCCGGTGCTTTTGTCTATGTTAAAGGTTCTTCGGATGGAGCCACAACTGATTCCAAGGGCTCCTATCATCTGACACTTCAAAGTCCGGATGATATTATTGTGGTCTCTTTGCTGGGCTACAAAGAGATTCAGGAAAAAGCCGGGCAGCGCACGACCATCAACTTCTCCTTGATGGAAGATATGGATTATCTGGACGAAGTGGTTGTCATCGGTTATGGGACACTGGACAAGAAAGAGCTGACATCGGCGATCGCCCACGTCAATTCAAAAGAGTTCCTTGCGACAGCCGGTTCCGATCCTTCAATGTTGATTCAGGGGAAGGTGGCAGGAGTGTCGGTCGAGAACATCGGAATCGGAGATCCAAACAACCAGGCAACCATTCAGATTCGTGGAATATCTTCCAGAAATGCGGGTCTGGGGCCGCTTATCGTCATTGATGGTGTGGCAGGGGGTAATCTGTCGAATGTAAATCCTAACGACATTGAGTCAATCGACATCCTTAAGGACGGTGCGGCTTCCGCGATTTATGGAACACGTGGAAGCAATGGAGTAGTGTTGATAAACACGAAGAAAGGGGCGAAGGATGGAAACTTTCACGCGACCTATAACGCCATCGCTTCCGCGAATGTGATGATTAATGAACTTGAGATGCTCTCGGCGGACGAGTTCCGGAAGAACAAGGTAGAAGCGGGCACAGCAGAAGATTTTGGCGGTAATGTGGATTGGCTGAAGGAAGTTAGCCGCATAGGGTTCTCTCATCAGCACACTCTGACCCTGTCCGGAGGGAATAGCGAGAATAATTTCAGAGTGAGTGCTGATTACAGGAATGCAAACGGAATTGACCGACGCTCGGAGCGTGAGGAAATCGGAGCGAGAGCCAGCATAAACCATAATACCAAAAACGGGCTGTTTACTTTCTCCGTCAACATCGCTCCACGTCTTGTCAAGAGCAAGTCTTCAGACTGGCATGTGTTCCAATATGCCATAGAGGCAAATCCTACTTCTCCGATCTTTGACCCACAAGACCCTTCCAGATACTTTAGTTTCATGGGGCAGCGCGCGGACAAGAATCCGGTAGAGTTGATCAAGACAGAACTTTCCGACAATGAATACAAACTGTTGGACTGGGACGGAACGGTGAGACTGAACATTTTACCGGGGCTGAACACACAAGTCACATACTCAAATCAGTATGTCGGCAGTTTTGGTGGTTACTTCCTGCCTTCAACAAACACAAAGACGAATATGTCTGAAGCCAACAGGTCTTATGGCCAGACAGACAAATCCGCTGTAGAGTGGCTCGTGAATTATAATAAATCTTTCGGGGATCATTCGGTCAAGGCAATGGCCGGCTACTCTTGGCAAAGCATTACCAACAGTGGTTTTTCCGCAACAAACAAGCAGTTTGCCAATGATGGTACGACCTACAACTCTTTGGGTCAAGGAGAATGGGGGCTTGAAGAAGGACACGATGGAACAAGTTCCTATAAAAACAACTCTAAACTGATCGCATTCTTCGGCCGTCTGAACTACGACTACATGAGTAAATATCTCCTTACGCTCTCCCTCAGGTACGAAGGCTCTTCCAAGTTCGGCATAAACAACAAATGGGGTTATTTCCCAGCGGTTTCCGCAGGTTGGAGAATGTCTAAGGAAAACTTTATGAGTTGTTGCTCGGGTTGGCTCAACGATCTGAAAATAAGGGCGGATTTCGGAGTTACAGGTAATCAGGATTTTGACAGCTACAAGTCCCTGAACACCATGACAGGATTCGGGCAGTATTACTACCAGGGTAAGTTTTTCACAGTCTGGGGCGCTTCCAAGAACGTTAATCCAGACCTAAGATGGGAGAAGGGTGTCAATTGGAATGTCGGGTTGGATTTCTCCTTGTTCGACAACAGAATCAGTGGTTCCGTAAATTATTATAACAGAACCCAGAAAGACCTACTCGGGGATTATAACGTCTCCATTCCGCCATATTTGTTCTCCACCACATTCGTGAATGTAGGAACAATGAAGAACAGCGGAGTTGAAGTGGAGCTGCACGGAAGAATCTTCGACAAGAAAGATTTCTCCTATGATGTCTCTCTTGTAGGCTCCACTATGGACAACCGTTTCATCTCTTTCTCAAATTCGGATTACAAAGGGCAGAAATACTATTATGTGGCTCCGACAGAGGATCCATTCCCATTCCATTATCTTCAACGGATCCAGGAAGGCGAACGAGTCGGAAACTTCTATATGTGGAAATACGCAGGATTGAACTCTGACGGAGAATGGGTGATTTATGACAAGAACGGTGAATATAAAGCAGGAATGGATGCGACAGACGAGGATATGTACGTTGTCGGCAATGGGTTGCCTAAATTTACGGCAAGCTGGTCCAACTACCTGAAATACAAAAATTTGGATTTGAGCATATATTTCCGTGGAGCTTTCGGCTTCGAGATATTCAACATTCACGAGTTCTATTACGGGATTCCAGGCATGACAAGCAATGTGATGAAAACCGCCTATACCAAGAATGCAAACATCAAGGAGAATCCTTTGGTTTGCGATTATTTCATCGAGCGCGGTGATTATCTAAAACTGGATATGGTGACCATAGGTTACACAATCCCTCTCGTCAGCAAATATTTTGACAGTGTCAGATTCAGCCTGACCGGAAAGAACCTGTTCACCCTCACATCTTTCAGCGGCGTGGATCCTTCCACCTATAGCACAAACGGGCTTACACCCGGAGCTACAGGTTCCAGGAATTATTATCCTACCTGCCGGCAATTTTTGGCGGCCGTACAAATAGCATTTTAATACAAAACGCATTTTAGATCAACAAATGAGAACGTTTAATATTCTGATAACAGGCATATGCCTGACATTGTTCGCATCCTGTACGGATCTTTCCGAGACATTGTTTGATCAGGTGGGATCGGACAACTACTACAACACGCAGATGGACATAATCCGTGCTGTGTACCGTCCGTTTGAACACGCGTACTGGAGCGTTCAGTCTCGTCAAGTGATTCAGGAACTATCCGCTGACCAGATAGCGGCTTGGAAGAAAGATGATTGGTGGGAAGACGGTGGCAGATGGAGCCGTCTGCATTATCACACGTGGACGATCGAGGAAGAACAGTTCAAGACCGAATGGGAAGCCTGTTTCAAAGGTATTATGCAGTGCAATTATGTGATGGACGATCTGGATCGTCTGAACCCAGCTGATTTCAATCTTTCGGATTCTGACTTCGCCGCTTTGACTTGTCAATGCCGAACTATGCGCGCGTGGTTCTATCTCCGTCTTCTTGATGAATTCAGAAATGTCCCGCTTGCGGTAAGTTCCGATGTCACGAAGAATTCGGAAAGCAATGTCAGTCCTCAAGAACTTTTCAGTTTTATTGAAAGCGAACTGACCGACTGTGTGGACAAACTGCCTGTCAAGACCGGGGTTGCAGGGAACGGAGTGAACCAAGGCCAGTGGAACAAGGCCTCAGCCGCCGCTCTGCTCGTGCGCTTGTACCTGAATTCGGAAATCTATATCGGTCAAGCAAAATTCAATGAGTGCGCGCAGATCGCCAGAAAGATAATAGCAGGTGAATATGGTGCATATTCATTGGAAAAAACCTGGGATAAGGTTTTTGACTGGGATAACGACAACTCCCCCGAGATCATTTTTGGCTTTCCCTCAGCAAAGGGGTACAATCATTATGTTTACGCGGGAGACACCTTTTGGTGGACGGTTCCAGCCCGTCAGGTGAGCTATTATTTCGATGACATGGAAGCCACATCGCTCAACGGGGACCATAATTGCAAATACCGACTGGCACCGAGTCTCTCGCCTGACGGGAAGCCGTACAACACATCCCTTGGATGTACGGTAGCCAAATTCAAGAAATATCCAAAGGACTACCGTTTGCTGAAATACCGGAACCTCGGCAACAGTACACGTGAAGGTATGATGCTCTTCGGTTATCTGGAGTATATGAACGGCGGCTCTCTCCAAAGGGTCACAAGCCCAGAAGGTGGATACGATCTCTACCTTAGGGATGCGGTGGCATCGTTCAAGAACACGGCTCCGGATGAATCTCCCGCAGATCTCACCTCTGATATGCTTCACGGAGATCATTCCAGCGGCTGGGCGTATGTGAAGTATCCGTTCTACTCAGATTCAGATGAGGGCCAACTTGAGGCAGACTGGGCTGAAATCAGATTACCGGAAATATATTACTCATTGGCGGAATGTGAGTTCCGTGACGGCAACACGTCAGAAGCGGCGAAACTGCTCAACAAGGTGAGAAGACGCAACTATCCGGAAGCCGATGTTGAGGAATATCTGTACATACCCGAAGGACCGGTGGTGCTGGACGAGCAGGAGTTGCTGGACGAGTGGGGACGTGAATTCCTCTCTGAGAGCAGACGGCGTACGGATTTGATCCGTTTCGGAAAATTCTGCAATGGAGTCTGGTGGGACAAACAGCCGGACGCTGACACTCACACCATAATATTCCCGCTGCATCGAGATGTTCTGAACGCAAATCCTAAACTCGAACAGAATGAGGGCTATCCTAGACCGGAATAAAACAACTCTAAAATAACAAAAGTCATGAAAAAAATTTTTAATCTTGCCCTGATATTGGGGACAATCACCTTGATTTCTTGTGAAAAGGAAAACAAGAATGATGATCCTATCAATTTCGAGAAGGAGTACACGGAACTCTACGCCATTGGTGGAGCTGTAAACAAATGGGATTCAATGGATCCTGAGCCTATGAAGCTTGAGTCGAAGGACAACTTCGTGATAGAGGTGGATCTTATCAAATGCAATGAGAACAAACTGATCAAGTTCTGTATGACAAAGGGAAAGGACTGGAGTCAGACTGATTACCTTGTTCCAGCTACCGTGGAAAAAGACCAGGCTTACTGTTTTCTGAAAGAAGGAGAGAACAAGCTTCAGCACAGTAGCGTCAAACTTGACGGAGAAGGTAATCTCAAGGACTGGTTCTTCGGTCTTCAGGCCGGGACAAGCGGAAGATACCGTCTTACGGTAAATCCTCGTACACTGACACTTACAGCCAAGAAGCTCAGCCCGCTGGAAGATAAGAAAGAAGTACAGTGGCAAGAGGGTATGGTGTACATGGTGGGCGACGCAACACCTGCAGGATGGGACATCAACGGTCCTACGCCTATGACAAAGAATGGTGACATCTTCACCTATGAAGGACCATTATCCGTGGGCGAAATGAAATTCCCGGTCGAGTTCAGATGGGATTGCCCTACTTATATGTCAGAGACCGCCGGTCAGGAAATCGCTGCGGGAACCACCTATAAAGTTGTGCTTGCTCAAACCGGTGAACCTGACAGCAAATTCAAAGTGGCAAAGGCCGGTAACTATAAGTTGACACTTGACACCAAGGCCATGACACTTAAGGTAGAGGCGCAATAATGAGACGAAAAGTTTTGTATGTGCTTATGTTGTTGTCTTTGGCGAGCGTTTCGATGCTCGCCAGAGACAGCAAATTCACCCGTCACGGCACAGGGCCGAAATACTGGATAGCCTACGAGTGGTGCTTTGACAATGACAAGCCTATCCCGGAAAAAAGATGGCAACAGAATATCGACTGGATGGCCGACAACTTGAAGGAATACGGCTATGACATGATCTGTAATGACGGATGGATCGAAGCCGCCCAGACAATAAACGAGAATGGGTATATCACAAAATACAACAGTTCGTGGCTGAATGGTTTTTCGTATTGGAATAAATACATCGCTGAAAAAGGGATGAAGGTAGGTGTCTATTACAACCCTATGTGGTTGACAAGGGCAGCCTTCTTCTCAAATGCCAAAGTACAAGGCACGGATGATATAAAACCAAGCGACATCGTAGGTAGCCACAGCTTCAACAGTGAGTTGTTTTGGGTCGATGTGAACAAGAAAGGCGCGGAACAATGGATAAAAGGCTATGTTCGGTATTTTATCAATCTGGGTGTAAGTTATCTGAGGATTGACTTTCTGGAGAACTATGAACGGAACTATGGTACAGAAGCATATTCCCAGGCGCTTAAGTGGATTGAAGAAGAAGCCGGAGATGATTTGTTTATCAGTCTGGTGATGCCGAATTGCTTCAATCATGGGGAGACGGAAATCAAGTATGGAGACATGATACGAGTGAGCAATGATTGTTTCAAGGGTGGATGGGACTTTCTCAGTAACCGAAGCCGCGGAAGGCATAGAAGTTATTGGCCACAGTATGATAATGTCTTTGATGGATTCATCGCATTCTCAGACATTACGAAGCCTGGCCAGTTGATTGCCGACGGAGATTTCATGCGCCTTGCAAGTCTCCGCGATGTGGAAGAGATGCGTTTCGAGTTTTCGCTGATGGTGATGGCAGGTTCGGCCCTTTGCGTCGCCGATGAATTTGACACCGCCACAAAGGAGGTTTTGGAGGTTTACAAGAACCGTGAGCTTCTTGCCCTGAATGAAGAAGGCTTTGTCGCCGACCCATATTCTTTGGACATCAGCGCATCCTCAAGTTCCTGTTGGTTCGGGAAGACCAAGGACGGAGATGTCATACTGGGCCTTTTCAACAGAGAGGAAACCGAAATCAGTTATCGCATAGATTTCAAAGAAGTCCTTGGACTGGAACAAGAAGATGTGGAGAACATCAGAGATTTGTGGCGGCATAAGGATTTGGGGTCGTTTTCCTCAGGCTATTCCACCACATTACAGCCTCATTCCTGCCGTGTTTTGAGAATACATCCGGGAAGGGGGAAAAGTAGATATTCAGGCTTCCTTTCAGGATGCTCTAAAAACTAACACAATGAAATTCAACCCTCTATATACCATACTTGTTCTATTCACCTTGTCATCCTGTGTCGAATCGGCGTCCTGTGCCACATCTGAAACCAAGCTGGCCTCTCCTTCCGGCGACCTGTGTATGGCCTTTGAACTCACCGGAGATGGAGAACCGAGATATTCTCTGAATTACAAAGACACACCTGTTGTTTTGCCAAGCCATCTTGGTTTTGAGTTAAGAGGAGTTCTCAAAGCTCAGAAGATTGTATTCGATGCCCAATCCATTCAGAAAATCGATGCGAAGCCGGCAGAGCCACTCGACAGGGATTTTTGCGTTGACACCGTGTTATTCTCTTCACTCGATGAGACTTGGACTCCTGTACTCGGCGAGGAGAGGACTGTTCTCAACAATTACAACGAAATGGAGGTCCGATTATCGCAGCCAAGCACCGGCCGTAGAATGAACATCCGTTTCCGCCTATTCGACGACGGTCTGGGATTCCGCTACGAATTTCCTGACAACCAGCCTCTTTCATACTTTATAATCAAAGAGGAGCTCACTGAATTCAGAATGTCCGGAAATCATACCGCTTGGTGGATTCCTGGAGACTTCGACACACAGGAATATGAATACACGGAATGTCGCCTCGACCAGATAGATGAGAATCTGCAGAAAGCCGTATGCGCCAACGATTCCCAGACCCCTTTCTCATTGAACGGAGTCCAGACATCTCTTCAGATGCGCACCGATGATAGCCTGTACATCAATATTCACGAAGCGGCTCTGAAGGATTATCCTTGCATGCATCTTTTGTACGATAAGAAAACCCGCTCTTTCCGTAGCTTCCTGACCCCTGACGCACAAGGTTGGAAAGGTCGCATGCAAACCCCTTGTGTGACTCCTTGGAGAACAGTTCAGGTCACATCTTCCCCGGAAGAGCAGCTTGCAAGCAGGATGATTCTCAATCTGAATGAGCCTTGCGCCTATGAAGACGTAAGCTGGATCCACCCGGTTAAATACATGGGTGTGTGGTGGGAAATGATCTCAGGAGCAGGTGATTGGGCATATACTCGTGATTGTCAGTCAATAAGGTTGGACAGTATGGATTACGTCACTGCCAAGCCAAGCGGCCGTCACAGTGCGAATAACGAAAACGTCCGCAGATACATCGACTTTGCAGCGGCAAATGGCTTTGATGCTGTTCTTGTAGAGGGTTGGAACATCGGCTGGGAAGACTGGGCTAATTGCAATAAGGATTACGTGTTTGATTTCGTCACTCCATATCCGGACTTCGACATCGACGCATTGAATTCTTATGCCCATTCGAAAGGTATCAAGCTCATAATGCACCACGAAACATCTTCAAGCGTGAGAAATTACGAGCGGCATATGGAAGCGGCTTACAACCTTATGAATCATTATGGCTACGATGCCGTCAAGAGCGGATATGTAGGGGACATCGTGACTCCTGGCGACCATCACTACAGTCAATGGATGATCAATCACTACCAATATGCTCTGACAGAAGCGGCAAGGCATCATATTATGGTCAATGCGCACGAGGCGGTACGACCGACAGGTCTTTGCCGGACATATCCTAATCTTATCGGGAATGAATCAGCGCGTGGCACAGAGTATCAGGCATTCGGAGGCACACAGCCAAAGCATACTACAATCCTGCAGTTCACACGCCTGAACGGTGGTCCGATGGACTTCACTCCCGGCATATTCGAGCAAGACTTGAGCAAAGCCGGAGGCAATGACTCCAAGGTTCTGGCTACCATTGCCAATCAACTGTCATTGTACGTCACAATGTATTCACCTTTACAGATGGCAGCGGATCTTCCTCAGAATTATGAGCGGTTTATGGACGCGTTTCAATTCATAAAGGATGTGGCGGTGGACTGGGAGCGTTCAATCTACCTTGATGCCGAGCCCGGAGATTATGTTGTCATCGCACGCAAGCCAAAACAGGAAACGCTTACAGGAAGCGCAAAAGATTTCAGTTTTGGAGAAGACACTTGGTTCGTGGGAGGAACAACCGATGAGAACGCACGTACCGTAACCGTCGATTTTTCTTTTCTGACACCTGGCAAGTGTTTCGATGCCGTCATATATTCTGATGCACCGGATGCGGATTACCGCACCAACCCGCAAGCCTACAGGATCAGCCAAATGGAAATCACCTCGGAGGATGACCTTATCCTCCGCATGGCCCCGGGTGGCGGTTTTGCAATCTCCCTTAAAGCGAAGTAAAGGATAACGTAACGATCTATACAATCAGAACCGACATATTCCGCCTCTTTTTCAAGAGGCGGAATATGTTTATCTTGTGTCCAAACAGGTCATTATATTGGCACAACGTACGGACAAGACGCTGCGCCACACAAGCGATTAATGTCTCGGAAAGCAAGTAGGGATGAATCCCCATATCCACAAGACGGGTGACGCAACCCCAGGCACTGTTAGTGTGAAGCGTTGAAAGCAGAATTCGACGCGTATGATTTCTTACAAAACACCTTCAGCCACACAGCCACTGTGATCCACCCTGGTGGCACCTTGACTGAAAAACTATAGCTTTAGGCTTTTACTTTTTCAGCCATAGCGTGCCCTCACCCACGTCTGTGGCACAGTAACATGAAAGCGTTCTGTAAGCGAGGGAACTTTTCGCCCCAGCTTGTAATGATTCAAGGCGGTATATTCACAAGCCCTAACTAATGGTCATCCCCAGTTTGAACATCGGGAGGTACATCGCGATCATCACGAAGCCGACAGCCACCAAGAGGAAACCGTGCGGCTTCTCGCATCCGAGACCATCATAACCGTAAGCGGGAATATGGAAAGCAGCCTCAGCATCGCATCAGTCCTTCACAGTCTCCTTCAGGTTCTTGTCCTGGTCAATCTCCCAAACGTTAAAGACTCCGTCCTTGTCAAAGTCAACTACTGAGACCGCCTGAGCCTTAAAACCGTTCTCTCCAGCCTCCACCACCTCAATGCGGTAATTGGCGTTTCCTCCGTCCGTCACAAGGGTCGCTTGTTCAAACCCAAGTTCCTCCAAATCACTGGAATATCGTGAATAGGTGTAGAAATAGCTCTTCTCCAACGAATGCAGGAAGGTAAGTTGCTGTTGTGCCTCCGTCGCCTTGGCCCTTGAGATCAGCGGCATCAGATTCGGCATCGCCACCAGCACCAGAATCCCAATGATCACAAGGACAACCAGCAACTCAGTCAACGAGAAAGCTTTCAGTGCCTTCCCCTTAAAAGTGTTCCAATTCAGAACATTCATAATTCACGCGTTTTACTTATTTCCATATTCGACATCCTTCTCTCTCTCTCTATCTATAATAATCTTTGCCCGAGAATGGGCTACTACGGCCAATAGTCAACTCTCTTATTATCAAAATCCCGATGCGTGACTGTCATTCGGGTCAATATCATCTCTGGTTCGATTTTTTCAATTAGATCTTCCGACAAATAATCATTAGGTAGTAATATTTGTTCCGCATCTATCACATAAATATGCATAGAGTCTTTCACCACTTTATCCCACGATTTATAAGCATTAACAGATCTATACGTCGATGCACCGATTGTCTCAGCCCAACTTCCATAAGATATTATCTCATCCTTTGCATTCAGATCTATTATTATACTAATATCACGAGAAGAGTGGTTATAAAAATAAAATTTGTAATCACGATCGAATGCCCCACAAGAGGTCAGTAATATAACCGTTGCAAATAAAATCTTCTTCATAAACAGTGTCATTAAAAAATAAAAATAAAAGGCCATCTAAAAAGGCTGGCATAATACACCATTGTAGTATAAAAGAACCAGTCAACGTGCTGCTTTCTTGGATTATTCGTTGACCAATTAGAAGTGATTGCTTTTTCATTATGCCTATCAAAATAATTGTAAGACATTTGATTCGACCAAACCTCATACCATTCCCTATGATGATCACTCAGACCGATGTCATCTGAAACAGAACCTATGATACTTGGAATACCCACAAGTGATAAGTACAGTGGCCCCAATACCATACTTTGTTTCGTATGACCATATTCGTGTGCAAAAGTTCTTTCTTTTTGCGGATCCGCTTCCAGATTATAACCATTAATATATGAACCCAATGTCATTCCCCATCCATTATTTCTATGACCATTACGATTTACTAAAGTCGCACCGTGGTAGTATTCTACGTTCGTTCGCCAAAAATTATTCCTAAAATGAGAAACAAAATTCCCTAATACTGTCTGCTTAGATTCCCACGTAAAACGTGATACATAAGAGAAAAGATTCCCAGCGATTGTTCGATGTTTATCCCAGGCAAAAAGTCCAGCATCAATTTTAGCCGCATTTGCAACCCTTTGACCAAATTCTTTCCAAGCGCTATCCACCATTTTGCCAGCTTTAGAGGAATCATTAAAACTTACGAAATACGGTATGATAACTCCTTCTACGATAGCTATCGGCAACCGAATCAGCGTAGTAATAATTGTTCCCAAAAACTCTCCTGTCACATCCGTATATCTCAAAGGATTATTCAATGCATAGGAGTAGCGGTTGAAGTTCTGAGTGAACTCCGGAGCCTGAACATAAGGATCAGGACTAAGGAAGCGACCGAGGAGTGGGTCATAGAGGCGAGCGTTCATGTTGATCAGACCGAACCAAGTCAGATGCTCGTGACCGGTAAAACCACGGCCAAGGAACAGTTCTGGTTCCTCTCCGGCCGCATAGACCTCAAGAGTTTCCGGATCACGAAGCCTACCCCACGGGTCATAGCTATACTCAGCCACAAGTGTCCCGTCCAATGACGCAATATGGGTTATGCTGCCGAGGTAGTCCCGACAAATGTTGTAAGCAGTCCACTCTCCACCATTCTCACGCTGCAAGACCATCGGGGCAGAATAAGCGTCACCACCAAGGTATAAACGCTCTTTCGTACCGCCAGAAGTCTGATCGAACTCGTAACGATCGCCGACATAATACCGCGTCAGCAATTGCGTGGAACCATCCGCAACATACATCTTCACACGTTTTCCTTCCCCATCATAGGTGAAAGCAGCGCTCCTTCCGCCTTCTGTCAAGATAGACGGACGACTGTAACATGTGTAAGACACATTCTGGACACGTGATGGAACAACATTATCAGACTCCGGATAAAGTGAGGTTATCTGGTATGGTCTCGATGTCGTTCCGTACTCCATCATCCCGACACCGTCCATCGAAGTGATGTTGCCGTTGTCCGCATAAGCGATGACTCTGTTCCCTATCGATGTCAAGCGATTCAAATTGTCGTAGCCGAATTGCTCCGTCTGGTTGTTCGAACCGTCTGTTCGTACCAACAGATTACCTGTCAAAGGATCAAACTGATAGGTGAAATCCTGCAGATTACCGTCATCTATTTTCCTGTAAGTCGGAAGACCAAAGGCGGTGAATCCATACTCCCTTCCAATCACACCAGTAATAATTCCTGTAGCCAAACCAAGGTCGTTTTCAGACACGAGGCAGCGCACTATGGTTTCATCCGGAAGCGTGATTATCGTGTTATAACCATTATCATAGGTATAGTTCTCGGTCGTAATAGCCCCGTCCCGTGACACGTATTGTACACTCAACAACTCTCCATGACTTCCATAACCATAATTCTTTCTGAGCCATTTACCGTCCGGTACAATCTCGCGGGAAGTCACCACTCTGTCAAGATTATCATAGGTATATTCCGCACCCGTGCCATTGGTCGATTGCTCTGAAATCAGACGGCCATCATCATCGTAGGCGTAAGTAGTGTTATACTCACCAGGCCGCTCGACGGACGTGGTTCTACCATACTTGTCTTTGTAGGTGACAACCGTACCATTTGGATTCGTATGGGTCTGTACAGAAGATCCATCACTATTCCACACACAAGAATCGATCTGGATTCCAGCACTCGGATCCTCTATCTTGATGCGACGGCCATAACCATCGTAAGAAAAAGATGTCACAACATTACCGGGAGCCGTGACCGACGACGGCTGACCATCATTGCGCAATGTGTAGGTTATGGTTCCGCCAGCGTCAGAGACACTGATCACATTACCACTCGCATCAGTGGTTCGTGTAGAGGCTATCCCATCTTTTACGGTGGTCACGCTCACACCATCATATGCCCAGGAAGAGTATTTCCCGGAAGCCTCGACCAAACTGAGCGGACGACCATATTCATCATAAGAATATGTGTTCCAATAAGCAGCCTGGACATCACGGAATGGAAGCGAGATCCGGCTCACTCGCCCATTGGAATCATATTCTTTGTCCACGTACTGCCATTGACCGTCAAAGCGTTTGATTCCGCCACGCAGATCCCTGCCAAGAGCATCGTAATACGTGACACGATCTGGCCTATTTGTCTCTGTCTTAGTAACAGAATACAAGCCGTGGCCTCCCCAAGCAACATCTATTTGCGCCTCCGCGCCATCCGGGGTCGTTGTTTTGACCAAATTCCCGAGGCCATCATATGTGAACGATGTGACCCGACCGCGATAGTCTGTCTCCGTTTCCGGATTACCGAATTTATCATACTCGCCATAAGTGGTGGTATGACCCAAGGCATCTGTCTTTGACAGAATATAACGCCCGTCCTCGTCATAGACATAGGTGTCTCCCAAGAATTCCTCCGCACCATAAGGAGCGGTTTTCTCAGAAATCACATTACCATAGTCATCGTACTGCCAACGGACCTCGGACACAAGGTTTGTGGCATCTAAAATATTCATCGATGGCGGGCTTATGGAATCTATCGGCAGAATCCTATCAACCACACCTGAAACAGCCATTCCTCCCTTCTGTGTTCTTGGCGAACCATAAATCCCTACGTATTTTTTGTTTGTCAACGGCCTGAAATGATCATCATAAGTCGTAACAGAGCGTTCTTTCCAAGCCATCTCGACTTTACCATTATCTTTCTTGACAACGCTTTCTTCCTTAAGTATTCCAAGCATATACTTAGATGACGCGACATTATGTTGATAAGTGCGAGAGAGCTTCTCTGTCTGCTCTGCTCCTGACCCGACCCTGCGACTTGTCAGGACAGATATAGGATAATCATAGTTGTCATATGAATAACTGACCGTTGTCTCAATTCCAGTCAAGACATCGGTCGAAACGCTCTTTGTCAAACGTGGATTCAGTTTACCATAGGTTGTGCTATTGTTATCGTAAGTATTTATTGTTGTTGAATATGGAGCATTCCACACAGACCTGTGGCGTGCCTCGGCCTTTGTGGCCACACCACGTTTTTCCGGGTCAAGCACCTGATCAACAATATCAACAACACTACCTGTATCGTCATAGGATCTTATCTTGGAGAATCCGCAGAAGCCAAGCCCTTTATTATGAACCACTCCATTATAATAACTGTAGTATTTGCTAAGATAGCGGGTTGATGGATTGTCGTCAGACTGACACGCTTCCTCACGGGAAAGAACATAAATAGGCAACGTCCGTTGCGCATAGCCGTCCGAATTAGAAACCGAGACAGAATTATCCGTCCAATACAGACTCTTCTCCGGAAGATAGGTGTATGTGTTATAGAGTGTCTTGCCAAAACTGTCTATGGACTTTGCCAGATGACGCTCCTTTGGCGAAAGTGACGTATATGAATATTCATACGCATAAAACCCGTCCACCTTGATGAAACTGCTCATTCCCGTATAATCCACGACATTAGCAGGTATGATGCCTTTGGTGTTTTCTATTGATGCCGGAGACCTCTGACAACTTCCAAATGTACTCTCGTGCAAGTTCATATAGGTATCTATCGTTGTCCCGCTGATCTTGACAAGATCCGCCCAACCGTCTTGATTGACATCGATAAACATAAGAACATCATCAGCAGCCCTGGATGCAATGCTCAATAAAGAGATCTTGAATTCCGTACCTGTAAAAGAATGACAATACCACATATTGTTTTCACCAGCAAAAGGCGCCCATAAAATATCAATATAGCCATCACCATTGATGTCAGTAATATAATGTGGGCAAACTGTGGATGACAGGACGGTTGAATTGACCTCACTATATGTATTTTCCTTACCGAAATAATTTGTTGCCTGAAGACGATAGACATCCAGACCAGAATCAGTCGCATAGCACAATTCCGTTCTCGTGTCGTTGTCAATGTCGCAGGTGATAAGGCATCCCGCCTTGTCTATCGGGAAAGCGAACAACTCCTCTTCGGACAGCTTACGTTTTCCGGAGATGTCAATCAATGCCGCATAAGACACCTGATCGTAGGTTATCGTATTATTGTAGTTCTTATCATACGCAATAGTGAGCAGCTGAGCTTTTCCATTGCCTGAAAAATCCCCCCAATAATAAGACCTTCGCGCCGGACTTGTAAAATGCTTATTTGAATGCACCCCGTTGACCAACACGGTGAACGAATAGTCCACGACCGGGATTCCGGTACTATTGCATCTATAGACTGTTATCAACAGTCTTGTGCTTGTGTCGACAATGCCATCGAAATTGACCTTGACTATCTCATCAATTCCATCACCATTCACATCAACGGCCTCAATCGTCTGAAATCCTTCGCCTGTGACTATGCTGTCATCAACATCATTAATGTCAGAGAGGCTCGGAGCAAACAGGATCTTCTGATCCTTGGGATACAGACTGCCGAACTCATAATAGTTATGTCCGAACAAAGGCTTACGATGATCCGTGACTTCGTATTCGGGGAAACTCGGATAAATCAACAGACCGTCATTGAAACTGTTCGCGACAAACTTTCCTCTCCTGTAGTAAAGATCCACATCCTCTTGCGTGAATGCGCTTGACAGGAACAGAGGGTCGTCCTTTTTGTACAGATAATCGCCTCCTTCTGAATCAACTTCCTCATCACCATAAGTGAACTCCAAAGGACGCAAGGAATCTGTCCCGGATGTATATTCAACTTTTGTGAGCAGGAACACATTATCCTTCTCCTCGTAGGAAAGAGAATAATTCCCAACCTGGTCACTTCCGTTTTTGGAAATGACCTTGGTTAGTCGATAAGGCCTACGCACCAATTTTCCCGCATAATACGAATCAAAACTGTTCCCGAAATCATAACTAAATGAGATTTCGCCTCCATAGCGTCCAGAATCATCGAAGCCATAGCGTATAGAAGTGATTCTATGATTGCCATTAACCAAGTCCAAATAATAGTCATATTCGATCTTGTTCCCTTCAAGATCACGGGACTCGACTGCAGGATATGATGGCAAGTTGAAGGCGTTGTCGGATTCCGCTCCATACACAACCGTAAGGCCATTAGGGTACAACGCCGTAAACCTCACCACATACCCTTGCGAATTCTTCTCCGGAGCCACCAGAATATGCCCTGATGCAGTCTCCAATGGGTAAGCGGAGGAGGTGGCGGAATTGGAGTTCCGGACAAGCGGTACTCCATCAAGAGCAAACACCGCATCTTTATCCTCCACACTTGCCCCTTTCGCCACACCATGATAATAAACATTCTTATTGATCAAGCTGATGGTTGACAATCCTTGAATATCCCATCCGTAACCGACCCAACCTTCGCCAGCCTGGCTGTTGTACCCAAGGGCTATTGACGGAGTCAATTTGAATCCGGCTGCTGTCACAATAGGAATCTGGTAAGTTCTCGCTCCTGTTGGCGAGACACCAGCCTCCATCGGAATCTCTCCGACAGCATAATCAGAAAAATCCGCCTGAACCGAGGCTCGCCTCGGGGACTTTCTCACCGAGACAATAGCCTCTTGGGAAGCCCGGAACGTGTCGAAATGCTGATTTTTCTCCTCTTCAGAAAAGACAAGAGACCGTCTCTGTGCCGGGTCTGGGTGATGCAGTGTCCCGAAATCAAACGGCTTGACACTGTACTTGACGACAACGTCACCGTTGTCCAGTTCAACCACAGTACTGTCAATCCGAGTTTTAACGGACTGTTCCGCTCCGGCCGCCTCAACTGAGCCCCAAAGGAACAGAACTGAACAAGTCCCGATTATCGCATTATAAAAGCGCCTCATTTCCTATCCAATCACGTTTGTAGAAATCAATCCAAGAAAGACTCATCCTGCCATATTTCCCTATGCCGTGAGCATATTCATTCATTGGACGCTTGTTCTCAATAAAATCAAAGTGCCACATAAGTGACGTATTTTCCGCTTTTTCCTCAACCTCACCGGATGCAAGAGAAGCGATACTACCGAGATCTTTGAAGACTGGCAAAGAGCATTTTAACTGTTCATCAGCATCTATGGACATATCCGACGACACCGATGCGACATTCGTCGTTTCCACAGTAGTTCTTGAGGTTCGGTTCCCTGCCGAATCGTAAGAATACACTATTGCTGTCTGACCATTAACTGACAGACACATAAAGGATAGCAACAAAAAGGCTACAACTATAATTCTTCTACACATAAAAACAGGTATCTAAAATTTATTTCCACAGTCTTAATTCAATGGGACGACATTAATTATTGGCACCAAATCACCAGAAATGGAATCTATTACCGAAAAGGTTGGTTCGGATGATTCCGAGGAGGTCTCAACATTGATGATGTACGACCGGCCTTGCTCCACATCGAATGTGATCGCATAATGAAGGGACAGACTATTTGCAGCCGCTGCCGCACCTGCAATCGCTCCACCTATCGCCCCGAACATCGCCCCGGCGACAACAAGGCCGGTTGAATTGTCCTTCCACTGCTGGTGATGCTCCACCTCAATCGTCCGTCGCCCCGGAAGCACCTTGCACTTTGACGGGAATCCCTTGAAGTTGTTTCCAACCACTTTGTCATCCACCTTACAAAGATATGCTATCTCCCAACTATTCTTCTTGCCGACCGTCACGTTGTGTTTCTGCGAACTGACCTCAGCCACATTCGCTTCCGCCCGGCCATAGTAACCTTTGGTGCTGGCGCACGAGCTAATCAGTACAGTCAACAATGGCAACACAATAATTCTTATATCCATTTTCAACATATTAATACACCTATTTCTCGACATAATAACTCTTTCTACTATGCTATTTTTTACTCTTAATATAGTTTGCGCTGTTATACTTCCAGTTCAAGTCAAATTGTTCTCCTTCTCTATAAGAAAAAGGTATCGGAATACTCCAGTGGTATTTAATTTCCACTGGGATAGGCGAATAATAAATCTGTACTACTATTACAGTCTCTGATTCGGTCACATAGAATAGACTGAAATCTATCACCCTAATATGCCGATTACCACAACTCTTCTTTTGCACGTTATTCCCGCATCGTGACTGTATTTCCATAATATCATCTATAATTGATTCTATTGAAAATATCTCGTTATTGGCTATCAAACCAAACACATCTTCATTCATTCGAGAAAGATCACCTTTTACACACGATTCTATATTATAGCCTTTAATAAACATCATATTATCAGGAAACTTGTTACAACAAATCTCCTTAGCATATGATATCAATGACTGGATAGCCAGTCTACAATTTTCATACAGTTGATTTCGTTCCATATTTAAGGTTTATAATAAACGAATTTGCTTACTATGCCAGATTTTACTCTTGTTGAAAACACATACTCAACATATGATGTGCCCTTGAAATATTCGGGGGAGCTTATATACATCCCCCTATTTAAAGTAAGATCATAATTATACATCATTTTATCGATAGTCTCTTTAGGCAATGTAACTTTTACGACTTCACCATTAGTAGAATATGACGCTGCATATGAAACATCATCTGTCATAAATAGAGGACCTTCTGAATTTTCAGATCCTGTAATTCCTCTATATAGAGTGCAATTTCCACCGTCAGGATTAGGTGCTAAATCTGAGTTTTGCAATAATTTGTACTAAGAATTCTCGGTTTGTGGCTTAGGCGGGC
>OICR01000271.1_pt1 | contig 24709 bp, 18 predicted proteins | sample 1581321 | NCBI WGS metagenome assembly OICR01 (sample SAMEA3882557, study PRJEB24775) | human gut metagenome | biome: human-associated habitat; feature: intestine environment; material: feces | place: Netherlands | collected 2009/2010
ACATTTCTCCTTCCTTTCGGGTTGCTCGTCCTCACGGACGGCTTTGATTTTCTCCTTAATCACGCCGGAGCGCTCGGCAATATCGTCGCACAGATGCACCTCCCGGCGCAGCGCTTTGAGCCTTTCGGACAACTCCCGAATCTGCGCCCGATGTGCGTCGGCCTGTTTGGGGCTGTCCCGGACTGCCTTTGTGCGCAGCGCATTTTGCAGTACCCGGCGTTTGGCGGACAATTCCCGGATATTCACCTCCTGTTCCTTTTTATATAAAGCAAGCTGCTCTGCGGTATCAATTTGATGCCGTGCGAGCAGCCGTACTTCCTGTGAGATGTTATTCAGTTTGAGCAGATCTTCCCGCAGCAGAAAATGGAGCCGCGCCCGGTTTTGCGGACGGCCTTTGGGGAAGATACCGAGCTTGTAGCAGTAATAGAAATACAGTGCGCGAAAGCCGGTGATCTTGTGCGCAGCTTGCCGGCTGCCTTGGACGCGGTAGGTTTTTGGCCTTGGTTTATCGGTCATTTGCCGCTCCGGCTGCGGCAGGGGCTGTTGCAAAATACGCTGCCGGATGGTCTCGGCGGTGTAAGCCTCTCCGAAATTCCGGGTCAGACGGACAAAGCGCTCCTTACCGGGAGGGCGCACCGAAATATCCTTGCCGAATTTCACCTCATAGCCCTTTTGGCGAAGCAGATAGTAAAACTGCTTTTCGGTGACGCTCTGCCGGATCAGCTCGTCGATCTCGCTGCGGATCAGTCCGCGCCAGGTGGGGCGCTGCTCCTGCTCTGCACGCCATTCCCCATAGTGTTTTGACTTCCCGGCTTGCGGCCGTTGGATGACCGACAAGTTATATTCCCGGCAAAGGGTGTCGGACACGGTGCGCATATCATGATAATCTTTTTCGGTGCGGTGGTATTTGATGCCGTCCACAAAGGATACCGTGTTCAGCACAAAATGATTGTGCAGATGATTTGCCTTATCCAGATGGGTCGCCACCAGTACCTGATACCGTTCGCCCCAAAGCCGCTGCGCCAGCTTCACGCCGATCTCATGCGCCAACTCCGGCGTGGCCTCGCCGGGCGCGAAGGACTGATACCCATGGTAGGCGATCACACCGTCCTCCTTGCCGAAACGCTTTTTTACTGCCAGCATCTCGTCCCGTGCCGTGGAGGGCAGGCAGTTGATGCCGCTGATAAATTGCCGTACCACCACTGCACTCTCGTCGTCCGGTGTGACCGTTGTTTTCTCCGCACGGACAGCATAATCGATCACATCCGAAAGGCTTTGTGTCTGCACATCGGTCAGTTCCTCTTGCCGATAGAATTTCGGATTTTCCGTCTTGTCCGGGTTTTCGATATACAGCACCACCTTGCCCAGCCAGCCCTTGACCGCCCAGATGGATGTGGTAGCCATGGCATTACTCCCGCTTTGCCGGAAGCACGACCGCCGCTGTAACCTCCCGGATGAGCTTGTCCAGCCGCTTGCTGTCCTCGTCATAGCGCTTTGCATCCACCACATTCAATACATGGGCTTTCTGTGCGATCTGGTTAAGGTTGTGCCCCACATAGTGCATCTCACGCATAAAGGCAAAGTATTCCGGCGGCGGTGCTTCACGGGGTACCTCTCCGGTAATCAGATGGCGAAGGTAGGCTTCGCGGGACAGACGGCATTTTTTCACCTGTTTATTCAGATTTTCCGCTTCCTTGCGACTTAGCCGCACCTTGATCTCAATGTTTCGTTTGGTCATGTTCATTCCTCCATATAGCGATATTGCCGCTGCTCGGCGGCGCAGGGGTTACAGGGGGATGCCCCTGTCAAGCTGCCTTTTGTCCCCAAAAGGCGTTGCTTGCTGGTATAGCACATTCTCACGCTCCCTGCGGTCGTGCGTCGAAGCCGACCTGCCGACAAACGATCATCGCTCCCGATCCCGTCCGCGCTCCGGAAGCGCCATCACACGGTCATAGTCCCCACGGAGCATATAACAGCGCTCTACGCTCCAGCCCTTTTCACCACCGCGTTCGACCGCCATATACTGCTCCAGCCGGACACAGGGATCCGTTCCGTCCAAACAGCTTCCATAGACGGAGTAACCGCCCATGTTCGGCTGAAACGCTTTATTGCCGCTGGACACGGCGTAGGTGCGGGAGCGTTCGCTGTATTGTGCGGTAAAACAGTCCTGCATAAAGGTGATATAGCCGCATACATGAATGCCGGCACGCTCGGCTTTACGAAACAGCTCTTTCATTTTCCCATAGGGTAATTCGACCTGCTGTTCGGGATACTGCGCCGAAAAAGACACGCCGTCAAAATCCTCGGCCACAAGAATGTGCTCGCTGTTTTGATACTGACGGCGCACCGCTTCTTCGGCTTCTTCGCGACTTTCGGCTTCCACTGTAACGGCCCGTTTCAATGTTTCGGTAATGATGACCCTGTATTCGCTCATCGTGCAAAGCTCCTTTCCGTCATCGGATTTTCTTTCGCCGGTTGCAATCCCATCCGTATACAAAGCCAATCGTTATAATCCTTGCCTTGCCGGGGGAAGGCACTTGCCACTTCATAACGCTCGGCCAACTGCTGTCGGATCGCCTCGGTGGCGCTGCGTCCGGTCATGTCATTATCCAGGCACAGGCAAATGGTTTTGATCTCCGCATGGTCTTTCAGATACTGTGTCAGCGCCAACGGCAGACGGTGCTCCTGTGTTTCCTTTTGCGGCTTATAGACTCCGGCCAAGGATAACAGATGCTGTGACCGCCACGACAGCCCGCCAGCCTGCGCCATGGTGGCATAGGATAACAGGTCGATGGCCGACTCGAATACGCAGAGCATCCGACTTTCGCCCGTAGCCGGGAGGGCAAAGGAAAATCTCTTGTCGCTGCCGGTCGCCTCGCCCTTAAAATCCGTTCCGATGCCTCGCAGGCACGCATAGCGCGGCGTTCCGTTCCTATCCATGCCGACGAATACGGCATTATGGTAGGGGAGGCTTTCATACAGCTGGCCGGAACGGATACACTGCTCGATCAATCCACCGTCAATGCCGCGGCTTTTCAGATAGGCAATAACGCGGGTATTGCTGTTACTTTTGGGCGGCAAGAGCAGCGTTTTCGGCTTCTCCGGCTGAGCGCGGGCATGAAAAACGGGCGGTCTTTCCGCCGCCCGTCCCACGATCCGCTCTACCGCCTCGGTAAAAGGGAGCTCTTTGACCTTGATCAGGTAATCCAGCGCTGTTTTTCCGCCGATCCCGCGTGAGAACCAGCACCACTTTCCATTGGAGATTTTAAGGCTGTCATGCTCACGGGTGCAGTAAGTGTTGCCGCCGAAATGCACCAGCTCCTGCGGCTCATAAGTCTGGAGGTAGGTCAGCAAGTCCATTTTCTTTGCCCGGTCGATCATCTCTCTTGTGACATAGCCCATCGGTTCATCAACTCCTTGAAATAGAATAAGCCGGACAGGCTTCACATCGGTGAAAGCCGTCCGGCTATGTATGGGATCTGCATACTCTATGCAGATCAGGGTTATTCGGTTGTGGTGTCCTCATATGATAAATTAACTTATGATAATCTCGTTTATAGTATATGGCAAGGGCGCAGAGGAGCCGATCCATTATCAGATATTTTTCCCATCAATTTTCCTATGGCTAAATTATATTCGCTGCCGCTTGAATAATTTTATCATCTGATTTTGCATTATTTCTGCAAAAACAAGATATAAATATTGACGCAGACGATTTTAACTGCTATAATATAGGCGAAGAATGGAGAAACTATACTGTGGATGGAGGTATCCGCTTATGCTTATACAGTTTTCGATTGAAAACCACCGGTCTATCAAGGATAGCGCGGTGATCAGTTTTGCCGCTTCAAAGGATAAGTCTTTGGAGTCTTATCTGCTGCACCCGGACGAAAAGAGAGCACTTTTACCGGCTATTGCTATTTACGGAGCGAATGCCGCCGGCAAGAGTAATGTGCTGCACGCACTGATGACGATGAAGGATATGGTCGTCGGAGAAGCGGCCAAAATATCCAAGGGACAAAAATTGCCATGGGAACCGTTTGGTGACACCACAGTGCCTACATCCTTTGAGGTCGTGTTCATTTATCAAGGTGTTCGGTATGCTTACGGCTTTTCTTTTGATGCCAAGAAGATCTATACGGAGTATCTATACCATTGGCCGAACGGGCGCGAGGCACTGATTTTCTCAAGAGAAAACGGCGCATACGAATTCCGTGAGAATGTTAATGAGCAAATCACACTCAGTAACCGCACGCCGGATAATAAGCTGTATCTTGTTTCCTCAAATGACTGGAACTTGCCGCAAACGGAAAACGCCTACAAGTGGTTCTTGGAAAAGCTGACATTCTTGATGGAGGAAGCACCGGCTACTTCGGAAACGGTCGCGCAGATCGTCAGCGGCGATGAGAAGAAGGCTCGTATCCTGAAGGAACTGTTGCTTGCAGACCTCGGTATTTCCGATGTGACCGTCAAGAACATCTCCGGCAAGGCCCCGGTCATTACAACCACGCACCGAGTCATCGGTGCGGATGGCAGTGTGGAACACTTTCAGCTCCTTATGGATCAGGAGTCGTCCGGAACACAACGATTTTTCTCCCGTATCGGCGGCTGGCTGCAAGCGCTGGAGAACGGCGCACTGCTTGTCGTTGACGAGATCGAGGACAGTCTGCATCCGCTCCTGACAAAGCGGCTGATCGAGATGGTTCAGGACAATACGATCAACACAGAGGGAGCACAGCTTCTGTTTACGACGCATGATGCTATGCTGCTTGATCTTACCTTCTTCCGCAGAGATCAGATATGGTTTACGGAAAAGGATGAGAAGTCCTGTGCGACTGAGTTGTATTCGCTGGTGTCCTTCTCTCCGAGAAAGGGTGAGAACATCCGCAAGGGGTATTTGCAAGGACGCTTTGGTGCGATTCCGTTTATCGGAGGTGACGGCTTATGGCAGGAATGAGAAAGGAATACGACCCCAATAAAGCCAGTCGCCGTAAGCGTAGACCTATCCTCCGTTTGGTGCATTAAGCCGATATACGCCAAATATGCCTCGTGCTCCTCTGCACTCAGCGTGATTGCGCCGTCGCCCTCATCCAGATTAAGAATGAAAGGGTGCTGCTTGCGCATGACCGACATCTGCTCGGAAAGTGCGGCATACTCCTCGTTGCTGTTCAGTAGATCGACCACGATGTCACTGTCGATCTCGGCAAAGCTGAAGCCGGTCGCGACCGCCAAGGTCGGTCCGGCATCCACGCAGGATACCACGCAAGATACCGTGCAGGATACCACGCAGGATCGTGAGCAAATGCTGCTGGACTATTGCGCTGTTCCTCGTTCCCGCGAAGAAATCCAAAGGTATATTGGAATTGCGAATCGAGAATATTTCCGTCAAAGTATTCTGAAGCCATTACTTGATTCAGGCAAATTAAAAAGGACTATTCCCGATAAGCCAAGCAGCAAAAATCAAAAATATATCAAAGCATGAGCAAAGCCTGCGGAACTCGCTCCGCAGGCTTGCTTTTTGAGGTTGCGCAAAGGTGCAAATTATCGCTCCCGCTCTGCGGCTTTTGGCCGGACCCGGTCACCTTCATCCGGCTCATCCGCCATGACGGGGCGATCCTGCTCGTTAAGATTCAGCAGCACATTCAGCTCGTTCAGCCGCCGCGTCTTTTCGGCCAGTTCTGCCTCCTTCGGAAAGGGTGCGGTCATCTCTGTGCGGGCATTTTCAAGCTGCTCGGTGGTATGGGCAAGTTGCGACCGGGCGTTGGCCAAGTGCTCCGTGATCTTTTCCAGTGCGTTGTCGATACGGGTGACATTGCCGCCTGCATCCGCTCCCAGTACAGCCGTATGGAACAGCTTGCCTTTGAGTACCATGCGAAACTCGTTGGCAGCACCGTCGTAGGAAAGCAGCATGGAAAATCCGCGGTAGCTGCCGATAGAAACGGTCTCCGCGCCATTCATGTGCGTGCAGGCTTCAATGATCGCCTTACCGGCGTTCTCGCGCTCGGTGTAGATGACGCCGCCCAGCACCATCGGCGCAATGCCCTCGGCTGGCTTCGGATGCTCCGCCAAATGCGTGCTGTCCTGTTCATATCCGGCGATGCGCTCGTTCAGCTCCTTGATCTCTGCCGGGTATTTCCGCAGCACCAGCTCCTCCAGTGCATACCGTTGGCTCAGATGGCTGGCACGGAGCATATTCAGCTTGCTGACCTCCATATCTAAATTGCACTTTTCAATGATCTGCGGGTTTCCTGTGGCCAGTGCCTTGATCTCGGCATAGGACAGTGCCGTCTCGTCCACATCCTCCGCCGCACGGGCCGGTGCTTTGGAGGTCATGATCTGGGCAATAAACCGCTGCTTGGATTCCACCAGCTGATAGAGGTAGGCATCGAATGTGCCCTCGGTAACATAGCGGAAGATCTCCACCTCCGGATTTTGGTTGCCCTGCCGCACGATGCGCCCAAGGCGCTGCTGCAAGTCGCTGGGCCGCCATGGGCAATCGAGATCATGCAAGGCGATGAGCCTGTCCTGCACATTGGTGCCGGCGCCCATTTTTGCGGTGCTGCCCATGAGGATACGCACCTCGCCGCCGCGCACCTTGGCAAACAGCTCCTTTTTCTTTTGCTCGGTGTTGGCGGTGTGGATATAAGCGATCTCGTTTTCCGGAATGCCCATCTCAAGCAGCTTCTGCCGCAGATCGTCATACACATTGAAGCTGCCGTCCGCCTTGGGAGTAGACAGGTCGCAGAAAACCAGCTGCGTGCTGCGCTGTTCGGTACTCTCTGCCCATATCCGATAGACATTCCGGGCGCATACGGAAACCTTGCTGTTTTCATCGTCCGGTGCCAGGGAGCTTAGCAGCCGCATATCCAGCGCCAGCTTGCGTCCGTCGTTGGTGATGCGCAGCATATTGTCGGTGCTGGGATCGACCACACGGGCGCGGACGCGCTCGGCACGCTCCGCCAGTCCTGCCACAGCTTTCTTTTGCAGCTCGCTGGGGTGGATGACCTCGGTGTGGAAGTTGGCCTTTGGGACGGGCAGCTTCAGCATATCCGCCGTTTGCACATCCGCCACCATTTTGAAGGTCGCCATCAACTCCGGCAGATTGAAGAATTTTGCAAAACGGGTTTTCGGGCGATAGCCGCTGCCCTCCGGGGAAAGCTCGATGGCGGTAACGGTTTCACCGTAGTCGCTGGCCCAATCGTCGAAGTGGATAAGACCCATCTCCTGCAAGGTTTGATATTGCAAGTACCTCTGCACCGTATACAATTCCACCATACTGTTGGAGATCGGGGTGCCGGTGGCGAAGATAACACCGTGGCTGTCGGTCAGCTCGTCCAGATACTGACACTTGGCAAAGAGATCCGAGGACTTCTGCGCTTCCGTCTGCGCGATACCGCCGACATTGCGCATTTTCGTCATCAAAAAGAGATTTTTGAAATTATGGCTTTCATCGATGAACAGCCGGTCGATGCCCAGCTCCTCAAAGGTCACGGTGTCGTCCTTGGTGCTCTGATCGTTGAGCTTCTCCAGCCGCGCCTCCAATGACTTACGGGTTCGCTCCATCTGCTTGATGGTGAAGTTTTCTGCTTTCTGCCGCTTAGCGTCGCTGATGGCCAGCAGCACCTCGTCGATCTGCCGCTGCAAAATGACCTGTTGCCGTTCACGGGACAGGGGGATCTTCATGAGCTGACTGTGGCCGATGATGATTGCATCATAATCTCCGGTGGCAATACGGGCACACAGCCTGCGGCGGTTGCGCTTTTCAAAATCGCGTTCGGTAGCTACCAAAATGTTAGCGGCTGGGTAGAGCTGAAGCCATTCTGCCGCCCACTGTTCCGTGATGTGGTTGGGCACCACGATCAGCGACTTGGTGCATAGCCCCAGACGCTTCATTTCCATAGCGGCGGCAACAATTTCAAAGGTTTTCCCTGCACCCACTTCGTGTGCCAACAGCGCATTGCCGCCGTACAATACATGGGCGATGGCGTTCACCTGATGCTTTCGCAGGCTGATCTCCGGGTTCATCCCCACAAAGCGGATGTGGCTGCCGTCATATTCCCGCGGGCGGATGGAATTGAAGGTGTCGTTATAGATGCGGCACAGCCGTTCGCGTCGGTCGATGTCCTGCCACAGCCAATCGGCAAACTTGGACTTGATCAGCTCCTGCCGATCCTGGGCGATGGCAGTTTCCTTCACATTCAGCACCGGCCGCTCCTTGCCGTCCTCCACAACGGTATCGAACACCTTGACCACCCGCTGATTCAGTGTCTGCTCCAGAATGTGGTACGCCGTGATACGCTTGGTGCCGTAGGTGGTGACGGCTTTGATGTTGCCGCCGTCCATGCTTTTGTTGCTGATGTTCCATTCTCCGCTGTATTCGGAGCGAACAACCCGCATTCTCTGCCTGGCGTATACGCTGGTACCGAACAGCTCGAACATAAACTGCTGATAGACATCGGTAGGCACCCATGATGCACCGATCCGCACACCGATCTCCGCAGCGGTCAGCTCTGTCGGCTGCACAGCTTCCATGGCGGAGAGATACCCGGCAAGCTCCTGCTTCTTTTCAGCCGGTAGCGCTGCTTGCAGCGCCTGCAGCATACGCAGCTTTTTCCGCACATTGCCGGACAGAAATTCTTCGGCGGTGACATAGGGATATGCCGCCAGATCAAGCTGCACCGGACTGATCTCCTCCGGCGTAAGACCGCAACGGACATTCCGGTAAATGACCCCGGAAAGCTCCTGCACCAGCTCGTCCTCACTTTTACCGGACAGCTCCGACATAAAGCCGAGATCCACCTGCGCTTTTTCGGAGAGAGATACCGCCAGCGCCTCCGATGCCGTATCCACCTGCGTGACCGGCTCATGCGGGCGAATGGTGCGCTTGGTGAACATATCCGCCTTGCGGGCGAAACTGCCTTCGTTGTCCAGTACCTCCAACGAGCACAGCAGCGGATAGCTGCTGTCATCCGAAAAGGCAAGGTTGTTGCCGCGGGTGTAAAGCCGTCCGTATTTTTTGACATAGGCATCGTACAGCCCGTTCAGCTTCTCCTGCTCGCGCCGGATGATCTCATCGGGATAGTTCTCCGCCTGGTACTCGATGAGCTGACGGGTGCAGTCCCGCAGGGCGATCATGCCGCGCACCCGGTTCTCGGTGGTCAGCGGCAGTTCGACCGGCTCCATGCGGCTGTCGATGCGGAAATACAGCTTGCCGTCTACGCTGGTAAAGCTGTAATTACGCACATTCGGGTCGGCGGGGATGGATAAATCTTCCTCCTCCGGCCCGTCCTGCTCATAGGTGGGAATTTGTGCATGAAGTCCCGATACCGCTTCGTTCAGCAGATCGGCAAGATCGGCATTTTCATAGGGCTTGCACACGCTGTCCATGCCGTATTGAGTGCTCTCCATGACCATCTCGCCCAGCACCATTTCCGGGTGCCGGACAAAATAGCTGTTCATGCGGATGCCGTTTTCATCCGTGTCCAGATGCACCCAATCCGGCTCAATATCCACGATCCGGTCACGCTTTTGAAGAAAGAGAATGTCACTGGTGACCTCTGTTCCGGCATTGGCCTTGAACGCTGTATCCGGCAGACGGATCGCTCCGATGAGGTCGGCGCGCTGTGCCAGATACTTGCGCACGGAAGGATCCTCCTTATCCATCGTGCCCTTTGAAGTGATGAACGCAATCACCCCGCCCGGCCGCACCTTGTCCAGCGTCTTGCCGAAAAAATAATCATGGATGAGCCAGTGGTGTTTGTCATAGCGCCGGTCAACGACCTTGAAATTCCCGAACGGCACATTGCCTACCGCCGCGTCAAAGAAGCTGTCCGGGATCTCCGCCTTTTCATAGCCGGTGACAGCGATCCGGCTGTTCTGATAAAGCTGTCGGGCGATGCGGCCGGAGATGCTGTCCAGCTCCACACCGTAGGCTTTGCAGGCGCTCATGCTGTCCGGCAGCATTCCGATGAAGTTGCCGACGCCGCAGGCAGGCTCCAACAGGTTGCCGCTTTCCAAGCCCATCTGTGCCAGGGCTTTGTAAATGGCGTCGATGATGATGGGAGAGGTATAAAAGGCGGTCAGGCTGCTGGCCCGCGCGGCGGCATATTCCTCCTCGGTGAGCAGTGCCTTCAGCTCGGCATACCGGCTGTGCTTTTCATTGAAGCAGTCGGCAAGGCCGCCCCAGCCCACATAGCGGGAAAGGGTTTCCTGTTCCTCCGGCGTCGCCAGACGGTTTTCTTGCTCGACCCTTTGCAGGGTACGGATGGCGGCCGCATTGGCCGCATACTTTTCTGCCTTGCTGCCCACGCCCAGCGCCCGGTCTGTGATGCGGAAGTCATGCCGTCGCTGGGCCGGTATCTCCGGGTGAAGCGGGGCAAAGCGCACACGCTCCTGTATGGGCTTCGGTGCGGGGAGAACGGTTTCTTCTTCGGCGGGTGATTCCGGGGCTGTCTCCGAAGTCGCCGTTTCTGCTGTAGGCGGTTCCGGCTCCATTTCTGGTTCCTCTGGCGGCAGTTCGGCAGGAAAATAATCCGTCCCACTTTCGCCGGAGACAACGACAGAAATACCGAGCGATTCCAACTTGCCCTGCACAGATTCCAGCGAAGAGATAGGGAATCCGGCCATCAGATAGGAGCCACTTCCGCCGCTGACTCGACGTTTCGTTGTGGCATATCCGAATTGGTCATGCAGTGCATGGGCATCCTTTTCAAACGCTTCGTAGAAATCTCCAACCTGTATCAGTACCAGCGCATTCGGATATTGTGCGCTCAGTGTGGTATATTGCTGCCAAACCGGGCTTGCTTGTGCCGTTGGCATTTGCAGCGGTTTTTCAAGGCCAAACACGGAATAGGTGCCGTCCAGATAGGCCCGCATGGCCTCCAGCCCTTGTTTCCGCAGGTTATAGTGCCGGTCGTCCGCTTTCGTGGCTTCCCAGGCAGGGAGCATATTCTGATAAATTTCCTGCACGCGGTCGGCGTCGGAGAGCTGAACGGTCACAGCCTTTACGCACTCCCAATAGTCCGCAATGGCGTTTTGCGAAAAAGGCCGCACCACATCGTCCGGTGTATCCATGAAAAAGTTGACGATCTTCCGGGCCAGCTGTTTCCGCTCATACTCCGGCATGGCCGCCCAGTCGGCATCTGAGAGAAATTTGTTCCGGGAGATCAGCTCCCCGATGCGTTTGGCCGCCTCCGGCCATTTCAGCGTGACCTTGGCATAGGGGGCCGTGATACTGCCGTGGCTGAACTCAATGCCCTTGCCACGGATGCGGGTGATGTTGTCATTTCCGCCGCAGTGACCGCTGTACTCCCCGTGATAGTCCTTGAGGTATTTTTCCCGCTCGGCCTTATCCTTGTGGGTGGCGTAAAAGGCGTACACGCCAAGGCGGTAGTCGGTGTTTCCACTGCCCTCACGCAACACCTTGTCAATCTCGTCGGCGGAAATAAAAAATTGCCGGTCGGGAGCAAACCCGTCGGCAACGGTAAAATGAAGCGGCTCCCGTTGTAGATCACGGAGCCGCTCCAGTATCTCTTTCGGACGGTAAAAGCGAAAACGCAAAAGGTCTTGCCCTGCATCCAGCGCGGCGTTGAACGCCGTCCATTCGTCCACGCACTTTTGCAGCGTATCCGGCGCACAGAGAAGCTCATAAATTTGCTTCTGCGTTTCCGGATAGCCGCCCTTGACGGATTGCGCCAGCATGGCCAGCGGCAGAAATCCCGCGTTTCTCGCTTCCGTTGTCATGTCCCGGCTGGTGTAGGCAATGCTGTCAGCAAGCCGCATCCGCTCGTAGTGATCGACCTCATCCAATTCACTTTGCGGCATATACCGCCCCAGCTCCAGCAGCTCCCGGATACGCTTTGCCGCTTCCTCCCAGGAGATCAGTGTGGCATTGCTCCGCTGCGCCGTGCTGCCGCGGGCAATACGCATCCCCTCGGCGTCATACCAAAGCGAAACTTTCTCTCCGCCAAAATAGAAGCCCGCACCGTTCTCCCCGTAGTGTTTTTGCAGGAATGCGGCGTTGTCCGGCTTATCCTTCATAAAGTAAGCGCAGATGATCAGCCGGCTATGCTCATCGTTGGCTCCTACGCACAGGGCTTCATCCATGATCTGCTGCGGCAGCTTGGGATGGGAGAACAGTGGTGCGACCGGTGTATCCTCCGGTTGGTCGAACGCAGGCATATCAAACAGCGTAAGCTGCTGTGATTCCATCGGTACAAACGGTTTGATCTCGGTGTTGACATAGTATTCCCGTTTGTCAATGAGCTGTGCCGTAAAGCCTGCCACCAGCTTCCATGAAAAAACGCTTTCGCTGGTACGGGAAAGATATGCACCCTCCCACATGAGCAGACCGTTTTTCTGCGGACGATACCCCAGCCGTGCTCCGTCTGCAAGGATCTCGGTGAAACGGTCTTGATATGCCGAGCGGAGATATTCGGCACGCTCGGCCTCGTCCGGATGTGACCGGAAAAACAGCTCGATCTGCGCCTTCTTGTAGATCAGATCATCATTGCGGTTTTCAATGATGGCGAAAATTTTCTTTTCATCCAAAAAAGCGGGCAGCTCAGAGGGTGCTTCCTCCGCACTGTCCGCTTCTTCGGGTTCGGTGTTCAGCTGTAGATCAGCTCCGCCAGCACTGTCTCCTCGGCGGCGTTTCTCAGGTTGTTCATCAGCCCCACCCACTTCATCGGGTCGGCGGCTTTCAGCTCCTCCGTCACGCCCTCGGCCTGAGCCATCGCCGTCACCGTCTGTTCCACGCGCTGCCGCGCCGTCCGGTCGATCTCCGCCAGATGCTCGTTCAGCCTGCCCGATGTCAGCAGGTTCGTGAACAGCACCTTCCGGTGCTCCTTCAGATACCTCCGGCGCAGCAGGCCGTATTTCCCAAGGGCTGTTTCCGGCTCCTGCGGCGGCAGCAGATCCGGCAGCCGATAGCCGTCCTTCATCGTGTATGTCAGTTCCATGGTTTTCGCTCCTTTCGGTCGGTGTTTCTGTTTGCTTGCCTATAGGATACTCATTTTCCGGTGCCTGTGCAATTGTGCGAATTTGCTTTTGACGGCTTCGGACGGTCAATGCGATGGCGCTCAAACCGCTTTCGGCAATATCCCGTGTGGCCACGCCCAGGGCATTCAGCGTTTCCGGGGTATTGAAATTGAACACCTCAGAGAAATCCTCCGGATCAAAATATTCATCCGGTTCCAGCCCGCAGCGGCACATCAGCATATACGCCGTACTGTTTTCCAGCAGACGGCGATAGAGAACCGACAAATTCAGCTCGTCCAGTTCTTCCAGAAGGCTGTTGTTCCGGCAGTTTTGCAGATCATCAAGATAGTCCGTCATATTGTCCGCCGCAGCGTTTTCCATGGCGGATACTATGGCTTCCTCCAATGTGCCTTTATCGTCCAGCGCACCGAATCGGTTTTCCAACGCTTCGATCACATCCGGCTCCTGCTCGGCAGGCACCTGCCAGAGCGGCACGGGTCGGGACAAACGGCTTTCGTGGGTGTCGGATATATCAAAATAATACTTGAGGCGCGTGCGTCCCGGATAGTCCCGATCAAATACGGCAATGCCGGTAGCACCCTTATTGACCCATCGGCCGAATTGACGGTTCCAGCGCTCTATCTCCAACACAGCCGTTGCGTCCGGGCGCTGTGCGTGTACCAACACCTGCTCCTCAAAGGGCAGCTTATAATTCCGGCAGGCAGAGCGCAGAAATGCCGTCCACCGGTCTGCGCGGGCCAGTACGGCGATCTCCTGCCGGTAAACCTCCGTGATCTCCTGAAATCTGCGTGCCATGGGCAGCACCTCCTATCGTTCCCGCTCTGCTTCCCGGCTGGCCGGAAAACGCCAGCCGTAGACCCTCCCGATCTCGTCGCCCAGGCGCTTGGTCACACGGGTCACGTCGCTGCGGGTGGCGGTGCCGCTGTATAGCTTTTCTTTCAGCCGGTCGATCTGTGCTTCGCTGGCATTCTCCTTATAGGCCCGGTAGAGATAATGGTTCGTGCCGTCGTGGTGTACGGCATCGCAGCGCAGATCGCCCAGCCGGTCTACATACCATGTGGAATCGTCCATCTCGGAATACAGGCAATCCCGGATATTGCCGCTTTTGATCTCGGCATAACCGGGATACCGCCCATCCCATCGGCCGATGTCTGCGATCAGCAGAATGGGGCGGGAGAGCTGAATGTTCAGATTGCACCGCTCGTCATCGAGATAGTCGTTATTCTGCTCGACCATCAACTCCATCCGTTCCTGCTCGGAGAGGTCGGGGTACTGCTCCTCCAGATCCGCCCGCCAGTCCTCGTAGTCCGGGTCGCTGCTCCAGATAATGTGCTTCTGTTCGTTCATCTTGCGTCACCTCGATCTTTCTCCCTGCGCTTCAACGGTTGTCCCTGTGCATCGTAGTTGGCGGGGTCGGCAATGGGCTTATCAAAACCGAACATGGAGCCGCCCTTCATGGCCTCCTCCTGGGCACGGGTCACGCCCAGCTTGCGGTTATATTCCTCCACGATGGCACGGGCTTCCTCCTTTGAGGTGTGGGGAATGTCCGTCTTGTAATAGCCGGTTTCGCCCCGTTTCAGGATCACCACATTTCCGGTGTCCAGCAGGAGAGAGTAGCACTGCTTCGGCAGGGAGGAGCGCAGCGGCACATAAGTGTTGCCGTTTCGCGCCATCCATTCGGCAAACTGCGTCATGTGATACAGGTTATCGACCCCGTAGCCGATCTCGGCGCGGTTCTCGTCAATGTAGCGGCAGGTGTGGTCACTATGGCTGCCATCCGGACGGGTCACACGGATACTGTCCCCATCGGGAATGCGGAACCGTTCCTTGCCGCTTGTATCAAGAAAGCAAATGCCGCGGGCCGCCTTTTCCATGTGCTGATCCAGCATCTCCCGGCGATAGCAGTAGATATACAGGTTATAATCGCCCTGCATGGGATTCAGCCGCAGCAGATAGGCATACTCCGGCGTATCCACCCGGAATCCGTACTGCGGAATAAAATCCTCGGCAAACACACTTTCTTTGTGTTCATAGCAGTATCGGGAAAGGCTGCTGCGGTTTTTGAAAATGCCGTCATAGCGCTCGTCAAAACGCAGGGCATTGATAAAATCATCAAACTCATCCTTGAACGCCTGTGTTTTCAGCTCCCCACAATGATCCTCCCATGAGGTGAAAAAACCTTTCCCGCTTCTGTCCATATCGCCCCGCAAATGACCGATGCAGCCGGTCTGCTTGTCGAGTTGCTGGCTGCCGGTATAACAGTAGCTGCGCTCTGCCGGGGTCATGATCTTGATCTCAAAGTCCATTACCGTTCACGCTCCTTTGTCGCTTTTGCCTCCCGTACAGAGAGCCGTGCCGTGCCTGCCAATAGGCCGGGTTCCAGCGCTGCAGGCTCCGGTCAATGCAGGCTTCATATTCGCCGGGGCGGAAGTAGTTATCCGTCCGGGGTGCAATGATACCGCTGTCCATCAGTTCCCGCAGGGCCACCGGCGCATCGCAGTCCTCCTCAAAATTCAGATACCCGCCTGCCTGAAAGCCGACCTGCTGTGCTTCCAGGGACAGCAACTGCCGAGCTGCGTCGATTTGGGCCATGATCCCTCCGTGGCCTGCCGTGGATACGCTATACACACCGGGACACAAAGTGTCGCAGCGCACAACAAGGCCCCAAGGGGAATCACTCGGTTCTCGATACATCATCGCTCACGCTCCTTCTGCAAGGATGAAATAGAAAGCTGCTGCGCTTCTGCCGCAAATCGCTGCTCCAACCGCTCCACGCTCCAATCCTTCTTGAATTGCCCCAGCGGGCCGGGACCGAACTGTGCCAACGCACGTTTGTCCATTTCCCGCAGCCGCTCCCATAACTCCGGGTGATACTGCCGGAGCTTTCGCAGCTCCCCAATGCCCTGCAACGGGCAGCACCAGCAGGAGCAGCGGTGGTAAATCTGATACAGCCCACCGAAGTCATAACCCCGGTCATAGCAGATTTGCAGGGCTTCCTTCTCCGTGATTCCCCAATCCACCAGCGGATAGCGCTCGCTTTTGATGCGCTTCGGCTCATCTGCAGCGATACCCACATAACTCACGGCCCGGTATTGTCCTTTCAGCCGGTTGATCTCCTTATGGATGAGATGCGTTTTCAGCTGCCCCGTACACCAGCGCACACGGGGACCGGGCCAGCCGTTTCCGTATAGAGAAACACCCAGCCGCTGCCGGTTTTCAATGCTGGCCGGTCGCTGCTTCTTTTCCTCAAACATCAGCCACTCAAAGCCTTTGGGATGGCGCAGCCACGTCAGATGCAGGCCTCGCTCTGCAAACAGATAGTCGTTCAACTTTTGCAGATGCTCATACATTTCCGGGAATTCCATGCCTGTATCTGCCGTCAGGACCGCTTGGATCGGCAGTCCCCGCTCAATCATGAGCAGCAGCATAGCGGTGCTGTCCTTACCGCCGGACAGGGATACCGCATGGAACAGCTCCTTTTCTTCCGTTTGATTGCTCATACCCATTCCGTCTCCTTTCACCTCGGTATGTAAAAAGGGACGGCCAATCCGGCCGCCCCCTTGGGATTCGTTCTTTGAAAATGCAGGAGTGCAAACACAAGACCGACACTGCGACGATTTGTTCCACTCCATGAAACTGCCCCCACACTGAATGTTCAGCATGGGGGCGGCGCTTTTATTCTGTAATGTACATTTGACTATAAATATCCAGAATAGAGTCTTTCGAGCGGCGAATACCTATATCCGTTAAACGAATGTCCTCCTGCCGCATTTGTGCTATAAACCGAGTAATATCCTCCATTATAGACTGCGGGACAGGTATTCTCTGATTTTCCCGTACAAGTTGGAACAGGCGAAACACATCCAGACGGTGTTTCTTGATGTCACGTGCGTTTACATGGATTCCCTCTGCTTTCTTGCTTTTCAAATCCAGCCAAGCTCTCATTTTCAGCGGAATAATATGTTCAGCATCTAATATGGAGATACCATCTGTAACTGTTCGTCCATCCAGAAGAAAGTGGTAATAATCATCATTGAGCAAAATCGCTGACAAGCTGGAAACTTCATCATCAATATGCAGCGGCATCAAGTGTGTATCTGGCTGCAAGACCACATTGCTTTGTGGCCTTGAAAATAATTCAATCATCTTGGGGTAAGCAGGGTTCGTTGGGTCCACAAAACGATAGAACTCCGGTTGACCGTTACTGCGTTGCCTGGCCTGATAGCCACCAGCTTCAATAAAAGCCCAAAAGGCTTTTGCAAAATCTGTCGTTAAAGCCTCGACGATCAGCACCATGTCGATGTCAACGGTTTGCCTGAAATCAAGTCCTGCATCGTTCATCAGAAGATCACAGGCAAAGCCTCCAATTACAGTATATTGCTCCTTAAAATGATTGAAGTGCTCTCGGAATATATCTATGCCATTTACCATTTCGTTCTCCTTTATTCTTCCTCTTTGATTGGTAGTCCGTGCTTTTGCCGAATTTCATCCAAGCACGTCTGAACTCGTTCGTTTGGGTCGTTGTCCATGCTGAGCAGCAATGAAATGTCATCTACACAGCCGTCTCTCTCCAAAATGGTCGGGTCATAGGACCACACTTCAATAACAGCACCGCCAAAGTCTTCAAAATACTGTTTTGTGCAGATATCTTCTGCTGGGATTTTTGCCGCCTCCTTTTTGGAAATCGCAATAGCACCATCCTGATCGTTTACCCCAATCATGGATTGCCGTGCCAGCGCCCGTATTCCACTTGCAATTGGATGCTCGATTTGGGCGGTTCCTTTTACGTAAAGAATTCGATCAACAGGCGTTTTCAGTCGCCCGTATGCTTTTTCCAAAAGTTCTGATTTGGTGTATGCCGTTGTGATCCATTTATTCGTGCCTTCTGCTGTTTGCGAGATCAGACCCGAAGCAGAGAGGTCATTGATTGCCCTTGTACAGGTCGCCTTTGAGAGCGAAAGTGCCTTTGCAATCTGTGTCAGATTTACGGACCCAGTATTCTCTGCATAGTATAAATATAGAAATACAAGCTGTGTACCGGGTGCCATTTTTGCCATAATGGCAGCGTCCGCCTTGAATTGCTCATGAAAAGCGCACCCCCAAAACGGAAGGTACACCTGCTGCGAAAGAGACACAAACGGGATGTGTTCTTCCAGCATACTCCGTCGTTGTAACGCAGACAGGTTGTCTAAGCACAGTGCACAGGGAAGAGAACAAAGTTCCTGAAACTTCTTCAACTGCTTTTTTAATGTAGGCAATCGCCAAGAAGAGCCATTTGGCTTCAAAAGAACACACGCATGGTCTCCCCAACTTAACAATTGGGGGGTATATCCGTCCTTGATATAGTAGGGCGTGTCATCCGTGTAGTCGAATCCCTTCACTGTAATATCGGGGCCGAATACTAATTTAAGGAAAGATAGCATATCAGAAAGACTCCTTCGCTTCCGCCTTTTGTTTCACTTTTTCTTAATTGTACCGTTAAAACTGAAACTTGTCAAGTGAATACGAAACAATTGAGTAGATGGCACACAAACAGTATAGCCATTTATTCACAAATACCATCCTGTTATTGTTGGTTCACGCCGAAAAACTTTTCTTTCCCATAGAAAAAAGGGCGGCCGATCTGGCCGCCCCTTGGCGCTTATTTTTTACGCTTGCGCATCAGCAGTATAGCCGCAGCGCCGATGCCGGAAATGCCCAGCAGACCCAGCCACAGTGCCATGTGGCTGTTGTCTCCGGTCTGCGGCACCTCCAGTGCGGGCTTCTTTTCATTGTGCATCTCCACCTCCGTTACGGCTCCCTCAAAAACGGAGGCCGTCTTGTCAGCGGGGAGGAGATACCCGTCCGAAGTGCCGTCCCGCACCTCAGACACGGTGTAGTCCCCGATGCGCAGGCCCTCGATAAGAATGGCACCCTCCGCATCGGTCTGGAACACCCGGTCATAGCCGTTGGCCCCGGTAACACGGAAGGAAAAGCCCTCCAGCTTCCCATCCGAGGAGGTCTTGACGATCCGGAGCGAACCCACCTGCGCCGCATTGAGAAAGCCCTTTCCGGCTTCGTTTTCCACGGTCACAGTTTCGCCGTCCGTGGTGATGGAAAAATAGTAGGCGTTCTCATCCAGATAAAAGCCCTCCGGGGCCTTGGTTTCCTTTGCAAAATAGCCGCCGTAGCAGAGGCCGGTCAGGGCGTACTCGCCGCCGCCCAGTTCCTCCATCGTGCCCAGCAGTTCGTCCTCAGCATCCAGTTCCTGATTGCGGTTACTGTCACGGTAGACCTCGAACACGGCTCCCTCCAGTTTGTTTTCCGGGTAGTCCCTGTCCACCTTCGTGAGGGCCACGCCGCCCCGGATGACCTGTTCGGTTACATCCAGCGCAATGGGATTATATTCTTCCGTATAGTGCTGCGGCTCTGCACCGACGGGGTACACGGTATCATCCAGCAGATAACCTTCGCTGGGGGAGAGTTCCCGGATGGTCCAATCATTGCCGCAGACATAATCCGTGGTGGTGAACTGGCCGCTTTCGTCGGTGGTGTAGGTGTCTACCAGTTCCTCGCCTTTGAAAACGCCGTAGACGGCACCGGCAAGGGTGGCGTCTCCCTGCGGCAGGCCAGTTTCGGCGTCCCACTTGGTGATGGTGGCGCTCCACTTTTTCAGAACATTGCAGACCTCCGCCTGCGTGACCGTGTTCCACTCCACCGCCGTCGTCTGGTCCTCCGGAACGACATAACAGATGCCCGTATCCACCTCGGAGAGGATGTAGTCCGTGCCAATGAGCACGTTGGAGAACACCGCTTTTCCGTTGCTACCGGTCACGGCGTATTCGTCCACCGAAAGCCCTGCAAGGGAAACGCCGGTCAGATGAAACTTTACGCCCTCGTTCAGGCCATCCTCGGAGGTTTTGACCACCTCCAGACTGCCCCGCTTCAGCGTGTTGTGGAAGGTCACGGTGGCGACCTGACCGGAGAGCACGGTCACTTGGCGCACCTCTTGGGGTTCATACCGGTCATTGCTCTGCTCCGTCACGGTGTAAGCGCCGGGGCGGAGATCATCGAGCTGCATTTCGCCGTCTGCATTGGTCGTCACGGTCTGCTCCGTACCGTTGCCGGAAACGGTGAAGGAGATGCCGGACACCTCGCCGTCCTCGCTGGTTTTGATGATCTTGACGCTGCCATAGCCGACCTTCAGGTGCAGGTAGGCGTACATGGGGTCGCTGACGGTATCCCGGAAGGTGACAACATCCTGCATGGCGCCGTCTGGGCCATAGTGGCCGTCGCTCCAGACCAGCACGCCCTGCCGGGTGTTGTTTCTGACGGCAGTAATGGTCACACCATCTGCGGAAGCTGTCTCGGCAGAGATAGTCAGGTCGTTCCCATCGACTGCAAAGGTCATATCCGACTGGGCCGAAGAGAAGGCATATTCGCCCAGAACGCCGTTGGTGTCCGTCAGAGTAGCTGTGTAGCGGCCGCCGTCCCGACTCAGTTCAACCGTCTGTGCAGCTTCCTCACTGCGGTCCATGAAGCTGGGGACGACGGTGTGCTTTTTCACGCTGGCCTCGATGCTGTCGTAGTAGGCAGAGAACCGACTATAGAGCGGATGGGAGGTGCGGTAGACGGACTTCACGGCATCGGCGCTGCCGGGGTCAACGTGATTGAAGTCCGCATCCCGCTCCCCGACCACCGTTTCCCACACCAGCACCTGCGTGGCCATCATGTGGGCCAGCTTGTCGGCGTCGGCCTCGTTCTGAGAGCGCCAGTCGAGGGAGAGATTTCCCTGATAGCCGTACTGCATGATGCGGCCAAGGAGCGTTTTCATGGTTCGGCCATCAATGGTGCGGTTATATTCGGCGGGGAAGGTGTCCCAATAGTCCTCCCCATAGCTTTCGTAGGAACGGTACAGGTTTCGGGGAACGCCTGGCTCGATGCAGTAGCAGGCCGGGCCGTCGAAGGAGCCGATGGTGTGCAGCGTGGTCATCCATGTTGCCTCGCCGGATGTCCAGCCGTTCATGTAGTGCAGCTCGTCGTGGCCCCAAGTGCCGCTGTAATCCAGATTGGCGTCGCCGTCTCTGGGGAATGCCACCGAGTACGAATCCGCAGTTTCTCCGGTGAATGCGGCGGCATAGGCCGTCATGCCGCTGCCGAGGATGGCGGTGAAGCAGATCAGCAGAGCCAACAGCCCGGAAATGCTTCTGCGATAGAGTTTTTTCATTTGTTAGACCTCCTAAGAGTAAAAATAAAAAGCACCATCCGGAAAAGGATGCTGCTTTCTGTACGATATGGACTTGTGAGATAATCTCTTTTTCAGCCGGTACAGCCGGTAGGAAGGGGGTGAGGTGTGGAGAGGGGGAGCGGAAAAACCGGCCCTGGCACACAGCCTGTCCGATGGGCAGACTTTCCCCTGGGCGGAAGATTCAGCGTTCCATTTCCCGCTGCCGCTTTCTGTAATAGTCCAGTGCCTTGATGATCGTATCCTCCATAGTCCGTGCGGGCGTCCCCGGCTTGAAATACTTGCTGATACGCTCTTTGGGTATCCGAAATTGTTCCTTCTGATTGGGCTTTTCCTCCGCCATGATGGACCGGATCACCGCCTCGGTCAGCTTTCCCTCCCGGCTGAAGGACTTCATCTTGATGGCTTGCGCCAGCGATGGGGTACAGTCTGCGTGACCCATCGCATCATAGAGGATGCGCTGTTCCTTTTCGGCAAGGTAGGACAGCTCCACGGCGGGCCGGAAGGCGATTTTGCTGTCATCCACCATCTCCAGAATCTCCGGAAGCAGGTAGGTGAGACGGATGTAGCGACGAACTTGCTCATAACTATCACCTGCTGCTTTACCGATGATTGCAGACGACAAGGCATCTTTTCCCTTTAACTTCTCCACCACTGGTGTAGAAGTTAAATCTGTCCGTTTTCCCTGTCTCCGCATGGCTTCCAGCTTCATTTTATACGCAAAAGCCTTTTCCGACGGCAATACGCGCTCGCGCTGGAGATTGCTGTCCACCATGACGATGATCGCTTCATCATCCGTCAGGTCCCGCACGATGCAGGGGAGGGTATCCAATCCGGCCAGCCTGCTGGCCAGCTTGCGCCGGTGTCCCGACACCATCTGATAGCTGCCGTCCGCCAGCTGCCGCACAAGCCCCGGCACCAGAACGCCGTGCAGCTGCACACTCTCCATCATTTCCATCATGGCTTCATCCTGCCGCACCTTAAAGGGGTGGTTCGGGAAGTCGCCGATCTGGTCCAGCGGAAGGTCCAGCACCACATCCCGCTTGGCTGCGTCCCGCTGCTCCTGCGTGGTGAACAGGCTATCGAGCGATGTCAGCAGGCCGGATGCGTTGCTTTTCGCCAATGCCTTCCACCTCCTTCACCAGCGTGCCGTAGGCTCTGGCGGCACGTCCATTCGGCTCATGCCGGAAAATGCTCTTGTCCGCTGTACTGATCTCTGCCAGCCGCACGGTAGCGGGAATGACGGCATCCAGCACGGGCAGGTATTTGCCGAAATTTTCTTTTACCCCGGCCACAATGTCTTTGCGGAAGTTCGTGTCATTCGCCATGGTCAGAAAGACGCCGCCGATCTTCAGCTTTGGGTTGATCTGCTGCCGGATGCTCTGCACCGTACCTACAAGCTCCGTCATGTCCTCGGCTGCCAGATAGTCCGCCTGCACCGGGATGAGTACATGATCCGCAGCCGACAGGGCATTGATGACCAGCATACCCAGCGACGGGCGGCAATCCAGCAGCACATAGTCGTAATTCTTCTTGATACCGTCCAGATAGCGTTTGAGCACGGTTTCACGGCTCATGACATTGACCAGCCCCACCTCCACCGCCGATAGGCTGCGGTTGGCAGGGACAAAATCAAAGCCCTCATGGTGGTGCAAAATTTCCGGGTGCTCCGGCTCGGCTTTGTGCTGCACAACGGCGTTCATCTGCTCCGCCAGGGTATGAGGCAGCTCATGGGGCTTGCGCTGACCGAGCATCTTGGTGAGATCACCCTGCGGGTCAACATCCACAAGCAAAACCCGTTTGCCGTCCATGGCAAGCCCCGCACCGATGCAGTAGACACTGGTGCTTTTGCCGACGCCGCCCTTTTGGTTGGCGACGGCGATCACTTTGCAATTTGCCATTTGAGGTTCCTCCTTTTCGTAAATTTAGCCGCCCGAAGAAATTGGACGGCTATGTAATGCGTTTGGGTATGAAAAAAGCCACACAGTTTTGAAAGGAAAACTGTGTGGCTTCTATTATGTAGGCTTCAGGTACGGACCCGTTTGATTTTTGCATCTACCAGAAGCAAGATAACCTCGTCCACGATGTCGGCATAGCGTCCTTGGCGAATCAACTCATTTTTAAGGCGGATGAGACTCCGCAGAATAATCTTCGCCTCGCTCTCTGTATAGTATAATTTGATTTTTCTCATCATCGCTGCATTTTCCTCCCTTCCAGCTTCATTGTATTTTACATGCCATAGTTCTGCAAACGTGCAAATCACCGCCAACGAAGCAATTACGGGCTTGGTCAAAATGTGGATACATTCCGACGCAGATGATAGCAAGAAAAGGTTTCTCATGCATGGTGTCCTTTAATTCTCAAAATAAAAGCATCTCCCATTACAAATAGGAAGTGCTTTATTTGCTAAATTCACTTTTCTTCCGCAGTTCCAAATAAGACCCGCAGATAATCCTGCCGTCCGTCCAAAACGCGGGAAACCTGTATCGCCTCATTCTCAATGCGGTAGAACAGAAAATAATTTCCGCTGAGCAGTGCCCGCAGGTTAGTTTCTTTACCAATTTTGGCCGAGACGGAAAATCCTAAATGCGGATTCTGCTGTAGAAGCCGCAAATCATGTGTGATGTTCTTCGCAATGCGTCGCGCCGCCTGTGGGTTATGCAGCTGCATCGAAATATACGCACTGATCTCTGCCAAATCACTGGCTGCTGCCGGTGTAATTTTCAGTTTATACATCCGTCAGCCCAAGCTGGGACTCCACTTCCTCCAGCGTGAGCCAGCCCCCTTCTTCCGCAGATTTCCAGCCCTTGTCGATCTCCGCCATAAGCTGAGCCGCAGCCTTTGACTTCATGTACTCTGCGTTTTCGGGGGACAGCAGAAATGGAAAGCCGTTGCTGTTCAGCGATTGCTGTAAAAAAATATTAAACGCATCCGTCAAGCTCAGTCCATAGGCAGAAAAAACATCCTCAGCCTCTCGCTTGATCTCCGGGTTAATACGCATCTGAAACATCGCCGTTTTGGGCGCAGAAGCTACATTGATACTTGAACCTTGCATAGCTCAGACCTCCTTTTTCTTTAGTATACCCACAGCAGCAGAAAATGTCAACACATTGTTAGTACAAACCGCCGTATGTGAAGACTACCTTTTGATTGTCTGCGATGTAAATGAGTGATTCCGACCAAATATCCATTTTATCTCATAATTCGTCTCTTATTCGCATTTTGTGTTTCTAAGTAGTGAAAAACACCAATTCTTTGAGGTGAATACACACCGCAAGAGGTGGGCGTCAACCTGAAGGAAGGCTACAACGGCGACCTGACCTCCCGCGAGGCCGGTTCCGTGGGCGGCCAGATGGTCAAGAAGATGATCGAGTCCTACGAGAAGAACCTGTAACCATATACGCATAACAAAACTGACGCTGCGGCAGCAGCGTCAGTTTTATTATGGAGGTCTAAGGGGGGTGGCTGCGGCTTTCTTGGTCAGTC
>OICR01000282.1_pt1 | contig 24263 bp, 19 predicted proteins | sample 1581321 | NCBI WGS metagenome assembly OICR01 (sample SAMEA3882557, study PRJEB24775) | human gut metagenome | biome: human-associated habitat; feature: intestine environment; material: feces | place: Netherlands | collected 2009/2010
CCAGTCCCCGATGTCGTATTTTGTTGTTGCTTTCATGTTAGTATGTATTGTTGATTAGAAAGGCAGTTCATCTCCTCCGTCGCACGGTTCAACATCACATTCTTCTTCCCGTTTCACCTCCTCCAGATGGTCCTCATCGTCAATTTCCTCTGGAACATAGACGCTGGCCACATTATGTCCGAGCATCCGTACCGTAACCGGAATCTTGGTTTCCTCGCGGCGGCCGCACTCGGAGAATGCATACGAGCCGATGGTGTGCACTGACGCGGGGATCTTCAAGCCCTCGAGGTTGCTGCACCCGCAGAAAGCATAGCGGCGGATCTCGGTTACAGAGTCCGGAAGGGAAAATTTCGACAGCGTCTGACATCCGAAGAAGGTTCCGTCCTCGATGCAGGTGACCCCGTCCGGGATATTGATGGACCACAGATATACGCACTCCGCAAAGGCCCCGGCACAGATTTTCCTGACGCTCTCCGGGATGGTGACCACGCGGAGGCAGGCGCAGTGCGAGAAGGAATCGGCCCCGATCCTGAGGAGGTTCCCCGCACTGGAGAACTTGAGGTCCCTGAGTGCAAGGCAACCATAGAAGGCCCTGTTCTCGATGTTGCGGACAGAGGCGGGAATCGAGATGCCCGTCAGCGTCTCACACCACTGGAAAGCCGCCCTACCTACGGTTTCCACCGTATCGGGGATGACGGATGCCTTGCACCCGAACACCAGCGTCTTCCCGTCATCCGTGAGGCAGCAGTTTCCCTCAGAGCTGAAGATGGGGTTTCCCTTTGCCACCTCGATGACCTCCAGGGAGCAGCATCCGCTGAAAGCTGCCTCTTCAATCTCCACAAGGCCTGCCGGAAGGTGAATCTCTTTGAGGTTCCAGCAGCCCTTGAATGCCTCGCGCCCTATGCTGGAAAGGGACTCTGGGAAAACTACTTCACGAAGATCGTCGCTGCAGTAGAACTCATAATCCTCTATGTAGTCAATCCCCTCGGGGATGACGCATTTGCCGTTGATGATTTCAAATCTTTTCATAACCAGTGATTCTATCTGTCACTTATACGGGCTTTCTCCAATATCGTTACCCGCATTTTTGAAAAAAACGCCGGAAAATCGTAAATTTGTTTCCATATAATTCTTCCCCTTATGCCAAGAACAGCAAGAAAGCCATTGACGGAGCATGACTTTATTCTAGATCCTACCGGAAAACAGTTTCTGGACTACGCCCGCTACAATATCGGATCTATGATAAGCAGTGTTGAAATGAAGTGGGACCCGGGACAATCTGGAATGTCTTTGGATCTTTTCGTCAATGATGCTGCTTTGTACGCCATTGAACTTGCGCGAGAGGACCACGCAAAGGGACTTTTCAGGAACGAGAATGCAGATTCTTTCAGGAAATTCTTTTATGGAAGAATCTTAAAAGCATTCCATACGAAATTAGAAGATTTGGCCGGCGATCCCGGCAGGGCCGTCTTCGACGAGCGGCTCGGGAAGTATTACGAGGGCACGGCCGTAGAGTTCGGCCCCATGGATGACAACGACGAACCGTCCGTTCTGGAGGACTTGGACAAGGATACCCCTTCAGACACCTCTTCCAAAAGGCATCCAAAGAAAGCAAACGACGGTGTCATCCTCTATCACTACAGTGCCGAGAAAGCCAAGGCCCTGGAGGAAAGCCATGAGATAAAGATGACCTATGTCAGAAAGATCCGTGAAATCGTCGCCAGGATGTCCCCTAACGACCAGCGGCTTTTCAACCTGAAATTCCAGTTTGACTTCTCGGACCAGGATTACAGGATGTGGGAGACGATAAGTGCACAGAAGCATGTCAAGGATCCCTTCACTAAAATGGCTCACGACAAGTACGGATTCAGCGAAGGTTACGCCAAAAAGAGGATCTGCCTTATCAAGGCCGATATCGTAAAGAAACTAAGTGAGGCTGGGCACACACAGGAGAGTTATCGGCAGCAAACGTCAATGCCGCTCACGCTGGAATGGCTGCAAGTGAAAAAACCGGCCCCAGCATTCGATCTCGATATCGAGGGCTTAACTGAAGCCGATTGCAGGGATATTCTGATGGAGCTATTTGCCTGAGTCACTAAAAAAACCAACTTTGCCTATAACTGACTGAATAGGGTCATCCGGCTTTTTCCACTCCACATCAAGGATGCCGACTATATCATTAAAAACGGCCATGGCTTTGTTTTGTTCACCCGGGTCATTCTCATAGTCATCAAAGTCTTTCCAGTAATCTATGCCGGCATCTTTTATTGTCGAATAGACAGTCCAGTTGGAAATGTCCTTATACCTGTTGATCAACCTGGCAGCGCCTGTCCCTGCCAGATTGAACAGTTCGGCCCCATAGCCGAAGCCCCATGGCCTCGTGCCAATTCTCGAGGCAACATAATACCTCGCATCTGAAAGCATGTGGCGGATGGAAGGGGATTTGGCGATAAAGGTAAGCATACCCAATTCGGCAAATGAATTCTCAAGCGAGAGAATCGAAGGATATCCTTCCCCGTTAAAGGCACTGAAATATGCATGCATCATCAACTGGATGAACACGAACCCGAATACAATGTCTTCATTCACGCAGTTTTCGTGCGCGTAATTCCGTATATTGTCAATCATCAATCCAATCTTTGGTCGATGTGTCCCACGCCACCAGTAATACGTTCTCGTATAAAGGCCGAGAATAGGAACCATGTCCTGGACAAACTCGTTTTCCGGCTCCTTCCCTTTCTTGATTTGCCAATACACATAGTCTCGTCTTTCTCCAATCTCGCCTTGGTGCACATGACATGCCTGCCAGTGCTCGCCCCCGTAGAAAACATCATGGAGAGCCTTGTATTGATTCATATAACTCTCCCAAGGCTCAAGCATAGCCTTACTGTCAAGCACATGCACCTCCAACTTAATCTTTGCCCGCAGGTCCTTCAGCCTTGAAATCCCCTCAAAAGGGGATGGCAGATTCTCGATCATCTCAAGCAACTCTTCCTGAGGTGATGTCAATGAGTTTCCGTTCTCCGAGTGGTATCCAAATGCCATATGCCGTCAATTAATATCCTGGTTCAACTCGACTGGGATACGCTTCCAGCTTCTTCCCGCATAAATCCGGGTCATTGCCAAACTGTCTGAAAAGGTCCGCTCCTCGAGCGTAACAGGCCAGCGCCCCCTTTTTATTTTCCACATGGCGGAGAGCCCAGTCAAGTTCCGCCTTGTCGGCATGATTAAGGACATCTCTCTCCCATGGATTATAGTCTACGAGTTTCTTCAAGAGACAAAGTGCTCCGAATTCAGCAAAGCCTTCTTCCATTTCTTGGATGTACTCATGCCCGTCATTTCTGTCAAAAAAAGCATGCATCAATTCATGAAGATAAACATACCGCAATACGGTAAGATATGGGAACCCGTAAAAACCGGGAACTTTCTCTTCCTCCGCCGCATCCTTGATGTTGTTGATGTAGAGGATGATTTCCCCCTTATCATACTCGCCCAAGACACTCATAGCCTGAACCTCCTTTACGACATCCTTGTCCCAGTCCTCTTTTCGTTCTGGAAGCAGGCGGCGCTCGACAAACAATTCAAGGTATGTTTTCCTCTCTTCGGATAACAGGACAGTGTCTCCGAGGGAATCTGGGGAGAGAAAGCAGGAACGCCATCTGGGAATGTCATGCAGAGACCTCAGAAGGTTTTCAATATCGTTTTTTTCTTCATCGTCCAGACTGATATTGTCCGCTGACTCACGGAAGACGGCGAGTTTGAATTCATCCTCAAGCCGTACGCATTCTCCATCTGATCTGGCTTGCACATTATACCAGATACTTCCTCCTTCAAAAGGCTTAAACTGTGGTATCATACTACTGCAATATTGATATTATGATGAATTTTGAACTAAAGGGCTGCTGCTTTCCAGCAAAAACCTTTGATTCATTTGTCTAAAGATAGTAATTATATTTAGATTAAGAAAGTCGCCGGATACTCTCTCGAATGAATTCGTAGGTTATTTCCATTCGATATAATCATAATACGGAGTTATAAAAAAGGAGGGACCCCTATTGGACTCTCTCCCTATCCCGCAAGGCAGAAGGATTTCCCGAGAGCATCCGCGACGACGAGGTCGACGAATGTCTGATGATCGCTGCGTGGCGGAAGATCTTGGAGTGCTCCGCGCAGGGAAGCCGAACATCCGGGCCCTCCCTCCGCCCTGCGGCAGGTGAATCCTTCTCGCAAGAGATGATGGATTATTTTGCTATATTTGTAACTGATTCCAAAACAATGCATCATGGCAACAGCATATCACGGCTCATCGGCCTTATTTGACCGCTTCGACCCCAGCCACCTTCTCGAAGGTGACGGCAAGTTCAAGTTCGGAGTGGGGGCCTACCTCACCTCCCGCTACACCACTGCCGCCCATTACTCCGGCGCGACGTCCAGTCCCGACCACTACGTCTACACGGTACAGATCCCGGACCTCACGCCAGACAACCACCTCCGGTCCCTCTCTCCCGTCCATCCGGACATACTCCGGCGAGTCTCTGAGAGGCTCGGCGTGGAGATCCCCGCGGAGGCAGCCACCAGCGGAAAGTTCTTCCGCAAGTGGCTCGGCAACCTCCTCTCTGGCAACACCGGAACGGTCAAGAAAATGACAGGATCAGCCTCTCTGGAGGCAGAGAAAGCCGCCTCTGCCTTCCTCCCCACAGTAGGCGTGGTTCTCCTCGCCTGGCCCACGGCACAGACCAAGCCGGAAGCCGGGGACAACTACGCGTTGATGGATTACGGCGCGTTCCGCATCCTCCAGGTGGACAGGATCCTGCTCGACGATAAGGCCAAGTTCATAGAGGGGTCCCAGCAGACCGTAGCCAAATACTGAAAGAGCCATGCACGTAAGGGAATTCATAGAGAGGAACTACCCGGAGTACTACTCCATCGAGAGATACCCTGCGGAGCGGACCGCACCCTTCTGTAAAGTGGACGCTCCCTGGGGAATCTTCTCCAACTTCGGAAGGACACCCCTCGTGATCGACGGCGTTGCTTTCGACTGCTCGGAGAAAGTCTTCCAGGTGATGAAGTTCGCGGACCAGGTCTCCCGCCGGGAAATCTACCTGGCCAAGGGCCAGACCATGAAGATGAAGGCCAAGCACTTCGAAAAAGCCGGCACCGTGAGGGCCGACTGGGGAGAGATCATAGTTGACGCGATGAAGTTCTGCATCGCGGAGAAATACCGCCAAAGCGCGGAGTTTCGGCAGGCCCTGGAAGAGAGCAGGGGCCTTCTCATCGTCGAGGACCAGACATCCTTCCCTAAGAAGAATCCCGACACCTGGGGCGCGAAGCTCTCCGGTGACGGGACCCTATATGTCGGACCCAACCTGATGGGCCGGCTCCTCATGGAGCTGCGGGACTCCGGGGGTCAGCTCCGCTGGTCGCTGCCGCGCGACGCCACCCTATTCCAGGAGTCCCTGAGGGTGTAGCTCCTCCTCTTTCTTATCTCCGGTATCTCCTCCAGGGCGTACTCGGGCCGAGCAGTTATGTTTTGGTGAATGATTCCACCATTGAAACACCTGTTTCCTTTACCATCGAACAATTAAAAACGATTGGCGTATGCAAAAAGAAACAGTAACATTTGATAAGCTGCCCGAAGCGGTAGGTTATCTGACCGAACAAGTCATCGAGTTGAAAAGAATGGTATCGGAACTTCAACCGCCCGCATCAGACAAACACGTGTTGGTTGAAATTGAGGATACTTGCCGTATTATCAGAAAAGCCAAGCCTACCATTTATACATTGGTACGCAAAGGGCTGCTTCCTGCCTATAAGAAAGGAAAAAAACTCTATTTCTACGAAGACGAACTTCTAGCATGGATTGAGAATGGTCGAATAAAAACTTCCTAGCAAACATACGAAGAGATGCTTGCCAATATGCAAGGCGGCATCCGTCATAAGCCCAAATCATCCGTGAAACTTTAATAGGTGTGGTTATGGATACATATTCTATTAATCCGGCATCCATCATTGACGAAGCGGTTGATTTAAGTATGCGATTGGCTGGCACTGATTTTCCTGTCAGCATATTCCCGACAAAAATCCAACGCATCATCAGTGAGGTTCACGAATGCCATAACTACCCGACAGACTACATTGCCGCAGCTATCCTTACGGCAATAGCAGTCGGCATTGGCAACACGCATCTTGTCCAAATCAAGCAAGGCTGGGTGGAAAGCCCTATCCTATATATAGCATTGATTGGACGACCGGGAGCAAACAAGAGCCATCCGCTCAGCTTTGCCATGAAACCGTTTCTTGATTATGATCACAAACAGAATCAAGAATTTGAGAAAATGCTTGCCAAGTACAATGAGCTTATGAGCATGAGCCGCAAAGAACGTGCGGATAGTGGTGAAGAGCAATTTCCACAGGAACCAATCCGTAAACGCTTCTTGATTTCGGATGTAACACCTGAGGGATTGAGCCTCATTCATGCGCAGAACAAACGTGGTTTATGCTTGTGGGCTGATGAATTATCCGCTTGGTTCAAGAACTTCAACCGTTACAACAACGGTTCGGAAGAACAGTTCTGGCTGTCGGTATTCAGTGCCAAAACCACTGCATTGCCCATCTCCGGTCCGGCAAAACTCGTTGGAAAAATTACGGCTAACTGCCGAAAAGTCGTTAGAAAAATTACGATGGGTATTTGAAAAGTCGTTGAAAAAAGTGTATTTTTGCTTCCAGATAAAGTGTCATACTATGCTGAAAAGGAAAATTGAAGACGATCTCATTGCGTGGAAAAACAAGCCTGGGCACAAGCCTCTGGTAATAATGGGCATCCGCCAGTGCGGTAAAACATATATCTCTCGGCACTTCGCTGAGCAGAACTACAAGAATGTCGTCTACATGAACTTCATCAAACAGCCAGAGAGGATCAATGCCTTCGTCGGATCAAAGGATGTGGACAGCATTCTGCTCAACCTATCCGCGCAAATCAAAGGGGTTAAGTTCATCCCCGGAGAAACCTGCCTGATCTTTGATGAAATCCAGGAATGCCCCGAGGCCAGGACTTCGCTCAAGTTCTTCAAAGAGGACGGCCGCTTTGACGTGATTGCCACTGGCTCCCTGCTGGGCGTCCAGGGCTACGGCGATGAGCTCAAGAAACGGCGTCGCAAGATGGTTCAGAAGAAAGATCTGGGAATCAACTCTGTTCCTGTAGGCAGCGAGGACATCATCGAGATGTACCCGCTGGACTTCGAGGAGTTCCTCTGGGCCAACGGTATGAATCCGGATGTCATCGAGGCTCTCCGGAAGTTCTACACGGAGGAAACGCCGGTTCCGGAAGGAATCCACGTGGCCATGAGGCAGTATCTGAACCTCTATGTCGCTATCGGTGGTCTCCCCGCCCCCATCAACGCATTCCTGACCACCAATAATATGAACGCCGTCAGTGAGGAATACAAGGGTATCTTGAAGGAGTACCGCGACGATATGGTCAAGTATGCTCCGGACAAAGACAAGCCCCATATCCGCGAGTGCTTCAATTCCATCCCCAAGCAGCTGGCCAAGGAGAACAAGAAATTCCAATACAGCAAGGTTAAGCCCGGCGGACGAGGTGAAACCTATCTTGGCTCTCTTCAGTGGCTGGAAGACGCCGGCATTATCTGCCGCTGCTACAATACCGATATCACCGGTCTCCCGATGGAAGGCAATGCCAAAGACAATGTGTTCAAGGTTTACACGGCAGATATCGGTTTGCTCATCGAGATGCTGGGCCCTGGGACCAGGGCGGATATCCTGCAGGGCAACCTGGGAGGATTCAAAGGCGCCATCTTCGAGAATCTGATGGCAGACACTCTTCACAAGAAGCAGCAAAGCCTGTACTACTTCCTGAAGGACTCTGGCCTTGAGCTGGACTTCCTCGTCCGGATGAAAGGCGAATGTGTGCCACTTGAAGTGAAAGCCAAAACGGCCCAGGCCAAGAGCGTCCAGACTGTCTTGAAGCATGCGGACAAATACCATGTGAAACACATCATCAAATTCGGCGACTACAATGTCGGCCGGGAAGGACAGCTGCTCACACTCCCCAACTACATGCAGTTCCTCCTGGACCTGGAGCCAGAAGAAATCATTCTCAAACCAATCGACGTGGACGCCGTCAACGCCCTAGCAAAGAAGATCCTTGGCTAATTTGAGAACCCTCCTCGTGCTCTGAAACTATGATGGAACAAAATGAAAGATGTAAGTGTTTTCTTTGTAAACATATGCTGGCCAATAATTTCCTCACTTCTGATTTCCTGTGCCATAGCCGTTATTTATTACCAAGATTAGAATTGAGCAAATCCTTCACATCCATGTTCAAATGCTGTGCTGTTTCAAAAAGCTGCTCTACTGACGGTTGAGATTATTATTGTCTTCCATAAAACTATAGGTTTGTGTTTGGTGGCAAAAATCAAAATATCGCCACCTTAATCACCCCGTCCAGCTTGTTCTCGAAAACGCGATAAGCCTCTTCGATTTCGCACAATGGGAAACGATGCGTGATAAGTGGAGTGGTGTCAATCTTTCCTTCTTTAATCAAGCTGAGGACTTCTTCGCAATCGCATCCATCCACACCACCGGTTTTAAAGCAGAGGTTCTTGCCATACATTTGGGGCAGGGGAAGAATTTGTGCCTGGTCGTATAGTGCGACTACGGTAACTATGGCGTTGGGGCGAGCACACTCCCACGCCAGTCGGAAGGTATCTGCAGCTCCGGCCACTTCGAGCACTCTATCAGCACCGCTATGGTCGCTATGCTTCAAAACAAACTCCTTACATTCTTCGGGAGTTGTGAGGAGTACTTCGGGGTAATGCTCTTGCACAAATCGTCTTCTCTCTTCAGATTTTTCACATACGATGATGCGTTTGGGATGATTCAACATCACGCAAAGCAAAGTGCAAATGCCTGTGGGACCCGCTCCAATTATCAGTACAGTGTCGCTTTCTGCAATCTCTGAAATACGAGCTGCCCAAAAGCCTGTGGCCAAGACATCGCCCACCAACAAAGCCTGTTCATCGGAAACACTATCGGGAATACGATTCAATCCTTGATTGGCAAGCGGCACACGAACATATTCCGTCTGTCCGCCATCGATACGGCATCCTAATGCCCATCCGCCATTGGGGTTGGTACAGTTGTTCACATAACCGTTCTTACAGAAGAAACACTCTCCGCAAAAGGTCTCCACATTGACGGTTACCCGGTCACCTGGCTTCACATTGGTGACTTCAGAACCTATTTCTTCAACCACACCCACCATTTCGTGCCCAACGGTGATACCAGGAACAGCACGAGGGACACTACCGTGCTTAATATGCAGGTCACTGGAACAGATACTTCCCATCGTCACGCGCACAATGGCATCCGTGGGCTCAATCAATACAGGCTTCGGTTTCTCCACCAAAGCGAACTTTCCTTTTTCGATATATGTGTATGCTAGCATAAAGCTTAATAAAACTCTTATTATTCAACGGGGATGTTTTCCATTTAAATGAACACCCAATTAGACATCCCCATTCGATAAACCACCTAGATCAACTTTGTATTCTATCGGCGCCGCCGCACCTTTATCCAAGAACATCACCATATAGACCGGCACATAAGTAATTCGACCATCAACTGATAGATTGTCATTGTTCAACACCAGTGCTTCCTGGATATCATACTCATCGCAATCCATAATGTTGGAGAGGGCACGATGGTAGGTATAATCCTTCCCGGACTTAACCTCGATGGGAAGAATCCTGTCCCACTGCTCTATGACAAAGTCCAGCTCTCCCCTCTTCTTGCTGTTGTAGTAATAGGACTCCAGACCGTGTGCGACAAGTTCCTGCGCCACCACATTCTCATAGATAGAACCGAAGTTGATGTCCTTATCGCCCTTGATAATCCGCATCTGGATGCCGTTGGCATATTGGGCTGCCAGTAGACCAATGTCGCTGAGGAAGAGCTTGAGAAGGTTGCGGGAGCGAGACAGCAGCAGAGGGACCTTGGGTTCCTCTACATTATACACGGGTATGGCAACACCAGCATGCTTCAGCCAGAGAAAGCTGTTCTCATAGCGTTCATACTTAGCATTCTCGTTGAGGCGCTTGAGGATAAAACGCTTGTTCTTGGCATTGAGTTCCGGCGGAATTAGGTTGAATATCTCCTCGATATACAATTTATTATACGGATCATACTTGGCTATATCCTTCTTATAAAGTTGAATAATCTCTTGCTGTACCGCCAACACATCCTGCAAGTTATTACTTTCAAGATACTTGCTGACCGCTGCCGGCATACCCCCTACAATCAGGTAGAGCCGGAACAGCTCCATCATCTTGTTATGGATGAATCCATCGACCGGAATCCTTTTCGTCCAGGCATCTTTTAGCGTGGAAATAACATTTTCATTGATTCCCACACAAGTAATGAACTCTTCGAAATCCAACGGAAACATCTCCTTCACGCCCATATAGCCGACAGGGATTGAACGGATATCTTTCAATTCCACACCGAGCAGAGAGCCACTCAAAATATAGCGATATGAGCCTTCATCCACCAGAAACTTGATGGCGGTCACAATATCAGGACACTCCTGAACCTCGTCAAAGAATATCAGCGTGTCCCCTTTTATCATTGGCACATTCGTGATGGTCGACAAACGCATCAGTATGTCGGCGCTTCCCTTAGCATCCTTGAACAATCCAACGACATCGGGATTCTCGATGAAGTTGATCTCGATGAAACTCTTGAAAGTCTTGCCGAACTCGCGGATGGAATAGGTCTTTCCGACTTGACGTGCACCCGTTATCAGCAATGCATTAGAAGATTTTTGGTAATAATCTTTTAAATAGCTGTCTATCTTTCTATTAAGCATACTACATCCTTTTTTCCAACGCAATTTATGGACAAATTTCCACTTTTCCAAAGGAATTATGAGGATTCCTTCCACTTTTCCAAAAACAAGGAGGCCGACAGTCTCTGAGGTGAATACGATGTACACACAAACACGTCGCTTAACTTTCTTGACAGCATCACATAATATGCATATATTTGCATTGCCCATCTCCGTTCAGGTGACGACCGCCGGAAATGGTGCGCGTTTTTGTGCGACTTCGGCGCCCAAAATAGGCCCAAGAAAATGCTTCATATTGACTCTCAGATGATTAAGCGTTGTGCATCGGGAAATAGCCGAATATCAAATTCCATCGAGATTAAGAATAAGAGAACTCTATGCTAAAATAATTTGATAGTGCCGAGAATTAGAGATATTGACATTTATTTATATTGTTCACATCCATTGTTGTTAGTATGTAATCACATTATATCTGAATGAATCCGCAACCGCCAGAAGCCGCGTTTTATCATTTTAATGCTCCCGCCGCACGCATTATTGTCCTCGACGGGAGCAATATCGTATGTTTTTGCGCCACCTCTGTTCGCCGTTCAAACTTCGGCGAGTAAATTTATCATTTATAGTCAACCCATATAGATAAGCATAGGATATTTATCGGATTATCATTAAATTCGCTACCGAATAAAACTAAAATATCCAAAACAATCATGGAATCCGGAAAAGGTTATGTTTACATATTGACAAATCCTTCATTTCGTGAGGATTGGGTCAAGATCGGCAAGAGTTCACGTCCTGTGGATGTTCGCTCGAAGGAATTGGACAACACTGCGGTTCCACTGCCGTTTGAGGTTTACGCCACGCTTTACACCAGCAAATACAGCAAGGTTGAAAAGCAGATTCACAAGCAGATAGACAGGCTGACGGATTTGAGGATCCGCCAGAACAGGGAGTTTTTCAACATCGCTCCCGCTGTGGCACTTGACATTATGCGTGATATGGCCGATCTTCTGGACGATGCGGAACTGGCCATCTATGTTGACGGAAAACCGGTAATATCCCAGAATAAGGAACAGGACAACGCCATCAAGAACGAAGAGGCGGAGAAAAAGAAGCGGATAGCCAGGCCAAATTTTAAATTCCATATGGTTGGAATAAACATAGGAGACACGGTCATATTCGATGAACTGAATATTCCATTAAAGGTCGCGGCGGATGACAAGGTTGAATATGACGGGCGGCTTTATAGCTTGTCAGCCTTTACGGGAACGTTTCTTCCTGTTGAAAAGCAGAACACTTCCGGAGCTTACCAAGGTCCGAAATATTTCAGTTTCAAAGGGAAGGTTCTTGCGGATCTACGTAATGAGATCGAAAAGGAGCAGTGTGGAGGCGATAATTAGGCGGCAAGAATAATCGTTTAAATATGAAACGGATAGCGGTTGTTATATTCATAATGATCCTTGCTTGCGTGGTGGCGGACGCGCAGTCTTACATCAGGCGCGGGAAGGATGTTTACTCGGCGCCCTTGTACAATTGGGACGGAAGTTGCCTGCGGGCGGGGAACAGTAAATATTCAGAGGTTTTGATTAATTTCGATGGTGAATATATCCGCGTGGGTGGCAGCCGCTACGGTGAGATTCTATACAATTGGAACGGGGTGGAGCTGCGTGGCGGTCGTGGCAAATATGCCAAGGTGCTTTTCAGCTGGGACGGGAAAAACATACGCCAAGGCGACAGCAGATATTCCACCGCGCTGTATAATTCTGACGGTCAATATATTCGCAAGGGTGAGGATAAATATTCACAGCCACTGATGAATATTTCAGGACCCGTTCCCGCGGCGGTGCTGATTTACATATTGCTGCTGTAGCACGCCGCAAAGTTGGCTACGTCTGTCTGTATTTTCATAACAGAGGCATTAATATAAAATATTGTATAATAATGAGATTGGTGATTCAAAGGGTGTCGCGCGCAAGCGTTGCCATTGAGGGCAGAACCGTGTCCGGGATCGGGAACGGGCTCCTGGTGCTTGTCGGAGTCGAGACCGGAGATACGGAAGAGGATTTGCGCTGGCTTGTGGGCAAGACTGTGGGACTGAGGATATTCAATGATGAGAATGGCGTGATGAACAGGAGTGTCGTGGATGTTGGAGGGGAGGTTCTTGCGGTGTCGCAATTCACTCTGACGGCATCCACCAAGAAAGGGAACCGCCCTTCCTACATTCGTGCCGCAGGCCACGATTTGGCAGTCCCGTTGTACGAGAAGTACTGCGAGGAAGTCTCGGCGGCGATCGGCAAGCCGGTCGGGAAAGGAGTATTCGGCGCGGATATGCAGGTCTCCCTTGTCAACGATGGCCCGGTGACGATAATCATCGACTCAAGGATTCGGGAATAGGCTTTGTGTCATTAACTTATATTTTCATCTTACTTGCCGGATCAGTGTATGAATAATTTGACATTGGCGATAACAACAATAGGTGATTTGCTGTTGGAAAACAAAATCACGAAGACGGATAACGGACTAGCCTTGAAAGACATAAAACTGGTCATTCCTGAGTACCAGCGGCCTTATAAGTGGACTGCACGTAACGCCATTCAGCTTCTTGATGATATTATTGAGGCAAGTAACAGCAACAAGGAAGTGTATCGTGTCGGCACACTCATTTTGCACAAGGACACTGATTCCCAAGGACAGGAAGTGTACAAAGTAGTGGATGGGCAACAGAGAACCATAACATTCTCCTTGTTGCTTTATGCTTTGTACGAACTTGAAAAACCAGAAGACAGACGTGACATTGACTTGCTAAGGCAGTCTGTATTCTGTAATTCATTCAGCTGCCGTAATATCCCCAATAACCTTAACGCATTCAGACGTAGAACGCAGAAAACGTCCGACTGTGACGAGAACATCGACTTCACAAGGGAGATGAGACATTTGCGAGATTTCATAGAGAAACAATGTGAGTTGATTGTTGTAATTACCGGAGAGATTTCAGAGGCGTTCCAATTCTTCGACTCGCAGAATGCCAGAGGCAAGGCCTTGTATCCGCACGATTTGCTGAAAGCTTATCATCTGCGCGAAATGACTGATTTGGACGAAAGTCAAACAGAACGGATTGTTGAAGAATGGGAACAAATCCCACAACAAGAACTGGCGGCATTCTTTGGTGACTACCTCTATCGTATCAAAGAGTGGATCAACGGTAACTGGGCGTATAATCTGAACGAGCATAACATATACAAGTTTAAGGGAATTTCCAGAACAGCACACACACCTTATGCCCAATTCTACAAGAGCGCGTTTTCGTATGCGGACTTCATCAACTCTTCCGCGATGCCATTCGTGACGGGAACCAGAGAGGTGAACGCATTCCAACTGAATACTCCAATTATCGCGGGGAAACCATTCTTTGCTTACACTAAGCACTACTATAACATACTTAAGGATATTCAAGACAACAGCCAATATGAGGGTTTCTATATCAAAGGAAACCAGATTGTAAAGACGTTGGACAAATATTTCAGCAAAGGTGTCGGCAACAGAATAACGCGGCTGCTCTTCGACACGGCTCTGCTGCTATATGTGGATCGCTTTTGTCCGGCTACATATCCTACCAAGGTTGACACGGAACTGTTTGAGCAGTTTGTGACCTATGCTTTCATTTGGGCATATTCATTACGCGCACAGTACTATCGTTTAGGATGGTATTCCGCTCAGAATTATGTAATTGAAAGATGCGAAGGTATAGTTAATTCTCTGAATATCTATAAAGTCATCGCTGACTCTGACACGCCGGTCTCATTACTGAGTATCTTGGCGGACAGACTATCGCCATTGCCAGGCAAAGACAATGACAATATAAAAAGGATTATAGGCAATGTCGATGATGAGGAAGATGGCGTGTTCATGAACTATCTCCACTTCTTCAAAACGTACGCATTTTTAGCAATGTAAACATTATGGAAAAAGAATTACCTCTCGAAGAGCAGTCCATAAAACAAATCTACCTTGATAGCCAAGGAAAAAAGACGTATGTTATTCCGGTCTATCAACGTAATTATGCATGGGAAGAAGACGAGATAGCTACCTTGATAAAGGATGTGTATGACTCTTACGTTTCCAATGTACCTTATTATTATATCGGAACTTTGGTGACATACAAGCGTGAAGATAATGTGTATGAAGTAATAGACGGCCAGCAAAGACTGACGACAATCTACATTGTACTGAAGGCTTTGGGAATCGGACAACCGTTTGGAAGCAAACTGACATACAGCGCCCGCAAAGTGTCAGCGACTACCATTCGCAAACTGGACGATTATCCAGACTTGGGCGATGATGTTGACAGCGGTATAAGAAACGGCTATATATTTGCGCTGAAGGCCATTGACTCTATTGTGGAAGAATCAGAACGAAATAACTATAAGGATTATTTCATTAATAGAGTACATATAATTCATTATAGCGTGCCTAAAGATGTTGACCTTAACCATTACTTTGAGGTAATGAACTCTCGCGGCGAACAGTTGGAAAAACACGAAGTCGTAAAGTCAAGGCTGAGCCAATACCTTAGTGACAAGAAAGAAATGGCCACTTTCAGTCGAGTTTGGGAGGCTTGCAGTGAAATGAATATCTACATACAGCAGGTTTTTCCTGCAGTTTTTGGCGGCAACCTTAATGATTTCAACATTGACCGCTTTGAGGATATTCCAATGCAAGATGAGTCGGAAGGGAAAGAGACCATTATAAATCTTATGCAAAAGCCTGTCGTCAAGAAGGATGAAGAGTCCGCAATTGAACAGAGCGACAGATTTCAGCCTATCATCGACTTCCCCAATTTCTTACTTATGGTGCTGAAAATCACAAGGATGAAACATGGTGACTTCGACCCTTCAAAGTTCACACTTGACGACAAGGAGCTGCTGAACGAGTTTAAGTTTATCGAGACACTGAGTAATGTTAACAGAGCTGACTTCTCAAGGAAGTTCGCATTCAATCTACTGAAAGCAAAGTATTTGCTTGATAATTATATTGTTCATCATTCGATTGGTGACAAGGAACTGTCTGGCGATAATCCCTGGAAGTTGCAGCGCTACTGCCTTGAAACAAATTGGTTCATCTCCTATCGATGTTTGAAGTGTCGTTCACTCCAAAGCAGCGCAAGAATTATCTCTTCTATTGCCTGATGTATCTCTTTGATAACAAGAATCCATCAGCCGAGGAGTATCTGAGGTTTCTCCAGAATCTGGCTGACAAGTATTTCTACGACGTGTATCTGAATCCCGATTGGCTGAATGAAAGGAATCTGCCTAAGCCAAACGCATTTGACAGCGTAGTGCTGGCGGATAGGAAATTAAATGTGCGTGAGATTTGCCGCAAAGACATTGACTACAAAAGGATGTTTGAAGTGATTTACAAGCAGGGCAGATCGGACGTACCGTTGTTTGTGTTCAACTACACTGACTATCGGATTTGGAAGATGTATGCGGATGAACTGCGTGGCAACAATACAAAGAAAGGGTCGGAAGAGCGGAACATTTTCTTCAAGAAATTGGGATGCGGTGACTTTGAACTTGACCCATTCAACAATTTCTATTTTTCACGCACAAGGAAATCTTTGGAACACTTTTATCCTCAGGCCAAGGCAGGAGACGAAATGCCTCTGAATCAAAACGATATCAATTGCTTCGGCAATTTCGCGATGATAGGTGCGGAGGCGAACAGCTCTGGATCTAACTGGGATCCAATAACCAAACTCGATCATTATGGCGACGGAAAGTCAGATCAAGTAAGCGTGGCCTCTCTAAAATTTAAGATTATGATGCAGATATGCCAAGACAATCATAAGGATATTCTTAATGGCAGCTTGGATAGAGTGATTGGTATGGAATGGAATGCAGAGGACATACAGACGCATCAGCGAAAGATGTTGGATGTCCTCTTCCGGATAAACAAATAGGCTTGATTGGGAATTCCCGTGTTTCTTTTTTACAGTAACCGGGCGATCTTGGGGATCAAGGTGATGTCAGCAGGCAGCCATTCGACTGAACCGAGCTGTTCGGCGGTCAGCCAACGGGCGGCCTCGTGCTCGACCAGATGAAGGTCACCGGAAAGGATGGTGCAGGCGTAGCACTTCATCGAAAGGTGGAAGTCCGGGTAGTCATATTCAATGGTGCCAATCAGTTCGCCGACTCGGATCTCGGTTTCCAGCTCCTCGCGGATCTCCCTTCTAAGTGCATCCTCAGGACTCTCCCCCGCCTCGACCTTGCCGCCGGGAAACTCCCAACCATCCTTGAATGCACCGTAGCCACGCTGCGTGGCGAAGATTTTCCCATCTTTGAATATCACGGCTGCAACTACGTGTATCGTTTTCATTTTCAATGTCATTTAAAGTTAAACATTCGCTGACGTGATGTAGTCGTACAGATTCTTCTCTACCGGTGTGTCAATAGCAGTTCTTTCACATCTTGACCGAATGTACATCTAAGTCAATTGGGTACGCGCCGCGTACCTTTTCTTCATATTCTCTTTTACCGTTCTTCATAATAATACGAATAATCTATTCCTTTCATGAACATCTCCCTGTCATTCACCTTATCCGTCAGTGCATCTTTCAGAAGCCCCTTGATTTCCGTGCTATCCGCCACGCTCTTTTCCATTGCCGCAAGATAAGCATATTTGTCAATTTGGCTCCAATCAATGCACTGTCCAAGTCGCTTCTTCAGAATCAGGTCTAGCCAAATCCTCGTTGTTCGCCCATTGCCTTCACGGAATGGATGCGCCACATTCATCTCCACATACTTGTCAGCAATCTCATCGAAAGACTCTTCCGGCATATGCTCAATGTTTTGCAACGTTTGCGATAAAAATGCCACTGGGGCGAATGTGAACCCACCCTTGGAAATATTCACTGAACGGATCTGTCCGGCGAAGTCATATAATCCACCAAACAGATATGCGTGAATCTGCTGAAGTCCCTTCACGGTTCCGACCTCAATGCTGTCAAGTAAGGAACTCTCGAACAGGGTGTAGGCCTTCACCTTGCTCTTTCCATCGATGGTATCTTCACCGAAAGTAAACCACTCAATGAATCGCGAGGCCTTGTTGTTCGGCATATTCTTCGCCAACTCGATAACTCCAGATGCATCAAGGACATCTGTCAATCTCATCTTCCCGTCTGGCGCTCGCAGTTTGAACTGGTTAGTGTCACTAACCAGTTCAACCCCTTCCTTCTTCAACTTGCTCTTCAGATACTTCCAATAGTTCCTGTTCTTGGCATAGTCATCCTGCGCATTAAGCACCCCAACAATATCGAGCACACTATACCACCACTTGGAATTCTCTTCATCCCAAATAGCCCTAACCTCTCGGTCATCAAAGAAACGTATTGATATTTTGTTCATATACTTTTTATATTTCAATTGCTTCCATATCCCTCAAATAATGAGCAGTAACCAATGAATTCAAACTGCCAACTTCATCTATATCGAAGATGTGCTTTATCCTACCATCATCATAGTTGAAATGCAGATTAACTGGCAATATTGATGATGCTGAGATAATTCTGGCTATCGTTTCCTTGTTCGGCAAACAATGCCTGTTAATTCCATCCGCACTGATAACGAATTTTTCAGCAGATATCATCCGAAACAAATCCAAACTGTTATTGGCAGAGCTTCCATGATGTGAAAGTATTACGATGTCACAATGTAACTTATTAGAATCGCTGAATCCCATTTCGGAAAGAGATCTGATTACTACTGATGGTACTGAATCAGCAAGCCAAAGAATTCTTTTGCCTTCAAACTCAAAAACAGCTGCGATGCTGCTGGCATTTTCAATGCTTGTATCTTCCTGGAAAATATCCGTCTTGAAATCGGCTAAAGGAGTTAAATAGTCATCATAAACAGCACCGGCTTCTATGCTGGCTTCATCTGTCTCATATATACAATATGGCCTATTGTTCGCATATTTATCTCTCAACTGCTTAAGTTCATGAGTGTTTGGTGAAAGCAGTGAAATTCTCATCCCATCTAGATCAAAAGATCTTCCTGCTATATATTCATCAATCTCCAATGGGCAAGTTCTCAAAATATGTTCATATATGCTATCTCCAGAAACAATGCTACATAATGTCCCGTTTTTATTCTCGCTTGGTGGAACTGTTTTATACTCTCTTGGAGCGTTGTAAATCCAGTGCGCAACAATATTACAAGGTACGGTGCCGGATTCAATATCCCGTATAAATTTACTGGCTCCACCTATGTGGTCGTTATGAATATGGGACAGGAATAGAGTATCTATTTTTTCACCGGAATCGGCAATATCCGAAATGATTCTTTTCAGCACATCGGTATACGTCTTGCTATAACCCATATCCAGCAGTATATTTCTACGACAACCGCTTCTGCCTACATATTGTATGTGAAAAGCATCGCCACATTTAGCCTTATAACTGATTAACTTCATATTACACCCTCTTATATGTTTTAAGTTCACCAGTAGGATTATCGTATTCATCAAGATAATAGATGCCACAGGGATTGTATTCGCTAAGACACCCCATACCGCTACTCATATATATTCGTTTTTCGCCTCGGACTATCCAAAGAAGTTCCATGTTATTTCGCTTTACACATTGGATAAGAGGCTCTTTCTTAATCATAATCTCTTCCGTTCCGAAGGTCAATGCAATAAGATTCCCCTCTGAATCAACATACCTCCCATCTATGGAATCATAGCACATACCCAACTCTTCGAACAAGAACCGACACGGTATGCTATATTTCTCGATGGTCCCAGACTTGTCTCTTTCAATATGACCACATGCCTTTTCACTTGAGTACATGAAAGGGACACTTAGTCCTTTTATTGAATCATAATGGTCAATATCATGGCGATAAACATCTTTGTAAGCAGGAGACCAATATTTTTCCCTATTAAATAGATATTGCCAACTGTCCTCACGAAGTTCTATTCCCTCCCATAAATTTCTACCACTTAAATCCTTAACTGCTTTGGTAAGGTCATCTTTTTTTACAAGAATGGCATATGCAGACAAGAACACATCGCGCTTGGTAAGTTTGTGTGCATACTTCTCCTCTCCGATAATCTTCGGTTCATCCCAACTATTTATGCAATGCAACGTCAGCCATTGTTTTCCCTTTTCATCAATCTTTTGGATAATGGATGAGGGGGCAGGCAAGTCCTTAACAAGGGATGTCCATTCTTCATAACTACTAGTATCATCCCAATTGCTAAAATTCGCTCCTTCTGACCACCACCCACGCTGAACTTTATTATTAGAATCTTCAAACTGAGCTTCGTTTTGTGCTTTCCGAGTTATCATTGATGGATTAATGTTCCTAAGGAAAGATTGCCACGTACCATGATACAGTTCATAGCCCCCTTGTCCGGCTCGCGCATAATCACTTTCAAATTTGTAATTATCAGTCAGGACTCCCATTACCTCATAGAACGCTATCCATTGATATTTTTTGCCAATACGATCAATCCTATCTTCAGTATGATTCCAAGTCCATTTTTTTGCGAATATGTCATAATAGCCATGTAATTTAGCATCAAACCCAAGTTCATATGCCCTTTTCACCAACCAATTGCGTATTCCTTCTGCAGGGAATTTAATGAAGAGGTTCTTTCTCAATTTAAGTTCTCTGACCTTAAAAGGAATCATTATTTGATTAACTGCTAACAATTGATCCTTCGTCATCAATTTCTCGGTACTTTCTAGAAATTTATCCTTATATAAATTACGTTTAGTAGGACTTTCGTCATTCAATATGTCACGAGCTTTTGCTTCAGCATACAGACGAGCGCATTTCTTCATATTTCCATTAAACATCCTCTCCGCTCTATCATATTCCTTCTCATCTGCCAAGGGAATAGGATAAAAATCTTCTATAACTGGCAATGCCAGTTTGTTCCAGAAGTCGGCAAGGCCTCCTTTAATAGAATCCCATATCAGGTTTTGCTCCGGACCGGATTTTTGCAAATAATCCGGGTCATCATATTTAACATGAAGAGTATCGATCTCTTCGTCTGTTGGCCACTGAGGGAGCATACCGTTATATGGAGGACGAACTTTTTTCATATTTACATGAAAACCGTCAATTTTGTAGGCGGCATACTCTATGACATTCCTTGCATAATCACGAAGTAAAATATTATTAGGAGGCACTCCTCTCCTGAAAATTGTGTCGTATATATACAAGGCAAGCTTTGAAAGGCCCTCCGTTGATGATGTCCGTAGTGCAACACCATATGCAACTGCGTAAATTCTTTCGGAAATATACATGTCATCAACGCCTTCAAATGTTCGCATTGTTTTAAGCAGCACCTCAATCTTTTCGCTCAGGAGATTGACCAATGCTTTAGTCGCTTCATCACGGTATTTGATATATGTTGAGGACAGCATCCAGCAGAGCATTAGAGCCGCGAGCCTCGCAGACTCGTCATCTGCATATACCGATATGTTTTCAAACCATGCCCAGTCAATCAACCTGCGCAAAGGGTTTGCACATTTGTTGTCGTCGTATCCGGCACAACCATTGAAAAAGAATTGAAACTCCCCGTCACGTTCTTTCATCGTTACACGCATCATCATAGCGTGAAAATAGTCAGCATTATATGGATGAGAAGGAATCACGGATAGTTCCGCTAATTTATAATACCAGTCTTCAGGTCTTAGTCTATTATACTTGGACTTCAGAAAACTTCTGATTTTCCTTGTGTCAATGGATTCAATTGAACGCCAATTCAAGCTATTGACAAGTATCTCAGAAATAGAATCAAGCCCGGAAAACATAAACCGTTTCTGTTCTGCCTTGGGAATGTAGTCAATGATCTCTGACACTTCATGAGTATATGTCTCTGGTATCAGAACCGCAAGAGCCTCAAGAACGCCTCTATGCACCCAACAAGAATCAATGAAAATAGAACGAAGGTCTACGTCAGTTTTAATGTTATTCGTGAATAAATCCCAATCGGAATACTTCTTAACTAGTTCTCCAGCGATTACATAATCTCCTACTCTTTGATAATTGAAGACAACACAATCAACATTTTTATCGTCGTGCGTGTATTTCGTTTTAAGTAAGACATTATTGTCTATCAAATCTGCGAGTAGGCAGCTACACCCAGGGAACTTATCAGCAAGTATTGAATCAGCATCTTGCATCTTCAGGAGATTGAATTCAGCCTTAAAAATTGGCATCGCCAACAAATCAACTGATGTGCTGACAACATTACGATATTTATATTCTTGCTTACTTTCAGCGAACTTTTCATCCAGATGTGTGAAATATTTTCGGAATATTTCTGAGATGCCATTGAAGCCATTTGGAAAATCTCTCCTGTCTGAAGATTCAAGAGTGTCACATATAATTTTAAGAAACAACGGGTTACAAAATTCCGGGGTGAGAATAGGTACATTTGGCAAATTCAAGCTATAAGCAAAACAGAATTGCCTGACGGCTTCATATTCCAACCCTTTGAAGCCATTATGAGGAATTATCGTAGCTTTTGACTTTTCTTCAATATCGGATGGAATCACATCGTCAAAATATGTATCCCACACTGTTACGACCAAACCAATAGCCGGATAGTGATTAATGGATTCAATGAGTCCGGAAAGTCTTTCTTTCCACATCTCAGGATTACTTCCCTCATTTAAGGCATCTATCATAAGTAGCGCTCTTGATCCCACTTGTGTGCCTATCTGATTGAAGCCTGATAGAAACTCCGGGAAAGTGCCATTGAATCCTGTTTGGGATATGATTGCTGACTCATAATTGGCACCATTGAAATCCGTTCCGAGGAACAACAATGTTGGAAGGCCCGTCTCAATCCTGTTTTTAGCGACATCTCCCATCATATGTGACTTTCCGCAACCTGCCTCGCCTTTGATAATCAGATACGGGGCATTCGCCAAACTTATCTTCAAATCATCATAATCCTCTAAGAATGAATATAAATCACGAGATATTTCTGACAACCTGTACTCATCTTCTTCAAACTCCCTTTTTGACTTATCTTGTTGATTAGATGGCGTGACTTCTGAGTAAAGTTTATGTCGTGTATCTTCAACCTCTATTTTGAAGTCATTGATGCGACCTATAATGTCGGAAAAATCAATTGTTGCCTCTACATTTCTATCCATTCCAACCAAAGCAGCCGCGAAATCATTCCTGATTGATTTGAGTGATGCTTCAAGATGTCCGATTCTGGTTGAATCAGGCCGCACTCTATAGCTGTTTTCTGTGAGCCAAAAATCAATTTTTTTATTCATGATTTCATAATAATAGGGTGTTTTAGCAACGCAATCAAAATATAATGCAGTACCAGTCTTAACGTTAACTTTCTGGCAATACCTTGGACCAAGATTTTTTATGGATTGGTCTACTTTATTCTTGAAAGTTTTATGCCCTAATCCTTGATGACCTAGGAAAGTCAAAGGCAGCGTGGTCTTGAATTCTATAGCAAGCAACTCATTGAAAGTAGATAGCCTCTGTGCATATATGACCTTACCTCTCTCCTCATCAGAATAACGTGTAAAGATGCCGTTTATGTAAACTTCTTCACTTGCCTCTATGAATATTCCTGCTCCTGACATTCCTTTGATGGAATCTGCACTATAATCATCCGTCGTGGAAAGTTGGAATTCTTTAGCAGTTGGACTTTCTTGAAGATAACGTGTATTGATAGAAGTTAGTGAAGACTCCCCATTCTCGCTTGTTTGGTCAAGACTAGCTACTGGGAATCCCTTCGTAACAGCATCACCGAACTCAACTATCTTATCGATTACAAAAACCGAAGGTAAATTATTGCTCGTTTCTGCAAACTCACGCTGATTAAAAATGATAATACCCGCATCCTCAGAAGGATGACGAATTATAGTTTGATTGGATGGCGTGACGTATTCATATGCTCCATTCTTTGTACTAAAGAACCGCAATGAAATCTTTTCTCCTTCACAAATTCCAGAAAGACAATGTTTGGCAGTCAAGATATACACTTGGCCCGACAACAATTTGTTGGAATATATAACACCCGTCCCTAACTTTTGTTTAGGGACACCCTCTTTAAATAACTCAACAGTTATCCTTGTGATTATGTCAAGACTATCCACCGTCATACCAATCTAATCATCAAGCTCCAAATAATATTTATCCTGAGTCCTCTTATGCCCAAGAGTACGCACAAGTTAATCATGGTAATCTTTGGGGGACATTTTTCTCAAATCGCCATTGCTCTCTTCTACGTCTTCTGTTCGCCATCTCCTCCTGCCAACTCTTCCTGTTCTCAATCAGTCCTTTGCAGACCCTTCCCACAGTATTAGGCAGTGCGGCCGCCGCCAGCTCGCACTCCCACACTACAATCCACC
>OICR01000317.1_pt1 | contig 22716 bp, 17 predicted proteins | sample 1581321 | NCBI WGS metagenome assembly OICR01 (sample SAMEA3882557, study PRJEB24775) | human gut metagenome | biome: human-associated habitat; feature: intestine environment; material: feces | place: Netherlands | collected 2009/2010
GGAGACCGCAGAGCATGATACAGACAGGCTTGAAAAGAATATCGCTCAGCTTAACGATTTTTCTGAGAATACCGATACGCCGGTCTATGTCATGTTAGCACCAACAGCGGCAGGCGTCTATTCGGCTAAACTTCCGGCTTATGCTGCAAAAACAGACCAGCGTGAAATGATAGACAATATCTATTATGACCTTGACAGCAAGATAGAAACTATAGATACGTTTTATCCTATGTACTCCGCAAGGAGCAATTATGTCTATTACCGCACAGACAGAAAATGGACTTCGTTCGGTGCGTATTTTGCTTATGCAGATGGAATAAAGGAGCTTGGCTTTGAACCTGTTGCGTTGTCGAACTACGATCAGGAATACACTTCCGATTCGTATTATGGCGGACTTTACAGCGAGCTTTGCTATAACAGGATAGGTGCTGACAGAGTGAACATCTTTCGTTCAAAGTATAAGACCACGGTGGATTCTGTGGAGATATACAGAGGAGATCAGGTGCTGACTTCAAACTCGGTGTATTTCAGGTCGGCTCTCAAGACCTCTGACAAAACGGCTATTTTCTTGCAGGGGGATAACTTCACGAAGGCGACCGTAAAGACAACTGTCGAGGACGCTCCTAAGCTGCTTATCATCAAAGGCAGCTATGCGAATACTCTTGTGCCGTTTCTCACCCCACATTATAGCGAGATAACTTTGGTAGATCCTGATAAGCTGAAAGAAGAGGGCAAGACCCTTTCTGACGTTGCTGATACAAGTGGATATGACCAGATATTGTTCATGTATGACTGCGACCAGTTTGCAGACGAAACTAATTTTGATCTGCTCAAATAATATGGGCTATGTACTTGAAAAAATGGAGCAGGTGTGATATAATAAAGAAAATGCCGTGCAAGGAATGTGCGGCATAATGTATGTCTGAATATTTGAGAGGGTGTTTGATGTGAGTGAGCAAAAAAACAGACTTGATCTTATCGATCTTAACGATTATCCCGTATCATGGTGGCTGAAACTTCTTGACCTTGGTCATAAGATAGTTCAGGATCCTGCCGCCTACAGCGAGGCTTGCAAGGGCAAGATAATGGGTACTCTTTTCTATGAGCCGTCAACAAGAACGCAGATGTCATTCCAGACCGCTATGCTCCGTCTTGGAGGAACGATAATCGGCTTTGATAACCCTGCTACATCTTCCGTTGCAAAGGGCGAGAATATCAAGGATACCACAAAGATAGTATCGGGCTATGCCGATATCATGGTAATGCGTCACCCGACCGCAGGCTCAGTAAAAGCTGCGGCACTCACGGCTGACTGTCCTGTTGTCAACGCAGGCGACGGCGGACACCTTCACCCAACACAGACCCTTACCGATCTGCTTACACTGAGAGAAGAAAAGGGCAGACTTGATAACCTGACCATAGGTTTCTGCGGCGACCTTAAAAACGGCAGAACAGTCCATTCTCTTATAAAAGCAATGGTATGTTTCCCGAACAATAAGTTCGTGCTCGTTTCGACTTCTGAGCTTGCACTGCCGGTGTATGTCAAGGATATCCTTGAGGCGGCAGGCATGGAATATAAGGAAGTCACTGACCTTGAGGACGTTATCGGCGACCTTGATGTGCTTTACATGACAAGGATACAGAAAGAGCGTTTTGCATCCGAGGAAGAATATCAGGCACAGAGCGGAAATTACATACTTGACACAAGAAAGCTCTCAATGGCAAAGCCTGACCTTATCGTACTTCACCCTCTGCCAAGAGTTGACGAGATAGCTATTGAGGTTGACGATGACCCAAGAGCAATGTATTTCAAGCAGGCAAAATACGGAATGTATATCAGAATGGCTTTGATACTCACAGTAATAAACGGCGACGGAGTTTCACAGCCGCTTATGAAGGGCAGGGTGCATAAGCACGTTGACTGCTCAAATCCTAACTGTATCACCCACCATGAAAAGTATCTGCCGCACTGGTTCAAGGGCGACGGAACAACGCTTGTGTGTGAATATTGCGACGAGAGAACTTTGGTTGAATAAATTTATAAATGGGGTATTCATAGGCTGCATGGCAGTCTGTGTGTGCCCTGTTTTTTATTGTGCAGATTGTATGTATTGATGTGGCGATAGTGCTTATGACTGTCTAAAGTGATGAAATTCTTACATAATGGTAACAAACGGCCTTGAAATAAAGACCCGTGTGTGGTATAATTTAAAGGATAATTTTTTTACAGGAGCTTTGATCAATGAATACACTTTCAGATGAGGAGTTTGAACAGATTTACGGACGAAAGCCTGTCAGAAGAGTGAAAAAGAAAAAGATATACTGGAACAGAATAATAATAGCACTGATAATACTTATTGGCATTATAATAGGTCTGGTAAAGCTGACAGCTTTGGTAGTATCAAAGATCAGAGGGGACAATACACAGAACACAAACACAGTTTTGAATAATACATCTTCAAGCAAGGCGGAGAAGGATACATCTTCGGAAGAAGAAAAGGATGATACGCCTGCGAAATATTCAAATATGGACTTTACCGTGTGCATAGACGCTGGTCACGGCGACTATGACGGCGGCACTACTGACGCCGCAGGCACTAGATATGAAAAGGACGATAACCTGAAGATAGCACTGGAAGTCCAGAAATATCTTGAGAAATACGGCGTGAATGTTGTCATGATAAGAGATGACGATTCATTCCTTGAACTTGACGAAAGATGTGAAAAGGCGAATAACGCTAAGGCGGATATGTACGTTTCACTTCACCGAAACAGCTATGACGGCGATATTTCAGGCGTTGAGGTGTGGGTAAATAATTCTGAGCCTGCTTATGACACGAAACTGGCGGAGAATATCCTCAATAACCTTGCACAGGTTGGTATATCTGAAAACAGGGGAGTGCAGTACGGCTATGTGGGCAATCCTAGTGTGAACTACTACATAAACGCAGATACTGTTATGCCAAGCTGTCTTGTTGAGCTGGGCTTTATAACTGAGGAGATAGACAACAAGCTTTTTGACGAGCACCTCACAGAGTATGGACAGGCTGTAGCTGACGGTATAGTTCAGACTGCAATAGATGTTGGTCTTGTGGACGAAAGCGGTAAAAGGCTTATGTCAGACCAGCTTATCTCGCCTGAAAAACCTGTGAACAACAGTGACTCTTCATCAGCTGCCGTCGCTATGACAGAGCCAATGCAGACGGATACATCAAATGATGTTTACAACACTCAGGAAAACGAGTGGTACTAAAAATAAGCAAAAAATAAAGGCGGACACGGTTCGTTTCTGCAAAAGCAGAGAAAACGGTGTTCGCCATTTTTGTTAAATTTACTAGAGTGTTTTTCTTATGAGCTTGAATTTCTCGAATTCTTCCGTCAGGTCAGCGAGAACATTTTCAAGACCTTTTTCAGAGTATTCCTCGTGATATTCAGCCACAAAGTCTTTTACCTCAGTAACGCATTTTGTGCCGTACCATACCCTGACGTAAAGTTCTTTTTCATCGCCGAGAACAGGGTCTATGCGGTAGCTGAAATTTGTGTAGTTGCTGCCAGACCATGTGTTTTTTTCTTCAAAATAGTGGAACGTTGGTATATCAAAATAACCGTGGAGCATTGCTTATTTTCCTTTCAAAAATCATTTGTTTATGATATTATATCATATCGCAGCCGATTTTTCAAGCAGTCTTAACGTATCTTAATTAAATTAGCCTAAAAAACGTTTACAAATTTGTAAGGAATGTATATTGGAGAATTGTTCAAAATATGTTATAATTGATAATGGTATGACTATTTCAGCGGTTTATCGCCGCAGAAAGGACGAAATATATGAGCGTTACTATTAAAGATGTTGCAAAAGAGGCAGGTGTTTCTGTTGCAACAGTTTCAAGAGTTCTCAACGGCAGCTGCAACGTTTCTGATGAATCCACAAAGAAAGTCAATGAAACTATCGCAAAGCTGAACTATTCCCCGAATTTTTTGGGAAGAAATCTGAGAAAGTGCGAAACAAATGTCATTCTTGTAATAATGCCGACATCTGAACATTCTCTGTATTCAAAGATAGTTATGGGTATGCAGGATTATGCAGGAAAAGTCGGATATGATATCATAACTGCTGTTTCCTATTCAACTTCAACTGCCGAAACAAGACAGATGAATATGCTTTTCAACAGAACTGTTGACGGCGTAGTTCTTCTCGGTACACAGTATGACGCTGAATCGCTGAACAAGCTTGCTGAGAACTATAACGTCGCTCTCTGCTGCGAGGGCGTTGAGGGTGCGAATGTGCTCACTGTTGCGGTAGATGACGAACAGGCTGCATTTGACGCAGTGGCAACGCTTATCAAAAAGGGTCATCGCAAGATAGGCTTTATAGGCACGAAAACTGCGGCTGTGTCCTCAACTGCAAGAGAGAACGGCTATATCAGAGCCTTGAAAGAACATGGCATCGAGGTCAGGGAGGATTATTTCTATAAGGAGTCATATGATTATGACTGCGGAGAAAGAGCTTTCGAGCACTTTAATTCTCTTGAAGAAAAGCCTACAGCTATTTTTGCAGTGTCTGACCTGCTTGCTATCTCTGCAATGCATAAGGCTATAGATATGGGAGTTGAGGTAGGCAAAGATATCGCTATAATGGGTTTTGACAATATTTCCATGTGCGAGTGGATAGTCCCGACACTTTCAACTGTCGAGCAGCCGTGTTCTAAAATGGGCGAGCTTGTTGTTGCAAAGCTTATCGAGAATATGAATAAGACCACTAAGGATAATCATTATTATACTGTTGACCATAAGATAATTCTAAGACAGTCCACAGGCGACTGACCAATGTGAAAAACTTATAGGGGAGAAATGAGGCAGTTTTTCCGAAACTGCCTATTTTCTGTAAGAAAGGATTTTTTAGGGTATGGAGAAATTTACAAAAATACTTGAAACGATAGACGGCTACGTCTGGGGCTTGCCTCTTATCGTACTCATCATGTCAGTGGGAATCTTCCTTACGTTCAGACTGAGGCTGCTACAGATATTACACCTTCCTAAGGCTCTGAAATTCATGTTTCAGAACGAAAACAGCGGTAAGGGCGAGATATCAAGCTTTGCAGCACTTTGTACTGCTTTGTCCGCTACCATAGGTACGGGAAATATCGTCGGCGTTGCTACTGCCGTGGGCGTTCTCTCAGGAGGACCTGGAGCACTTCTTTGGATGTGGATAGCAGCTCTCCTTGGTATGGCAACAAAGTATTCCGAGGGTTTTTTGGCAATAAAATACCGCCGTATGGACGCTGACGGTCACGTCTGCGGAGGACCTTTCTATTACATAGAATACGGCATGGGCAAAAAGTGGAAATGGCTCGCTAAAGTCTTTGCATTTTTTGGTGCTTGCGTTGGTCTGTTCGGTATCGGTACTTTCTCACAGGTAAACGGTATCTCATCTGCTGTTCAGGCATTTTTTGACCCTGAGAAAAAGCACACAGTAACAATATTCGGTGCTGATTACACATGGGCTGTGATAATCTCAGGTCTTATGATAACCATATTTGCCGCACTGGTAATTATCGGAGGAATAAAGAGAATATCAAGCGTTTCTCAGGTAGTCGTTCCATTCATGGCTGTGGTCTATATCGTTGCCTGCCTGTCGCTTATCCTTATAAATATTCAGAAACTGCCTCATGCAGTTGCACTTATTTTTGAACAAGCATTCAGCTTTAAGGCTGTTGCAGGCGGTTCATTGCCGACTATTTTCATTGCGATACAGAAAGGTGTCGCAAGAGGTATCTTCTCAAATGAGTCAGGACTTGGTTCTGCACCTATCGCAGCCGCAGCCGCTCAGACAAAAGAGCCTGTAAGACAGGGACTTGTTTCAATGTGCGGTACTTTTATTGACACTATCGTCGTATGTACAATGACAGGTCTTGCTATCGTCATGATGGGCAGCTTTAAGGCTATCAACCCTGTTACCGGCAAGCCTTATGAGGGCGTTGAGGTAACTGACCATGCTTTCCGCAACGGCTTTTCATTCCTGCCGTCAAGGATACCTGCGTTCATTCTTATGGGCTGCCTTGTGTTCTTTGCGTTCACAACTATACTCGGCTGGAACTATTACGGCGAAAGATGTATGGAGTATCTCTTCAACAGCAATATGAAGGTCGTTATGGTGTATAGATACCTTTATATCCTAGCAGTTTTCATCGGCCCTTACATGACAGTTTCCGCTGTTTGGACTATAGCAGATATCTTCAACGGTCTTATGGCTCTGCCGAACCTTATAGCTTTGCTTGCACTCAGCGGCGTTATAAGTAAGGATACACGACGGTATGTCGCCAAATATTCAAGGGCTAAACGAATAAATAAGCTTGCAAAAGCGTAGATATAGTGTTTATTAAAATGCAGAACTACTGAATGTGGTCCTGCATTTTTTTGTGTGGACTTTATCACCAAAAAAGACAGCGGCTATTTGTTAAAATCACCAAAAGTATTTAAAAGAGGGTAACAGTGCTTGTAACTTTGTTGACAACGATTACATTCAGTGATATAATAACTTTGTAAGAATTAAGGAAACGTTTTCGTGTGGAAAACGATCTGTGACGGAGGTTATATAATAATGAAAAATTCCAAGCGTGTTATTGCCGGTGCAATGGCTCTCTTGTCAGCAGTGAGCGTGGCGTCATGCGGCAGCTCATCAGGCAGCAGCTCAAGCAGCTCCTATGTTGATAAGGTAAAAGTAGCAAGCACCGATGATATTGCTACTATCCCTGATGGTTCGGAAAAGGAGTTGGAGTGGCTTTCTTATTTTGACATCAACCCAACTAAGAAAGAGCCTGAGAAGAGAACAGACCTTACACTTTTTGAGGAAAAGGGCGGAAAGATCAAGTATTCTCAGACTTCTTCAATGAATAAGTATGATAAGCTTGCAGCAAGACTTATGTCAAACGATCCACCTGATATGTTCTGGTATGAGCAGTCAATGACATTCCCTGCAAACTGTATCAAGGAAATGTTCCAGCCTGTTGATGATATCGTTGATTTCGACAGTGCAATGTGGAGCGATGTAAAGGACGTTGCCGAGCAGTTCACTCTTAACGGCAAGCACTTTGTTGCACCTATCAACTTCCTGCCTGGTTCTGTTATCACATATGATAAGTCCATGATCGACGCTGCTGGTCTTGATGATCCATATGAGCTTTATCAGAACGGCGATTGGGATTGGAACACTTGGTATGATATGATGTCAGAGTATTGCGAGGGTGCGTCAGCTGACGAGGAGAGATACGGCATAAACGGTTGGTTTGCTCCATTCATCTTCCAGTCAACAGGTAAGACTCTTATCACTCATGACGCTGATAAGGACGAGTATGTTTCAAATCTTAACGACGCTGACTTTGTAAGAGCATCTGATATGCTTTATGATATCGCAAAGAATGGTATGTACTATCCTGATTGGGTAGGACAGGCAGGCGACGCATTCAAGAAGAATATCCTCTTCTATGCAATGGGTCCATGGGCGTCAACAGGTACACATTCACCTAAGGACGGCGACAACTGGGGCGTAGTTCCAATGCCAAAGGATCCTAACTCTGATACGCTTTATACAACTATAGATATGAATGCGTATATGTGGGTAAAGGGCTCAACAAAGAATGACGCTATGAAGTGCTGGCTCGAGTGTGCAAAGATAGTTTATACTCAGGATACATATAAGGATATCGAGAAGGAGAAGTTCTTTGTAAACAATCCTAACTGGACAGAAGATATGTATAACGTAGCTTACGTTGACCTTGTTACAGACAAGTTCACTAAGATATTTGACCCTGGCTATGGTATCTCCACCACTCTGTCAGATAACGACGCTGCAACAAATGATACTAAGGAGGCTGTTATCCCTTATCTGTATTCTTCAGTTATGAAGACAGACGAGAACGGCTCACAGTATACATGGACACAGCTCAAAGAGCAGTATAAGGGCACTGTTGATTCAGAGCTTAAAACTCTCAACGAGCAGTATCACGCATATTTGGAAAAGAATAAGTAATATAACTTGCCATATAAAGACGGACGGAATTTATTTCGCCCGTCTTTTTTTGTTGTAATGTAAAAGAAAATGTGATATAATCATATATGCACATTAAGAATTATTTAAGAAATATGTTGAGCTGTTTTTAATGAACGTGCCTTATAATAATAAACGTAAAAGAAAGGACCAAGTCGATATGGATATTAAAGAACCTGTGATTCTTGTTGTAGACGATGATAAAGACATAGTTGGAGCTATCGCAAAGCTGCTTGAAATGGAGGGCTATAAGGTAATAAAAGCCTATGACGGTCTGGAGGCTTTGGAAAAGCTCACAGAGAACAGCGTTCAGCTTATACTCATTGACGTCATGATGCCTAAGCTGGACGGACTTTCTACAATGATGAAAATAAGGGCAACGGAAAATATCCCGATACTTGTGCTCTCTGCAAAATCAGAAGATACAGATAAAGTGCTGGGGCTTTCAATGGGTGCAGACGATTATATCACAAAGCCTTATAACCCAATGGAGCTTGTTGCAAGAGTCAGGAGCAATCTGAGAAGATATATGCAACTTGGTGTTATCGATACGGCAAACAAAACGGATATTATAGAAATAGGCGGACTGGAGCTTGACACTCAAGCGAAAAGCCTCAAGGTTGACGGAGAACCTGTCAAGCTCACCGCTACGGAGCTTAAAATTCTTGAGCTGCTCATGAAAAACGCAGGCAGGATATTTTCTGCCGAGGAGATCTATTCAAAGGTATGGAACGAGGACGCTTATGCCGTTGAAAATACGGTAATGGTACATATTCGTCACATCAGAGAGAAAATAGAGATAAACCCTAGAGAGCCGAAATACTTGAAGGTGGTGTGGGGAATTGGCTACAAAATCGAGAAAATTTGAGCAGGCGAACTGGTTTAAAGCTTTATCGGCTAAAAAGACAAGGACTATAGCATTTATTCTTGCCTGCGTTATTGCAGGCGGATTTTGCCTGTCTGTGGTGCTTTATGCTCACAGCCACGCTGACAACAGCAGCAGATCTTATCTTAAATCAGAAAGCTATAAAGTCGCATCTAATGAGATGTATGAGGAGCTGTGCGTCACAGCGTCAGCCTATCTTAGATATGTTGACGACCAGTGGAACTACACAGAGCCTAAACACCTGCTCAATGACTATCTGAACTATCTTGACTATAACCGCTATAAATACAAAAAGACAGAAGACGGTATACGGCTTGTAGACAGTCAGTTTGATTACTATGTGGGAATTACTCAAAATGGCAAAACAAAATATCTGTCAAATATAAAAGATATAAAAAACTATGAAGGCGAAACGGATAGGATAGACGCTTTTAAATCGTCGCACAAGAACTATATACTTCGCCGTAATAACGAGATAATGAGTGACAGAACTTCATCAGGGCAGATAGTTGACTACTATTATAATACCGCTGAGTATCTTGACGCTGTGACCGAGGAATTTTATGCCGACAACCTTGTGCCTGTGGGCGGAAGTTATTATGATAACTACGGCAGATATTTCTACAATTACGGCAATTATGATCCAATAGTTTTTTATAATGTTGACTCATCATACAATGCAAGAAAGGGTCTTGATCTTAGAAACGGTCTGAAATATTCAGACAGGCTTGGTGATGAAGAAATTGGCGACGATTATGACACCGATGATGGAACTATATACTATGATTACGACAATGGCATATATTACTATGAGGACGATTACGGAAACGCATGGGCAAAATGTGAAAATCTCTATGACCTGTCTGACTACAAGGCAACAGATAATGACGATACAGGGATAACGGTGTTCTTTGCACCTAAAGCCGAAAGGCTCACGGCAATGGAAAAGGAATACACCGAGGCTTTGAATGATATGTACCGTGCAAAGCTGCTTATGGTCATTCTCGGTGGTATCGAGTTTATCCTTGTGTGCTATCTGCTCACAATATGTGCCTATAATGCAGAGCCTGAAAGCGAAGAACGCTGGAAACAGAACAGTTTCCTTAAAAAAGTGCCGACAGAAGTGTATCTTGTCATAATGGCATTGACAATTACCTTTGCTATCGGTTTCTTTGTCTGCTGGAACTATTATGTAAGCAACACAAAAGATGTTTTCGGCAGTGCGTTTGCAAACGCTACATTCAGAAATGTTTTGGCAGCAGCGTTGTTTGCACTGGCATATCTTGCAGGCTTTGGTTCGCTTACACAGATCGTAGGCAAAATAAAGACCAAGAGCATATTCAAAGAAAGTCTTATTTGCAGACTTTGCAAATTTTTGTGGCACAAATACAAAGAAACATCACTGTATCACTATTTTCATGGTCTTCCACTTGGAGTAAAGCTTACTTGGAAGTTCATACTTATATTCGTTGGAATTTTTGTTGTGATGTCTAGTGGATTGACGATGTTAATTTTGTTGGCGGTAGAAATTGTTCTGTGTATATCAATGCTTCGTGACTTCTCACAGCTTTCAAAGCTCAGCAAACAGATAGACAGCCTTGGCGAAGAAGAGCCTTATGAGGGCAAGATAAGAAAGACATCGGCTGTTTATGCGGAGTCTGAAAAACTCAGCTCAGTTCAGGATAAGGTGAGAGAGTCTGTTGAGCAGCAGATACAGTCTGAGCGTTTGAAGATAGAACTTGTCACCAACGTTTCACATGATTTAAAAACGCCGCTGACTTCCATTATCAGCTACATTGACTTGCTAAAGAAAATGGACCTCGATGATGAGGCTGCAAGTTATGTGAAGATACTTGACAAAAAGGCACAGAAACTCAAGGGTATCGTATCTGACGTGTTCAGTATCGCAAAAGCCACAAGCGGCGTTGACGTGAACCTTACAAAGCTTGATTTTGTAATGCTTTTAAATCAGTGCATTGCAGACGCAGAGGATAAGATAGCTGACAGCGGCAAGACAGTAAAGATAAACATAAATGCCGACAGTGCAATGGTAATGGGCGACGGCGACAAGCTTTACAGAGTGTTCCAAAACATTGTAGACAATGCTCTGAACTACTCCATGGACGGCACAAGGATATTCCTTGATGTGTACAAAAAAGCGGACAGGATAGTATTGGCCGAGAAGAACATTTCGGCAACGCCGATAAACTTCACGGAAGAAGAGATACTAGAGAGGTTCGTGCGTGGAGATAAATCACGAACCGATGGCGGCAGCGGCCTTGGGCTTTCAATATCAAAGAGCTTTACAGAGGCGTGCGGCGGCACGTTCAACATAGAGATAGACGGAGATATGTTCAAGGCGACAGTTGAAATGCCGATAATTCAGGAAGACAAGGCGGAAAAGTCTGAGGACGAAAATAAATAGGGCGAAAATAAAAAGCGGTGCTTTCATAGTACCGCTTTTTTGTATCTAATGTCGAAAAATGTAGATAAAAAGTTAGGGGTATTTTGTATAATATTTGGATAATTTATTGCAAAACATCTAGAAATGTGTTATAATTAAACAGAGATATCAAAATAAAACATTGCTGGCATTTTTCTGAAAGGGGAGTGAACTAAATGAACATTACGGAGAAAACATTGTATTCTCTTATGGCTAAAACAGGAGAAAACTCATCTGAATGGCTGCCATTGATTCAGCATTTGCAGGATACTGCGGACATGATGAGCTATCTTTGTGATGAATTTATTTCACCTTCATTTGCAAAAGCTTGTGGGTTAGAACCGGACGAGTTTAGAAAGCTTGTTATTTTTCTGGCTGCAGTCCATGATATCGGCAAAGCGACAGTGGTATTTCAATATAAGATAGGTGATAAACTTCCTGAGAGAAAATCTGCACTTGAATCATCATGTATCAATTTTAACGGTTCTTATGATAAAGGAAAAGCCAAACAAACCCCTCATTCATTTGCGGGCGAGGAGATTCTTAACTTGCTGGACTGTCCTGAATGTGTAAGTGCTGTAGTCGGTGCTCACCATGGTGTGCCGGCGGAAAGTGTACAAGATCTGTCACAGCCTGCAAGAGATATTGTTTTATATGAAAATTATTATGGCTATGACAAAGGTAACATTGAAATCTTGCAGAGTATCTGGCAGATGATTTTGGATATGGCTCTTGATGTTGCAGGGCTTTCAGATGTCGGCGAATTGCCGCAAATAGGACGTTCATCACAAATGCTGTTGTGCGGTCTGCTGATAATGGCGGATTGGCTTGCAAGCAACACTAAGCTTTTTCCTCTTTTGTCTGTGGAGGACCTCAAACCTGACGACAAGCTTAGGGCTGAACACGCTTGGGCAAAGCTCGATTTTCCACAGATGTGGAATCCTGAGAGAACAGTAATATCTAACGAGGATTTCAAAGAAACTTTTGGCTTTGAACCACGTTCGGTACAGTCAGAGGTGCTGAAAATAGTTGAAAACACTGCCAAGCCCGGTATATACATTTTGGAGGCACCAATGGGCTGCGGAAAGACGGAAACAGCCCTTGCTGCAAGCGAGATGTTGGGAGCAAAATGCGGTAAAAACGGCGTTTTTTTCGGACTTCCTACTCAGGCGACTGCAAATGGTATTTTTCCAAGAATACTAAACTGGGCAGAAACGCAGTCCACGGAGTTATATCACTCTGTTCAGCTTACCCACGGAAGTGCAGCACTCAATCCTCTGTTTCAGAACATACAAAGGGGTATACCTAAGGAGGAAAGCGACAGCGGACTGATAATACATAATTGGTTTTGTGACAGCAAGAAAGCGTGTCTTGCAGATTTTGTAACAGCAACGGTAGACCAAATGCTGATGCTTGCGTTGAAACGAAAACATATTATGCTCCTTCACCTTGGATTGTCAGAAAAGGTCGTTGTCATTGATGAGGTCCATGCCTATGACGCCTACATGAGCGAGTATCTTGAAATGGCATTGCAGTGGCTCGGACGCTATAATACTCCTGTTATACTGCTGTCTGCAACACTGCCGTCATCAAGACGAATGGCACTTGTCCGTGCCTATCTTGGCATACGAAAGTCTGATGATAAATTTGAAAAAGAGCAGGGCTATCCTCTGCTCACATGGACAGACGGCAAAGATATCTGTCAGCAGCGACTGAGCTATGACGGATCACATAAAACTGTGTCAGTCAAGACCTGCGTTAGTGACGATGTTGTGCAGCTTGTGAAAAATGTAACAGAGAATGGCGGCTATGTAGGTGTTATAGTAAATACCGTAAGGCGTGCACAGATGTTTGCCGAACTTTTGCAAAACTGCGGTGATGTGCTGTTGTATCATGCACAGTTTCTGCTGCCTGACCGTGCAAAAAAAGAGAAACAGCTAGTTGAACTTGTTGGCAAAAAGAGTACGCCTGAAAGCAGGAGCGGTCTTGTGGTCGTGGGCACGCAGGTGCTTGAACAATCCCTTGATATTGATTTCGATATGCTCATCACGGATATGTGCCCTATGGACTTGCTGTTGCAGCGAATGGGCAGACTTCACAGACATGAACGTGGAGTGCGGCCTGATACAGCAAAAACGCCGGTCTGCTATGTTATTACAGATGAGTATACAAATATGGAATCAGCATCGAGAAAAATATACAGCCATTGGCTTATCAATAAAACGGCTGACACTTTGCCTGACAGCATCACCCTTCCTGACGATATCTCACCGCTTGTTCAAGAGGTTTATAGTGCAGCAAGCGATGATAAGTATTATGATGATTACATTAACGATCAGAAGAAAAGAATGGGCAGGGCAGACAGTTTCAGGATCAGTAAGCCAAAGGGCGATAGTATCCACGGCCTGCTTTCAAAACCGGTTGAAACTGCTGATGAACAGCTTGCACAGGCGGCAGTGCGTGACGGTATATCTTCATTTGACGTATTGCTTATGCGGCTAAGTGCTGATGAGAAAATTCATTTTCTGCCTGACCAATATGGCGGTGCAGAGGTATCAGAGTGCCCTGATGATGAAGAATGTCGCCGAATAGCTGAACAAAAACTGCGACTTCCAACTATGTTTTGTCAGCCATGGAATATCAATAGGAATATAGCAGAGTTGGAAAATCAGTGCAGTAAGTATATAACAAGCTGGCAAAATTCACCGTGGCTCAAAGGTCAGCTGGTGTTGTTTCTTGATGATGATCTTAACTGCGAACTATTTGGGTATTCTCTGCATTACAGCTTTGAAAAAGGTTTTGAATTTACTAAAAAGGAGGAGTGCGAATGAATGAGATAGAATTTAATTTGCTGGACGAACCATGGATAAGAGTAATGGACAGCGACTGTCAGATAAAAGAAGTTTCTCTTGAAGATGCACTTTTGAACGCACACGAATATAAAGCCTTAAAGGGCGAGATGCCAACGCAGGATATAGTCATACTTCGACTTATGCTGGCTGTTGTGCATACTGTCTTTTCAAGGGTGGATATTGACGGTGATGAGTCTGAGTTAGAGGACGCAGATGATGCAGTGGATATGTGGAAGAGCCTATGGAACAACAAGAAGTTACCTGAAAAGCCGGTCAAAGAGTATCTTGAAAAATGGCATGATCGTTTTTGGCTTTTTCACCCTGAAAGACCGTTCGGGCAAATGGCAGGGCTTGATACGAGAGATTATGACGTTCAGAAATTAAACGGAGAAATTCTTCAAAGCGACAATAAAAAGAGAGTTTTTTCTCCTTATTCAGGTGAAACAAAGCATAAAATGAGTTTTGCACAAGCTGCAAGGTGGTTAATGGCTCTAAATGGTTTTACTGACATGGGTACCAAAAAGCCAAATCCTAAAAAACCTGGTTGGCTTGCAGACATTGGTACTTTATATGTAGTGGGAGACAACTTATTCGATACTATAATGCTGAATTATGTTCCACTATATCCTGACGGAGAATTTAGAAAAGAATGTCCTATTTGGGAGAAAGACACGATTGTAATTGTAGGAAATAAACTGCTCCCTATTCCTGACAATCGTTCAGAACTATACACCGCTTTGCCTAGAAAAGTTTTATTGATAAAAGACGTTAATTGCGTAAGAGTTTTTAAAGTCACAGCTGGAGATTATTTTGAAACAGAAAATGCTTTCATTGAACCTATGACTGCATGGAAAAAAGTGATAGATAAGAAAAAAGAATTTTATATACCATTTAAACATGATAGTGAAAAACAATTATGGCGTGAATTTTCGTCTATTCTTATGCAATCTGAAAATCATGATACAGAATTGGCTGAAGTTGTGAAATGGACAAATTATTTGTGTAAAAAAAGAATAATAAAGCATGGTTATGTTTTTTCTATAAGCACTATTGGTTTATCATTTGGAGATTTGTTCAAATCATTAGTTAAACATGTTTATTTTGATTCCCTAGAAATGAATGCACAAATACTATCAGAAGTAGGCATGGGTTATCGTGAAGAAATTAAGTTTGAGATAAGCAGATGTGAAGAGCTTGCTGATAAGATAAGCAGGCTTGCCGGCAATCTGTATCTTTCCTCAGGCGGAACGAGCGGAAGTAAGGCAAGCCCTGATAAAACATACAGAAGTACAAGAGCAAACGCAAAGTCACAGCTGTACTACCGCCTTGACCTGCCTTTCCGCAGTTGGCTTTCTTCACTTGACCCTGAAAGTGATAATAAGCAGGAAAAGTTTGAGCAGTGGCAGGATACTGCAAAGAAGATAACTCTTGATCTTGGCAAAGAGCTTGTTGCGGCAGCAGGTGACGCCGCAATGGTCGGGCATATGGTAGATAAGACGATATATTCAGCTCCAAAGGCTTATAACAGCTTTCTGCGTGATGTTTCAAAGATATATCAGAAAATATGATGTTTATAAAAGCGAGGTGAAAATATGGAAGAGATAAAACTTGTAAGAGAAGAAATGTACAAAAGAGTGCAGGAGCTTATCAGGCAAAAAAACACAAGCGGCGGCAGAGCAGCATTGGCAAAGCTACGCCGTGGCATTGGCAAAAAGCCGGGTGAAATGCCTGAACTGTGGGGCGTGTTCCTAAATAAAATGTCCCCTGAACTTTTCAGCAGAACTGGTGAACCAAGCAGGGCTGAATGGGCAATATATATTTCGCTGACTATGTTTGCTCTTCATCAGCAGGGAAGTTCCGATACAGTTCACTGTGAGGGAAGATCCCTTGGACGTGCAGCTGCTGATCTTATGGAAGAGAAAACTGATGAAAGCAGAGAACGTATCATGCGGAGGTTTGGACCTGTTGTTACTGCCAAAGATATGCCTGAACTTTCGCATCATATAAGAGGTCTGGTGCAGCTTTTCAAGGCAAAGGGTGTTAAGCTCGATTACGTCAGACTTGCAGAGGACCTGTATTGGTTTCAAGATACTAACAAGAGAAAAAACGTCCAGCTTAAATGGGGACAGGATTTTTATTATGAAAAAGGAGAAGAATTATCATGAGTATTTATGTTGATATACACGTTTTACAGACCGTACCGCCAAGCTGCGTCAATCGTGACGATACTGGCAGCCCCAAAACAGCCGTTTATGGCGGCACAACAAGAGCAAGGGTATCATCACAGGCTTGGAAACACGCCATGAGAGGCGATTTCAGAAAAATGTTTGCCACAGAAGAACTTGGCGTGCGTTCCCGTGAAGTGGCAAAACAAATTGCCAAAGAGATTGTTGCAATAGACAGCACTATTAGCGAGGAGGATGGTATCAAAAAAGCCACTAAAGTGCTTAAAGATGTTGGAATTAAGACGGAAATTGTAAATAAGAAAGATAACACCGAAGAAAATGATAAAATTGAACAAACAAAAGTTTTGCTATTTATAAGTAACAAACAGGCAAAGGCTTTGGCTAAGCTTATATGCGAGGGAGTAAAAGATAAAAAAGCTTATATAAAAGCTTTACAGGATAATCCGTCAATAGATATTGCTTTATTTGGAAGAATGGCAGCAAGTGACCATACGCTCAACTATGATGCCGCTGCACAGGTGGCTCATGCTATTTCTACACATACTATACAGAACGAGTATGATTACTTCACGGCATGTGATGACTTGAATGAAAATGCTGCTTTTCTGGATACTATTGAGTTTAATTCCTCTACACTTTACCGCTATGCCAACGTGAATGTGACAGAGCTTTCAAAGGCACTTGACAATTTGTATGATGCAGTTGATGTTGTGAAAAAGTACGTTGAAACTTTCGTACTCTCAATGCCGACAGGCAAGGAAAATACCTTTGCTAACCGTACTTTCCCTGACGCTGTTTATGTGACAGTTCGTAATGACCAGCCTGTAAACCTTTGCGGAGCATTTGAAAGACCTGTAAGAGCCTCAGAAGAGGGTTATGCAGCAGAGTCTGAAAACAGGCTCGTGGAGTATGCTAAAAAGGTATATGATAACTTTGCAGCAAAGCCGGAAGTATCTTTCTGTGTTGGTGACAAGCTTTCTGAGATAGCCGAGAAGAAGTCATTCCCTGAACTTCTTGATACGCTTGCCATATATATCAGTGAGCAGACAGGAAAGGCGTAAAGGCAATGGCAGTATTATTGCTGAGGCTTGCCGCACCGTTGCAAGCGTGGGGCAGCAGTTCAAAGTTCATTGTGCGTTCAACTGAGCGTGAACCTACCAAAAGCGGAGTTATAGGAATGATAGCGGCTGCTATGGGTATACAGCGTAATGATGATGCTAAAAAGCTTGCACCTCTTGCACAGCTGCGTTTTGGCGTTCGTGCCGATAAGGAGGGCGTTTTGCTTAAAGATTTTCATACTGTGCAAGTACCAAGAGAAAAACATCCTGAAGTATCATATCGTTATTATCTGTCAGACGCAGCGTTTCTTGTCGCACTTGAAAGTGATGATAAGACATTGCTGGAGAGTATAGTTTCTGCACTGCAAAAGCCTGTTTATCCGCTGTATCTTGGCAGAAAGTCGTGTCCGCCTACGTTGCCTGTGGTTCTTGGGGTCAAAGATGAGGATATGCTTACCGCTCTGAAAAATGAGCCGTTTGTGTATGAAAATGACCGCCGCAAAAACGTCCGTATCTCGTATGAAGTCTCATCAGGCGGGGCGATGGTGCAGGACGTACCGCTGTCATTTTCACAGCTCCACAGAAAGCATGGCTGGCGAATGAAACGTGAAGAACTGTTTATCGTGGATAAAAATGCAGAGCATGACGCATTTTCTGAATTGTGAGGTGCAGTATGTATTTAACAAGAATAAAACTTGATATGACCAAAACGAATACAATGCAGGCTTTGGTTTGTCCGAGTAAGTTTCATGGTGCTATCGAAAGTGCTGAACCTGAAGGCAGAACACGAAAACTTTGGAGAATAGACGAGCTTGGCGGAGAAAAATATCTGCTGATATTATCTGAAAAAGCATTTGACTTTTCAAATGTTTCTGAGCAGTTCGGTTCAGAAAAACCACAGTTTAAAAGCTATGACACTCTTCTTGAAAGAGTAAAAAACGGCGGCAAATGGAGATTTCGTCTTAAAGCAAATCCCGTTATCCATAAGAAAGATCCAAAGACCGACAGGGGAAAACCTATAGCACTTGTCGGCAATAAGCAGCAGGAAGAATGGCTGAAAAAGCAGGCTTTGAGAAATGGCTTTTCCCTAGAGGACGGACTGTGGCTCGTAACAGAATCAAAGTGGTATGATTTCAAAAAGGGCAGTGGAAGAAATCATGTGAGGATACTTTCTGTAACATATGAAGGCTTGCTCACAGTAACCAACGAAGAGCTTTTCAAGGCAGCACTTGTACAAGGCATAGGCCGTGAAAAGGCATTCGGATTAGGAATGTTGACGATAGTTGGAGCAAGATAATGGCAGAACAAAATGGCATCAAGAAACCTGATCTTCATGCTCTGCCGACCATAGGTGATAGAATGACGTTTATTTATCTTGAACATTGCAAGGTAAGCCGTGAAAACGGTGCAGTCACTGCCACAGATCTTGACGGCACCGTTTATATTCCTGCGGCAGCGATAACAGTGCTGCTGTTAGGTCCAGGCACTGACGTGTCACACCGTGCAATGGAACTTATCGGCGACATGGGCATAAGTGTGATATGGGTAGGTGAGCATGGGGTTCGGTATTATGCCCATGGCAGGGCGTTAAATTCACACAGCACAATGCTTGAAAAGCAGGCAAAGCTTTTTTCTAACGTCAGAAGTCACCTTAATGTTGTGCGGAAAATGTATGAAATGAGGTTTGAGGACGAGGACACTTCAGGTCTGACTTTGCAGCAGCTCCGTGGCCGTGAAGGTTCAAGAATGAGGAAGATCTACCGTGAACAGGCAAAGAAGTGGAATGTACCTTGGGACGGAAGAAAATATGATGCAGAAGATTTCTCATCAGGCGACCCTGTCAATCAAGCACTTTCAGCAGGAAACGTATGCTTGTATGGACTTGCATCGGCAGTCATTACAGCACTCGGTTGCTCTGTAGGCCTTGGCTTTATACACGTTGGTCATGAGTTTTCTTTTGCATATGACATTGCCGACCTTTACAAAGCGGAAATAACCATACCCCTTGCCTTTGAACTTGGTTCACAAGATCCACCTGATCTGCCTGATGTTATGAGGCGGCGTGTACGCACGGTATTTTCTCAAACGCACCTTATCGAACGAATGGTAAAGGACGTAAAATATCTTTTAAATGATACTCAGGAGCAGGATGACATTGACGCCGTGTATTTGTGGGACGATCTTAAAGACCACGTTGAATATGGCATATCATACGGTAAACATGAAGATGATGAGGTCGAAGAATGGTAGTTCTTACAATGACGAACTGTCCGCCTAAGCTTAGAGGTGATCTGTCTAAATGGCTGCTTGAGATCAATACGGGAGTGTACGTTGGCAATGTTAATGCAAGAGTTCGTGAGCTGATCTGGAAAAGGGTCTGTGAGAACATTAAAGATGGACAAGCAACAATGGTTTTCCCTGCTAATAATGAGCAGCATATGGACTTTTATGTGCATAATACCAGCTGGCAGCCTGTTGATCTTGACGGCATCAAGCTTATGAAACACCCAAGAAACTCATACGATCAGAATGAGTCGCTCAAATCGGGTTTCAGCAATGCGGCAAAGCGTCAAATGGGTTTGAGAAAGAGCAGACAAAAAGCTGCAAATAGGGATAATTCATTTGTTATTATCGACATAGAAACGACTGGTTTGTCAGCTGAAAATGATGAGATAATTGAAATTGGTGCTATCCGTGTCGTAAATGGAAAAATAGCTGAGGAATATGAGCAGCTGATCTGTGTTGACAAGAATATCCCACAGAATATAAGTGATCTAACAGGCATTACACAAGAACAGATAAATGAAAATGGCAAGCCGATACAAGAGGTGTTGCCAAGCTTGATTAATTTTATAAACGATAGTGAAGTGGTCGGATATAATGTAGATTTTGACCGTGAGTTTCTGTTAGCCAAGTGCGACAAACTGGGCATGGATATCACAAAGGTAAAGTTTACAGACGTAATGGTGGCTATCAAAAATAAACTTAAAGGCATGAGAAGTTACAAGCTAGGATCGGTTGCCAAGAGATTGGGTATTAAAACCAAGCAGCAGCACCGAGCCATTGCAGATTGTCATTTGCTGTATCAGGTTTATTGCAAACTAAATGAAAATGGTTGACCGTGCTTTTAAAAAGCACGATTTTACGGGATCTTTTTAGTCTTTTCCCCGCATACGCAGGGGTGATCCTGGAAAGCCTTTGAACGAGACGGTGCGAACTGCCTTTTCCCCGCATACGCAGGGGTGATCCTAACATTTGACTTTGAGACAGGAGAGATAATATCTTTTCCCCGCATACGCAGGGGTGATCCGCCTGCCTTGTTCTGCAATGGCGGCAGGAGCGGCTTTTCCCCGCATACGCAGGGGTGATCCCTATGTCTGCAAAAAAAATATCAAGTATCATTTCTTTTCCCCGCATACGCAGGGGTGATCCTATAACTTCACAAATCGAAAAGCCTATTAATTTCTTTTCCCCGCATACGCAGGGGTGATCCCGATTGTGATTTCAAGTTCGTTGATAGTGGTACCTTTTCCCCGCATACGCAGGGGTGATCCTTGTAGTAGTCTGATATGGCTTTCTGTTGCTCACTTTTCCCCGCATACGCAGGGCTACACAATTTCCAAAATAAGCGGTGCTTTCAAAGCACCGCTTTTTTTCAAAATATACAGCTAAAACCTACTTTATCCCCTTGACCTTGTACCCAGCGTCTGTGACCGCTTTAGAAAGCACCTCGTCAGACACGTCCTTGTCAAGCGTGATGTAAGCACACTTGTCCTCAAGGGATACCTCAGCTGTAACACCGTCAATGGCGTTGAGAACCTTCGTAACTGTTCCCGTGCAGTGTGAGCACATCATGCCGTCGATCTTCATTACCTTTTTCATTTTTCCGTCCTCCGTAATATTTATTTCAGTCTTTGCAGCATTTTTCTCTCTGCCGCTTTTGAAAAGATTGAGCCTTAACGCATTGGTAACAACGCAAACTGAGCTTAAACTCATTGCCGCTGCACCAAACATTGGATTGAGTTTCCAACCAAGCAGACCGTAGAATACTCCTGCCGCAAGGGGAATACCAAGCGAGTTGTAAATAAGTGCCCAGAAAAGATTTTCCTTGATGTTCTTCATTACGCTCCTGCTGAGCTTGACCGCCGTAACAGCGTCATTAAGATCGCTCTTCATAAGCACTATGTCAGCAGATTCAATGGCAATATCCTGTCCTGCACCAATGGCAATACCAACATCTGCCGTCGTGAGTGCAGGTGCGTCATTTATTCCGTCGCCTATCATTGCCACCTTTTTGCCCTGATCTTGTAATTCTTTGATTATCGTCGCCTTGTCCTCAGGCATGAGCTGTGCCCTTACCTGTGAAATGCCAAGCTTTTTCTGTATTGCCTTTGCAGTCTTTTCGTTGTCGCCTGTGAGCATTACAGTTTCTATGCCGGCTTTCTTGAATCCGCTGATAGCCTCTGCACTTGTTTCCTTTATCTTGTCTGCAATAAACAAAATTCCTGCAAGCTTGCCGTCTACAGCCGCATATAGCGGTATCTCTCCATTGTCAGCATGAGCGTGAGCGGTTTTCTCTGCCGCTGAAACGTCAACTCCGCTGTTGTCCATAAGCCTCTTGTTGCCTATGAGAACATTTTTGCCCTCAACAACAGCCGATATACCGCCGCCTGCTGTTTCTGTGTAGCTCTCAGCAGGGGAGAGCTCAAAGCCCTTGTCTTTACAGCTGTCTGTAACAGCCTTTGCAAGAGGGTGTGATGAACCACTTTCCGCTGAACCGCAAAGCCTTATAAGCTCGTCTGCACCATATCCGCCAAATGGCTGCGATGAAATAAGTTCAGGCTTGCCCTCTGTGCAAGTTCCTGTCTTGTCAAGAACAACAGTGTCAATGCTGTGTGCCGTTTCAAGGCTTTCAGCCGATTTTATAAGGATACCGAACTGTGCTGCCTTTCCTGTGCCTACCATTATCGCTGTAGGCGTTGCAAGTCCCAGTGAGCATGGGCAGGATATAACAAGCACTGATATTGCCATGTTAAGTGCAAATGCAAAGCTGTAGCCAAGCAGCAGCCAGACTATCAGTGATATCAGTGCAATGGTGATAACAACAGGCACGAATACCGCACTTATCTTGTCTGCAAGTCTTGCGACCGGTGCTTTTGACGCCGATGCGTCCTCAACCAGTGCGATTATCTGTGAAAGCGTCGAGTCCTTAGCCTGCTTTTCACAGCGTACTTTAGCAAAGCC
>OICR01000342.1_pt1 | contig 21729 bp, 19 predicted proteins | sample 1581321 | NCBI WGS metagenome assembly OICR01 (sample SAMEA3882557, study PRJEB24775) | human gut metagenome | biome: human-associated habitat; feature: intestine environment; material: feces | place: Netherlands | collected 2009/2010
CAGGATCCAGCAGCTGAAAACAAAACAGATAGATAAATGAAAAAGACACTTACATATTCATCATTGCTGGTCCTTGCGCTGGCGATGACCGCCTGCGGGAAAGGCAACAAGGTTTACGACGCCTCAGGAGTTTTTGAATCAACGGAGGTGACGGTTTCGGCCGAGGGAAACGGAAAGATAATGAGTCTGGATCTTCAGGAAGGAGACAGGCTTGAGGCCGGAGCCGTTGTCGGGTGCATCGACACCGTGCAGCTTTACCTCAGCAAAATCCAGCTGGAGGCCAGCCGCAGGGCCGTCGGGAGCGGCAGACTGAACATTTCCAGACAGATAGCCGCCCTGGAAAGCCAGATCGCCAAACAGAGACAGGAACTGGACAGGTTCACGAAACTGGAACAGGCCGGAGCGTCGAACCGTAAGCAGGTTGAGGACATCCAGGCCCAGCTTGACATCCTCGAACGCCAACTGGCCGCCCAGAAGGAAAGCCTTCAGAACACCAACAGCAATGTCTCTGGACAGGCCGACGCCCTTGAGGCGCAAGTTATGCAGCTTGAGGACAAAATACGCAAATGCGTCATAACCAGTCCGGTAAGTGGAACTGTACTGGCGAAATATTCAGAAGCGGGAGAACTCGCCGTGCAGGGACGCGCGCTGTTCAAGGTGGCGGATCTTGAAAGCATCAGACTCCGCGCCTACATCACGGCCGACCAGCTGACGAATGTCAAACTCGGACAGGCGGTCAAGGTCTATGCTGATCAAGGCACGTCCGGAAGAAAGGAATATGACGGCACGCTCATCTGGATCTCTGACAAGGCGGAATTCACTCCGAAGACCATCCAGACACGGGACGAGAGGGCTAATCTTGTCTATGCCGTGAAGATCGCCGTGAAAAATGACGGCCTGATTAAACTTGGAATGTACGGAGAAGTCAAATTCTGATGATGAACGGTTCATTGACAGAATCAGCGGTACTGGCCGAAGGGCTTGTGAAGTCCTACGGCAAGGTTAAGGCATTGGGCGGGGCCTCGCTCGATGTCCGGCACGGTGAGACATTCGGGATCATCGGCCCGGACGGAGCCGGGAAATCCACGCTGTTCCGCCTGCTGACCTCCCTGCTGGTACCGGACAGCGGATCGGCTCAGGTCGAAGGACTCGACACCGTGAAGGATTACCGCGAGATCAGGAAGATCATCGGTTATATGCCAGGAAAGTTCTCTCTGTACCAAGACCTTACGGTTGAAGAGAACCTGACGTTCTTCGCAACGCTGTTCGGCACGACGATAGATGAGAACTACCACCTGATAGAGGACATCTACAAGCAGATCGAGCCGTTCAAGGCAAGGATGGCCGGAAAACTGTCCGGTGGAATGAAGCAGAAGCTGGCCCTTTGCTGCGCACTGATCCACAAGCCGAAGGTCCTGTTTCTAGACGAGCCGACGACCGGTGTGGATCCTGTCTCCAGAAAGGAGTTCTGGGATATGCTCGGAAGGCTGAAGAACGACGGGATCACGATTCTGGTCTCGACCCCGTATATGGACGAGGCCGGAAGATGCGACAGGATAGCCCTCATAAGGAACGGGAAGTTCCTGACAGTCAACAGTCCGGCCGGCATCATAGCGGAGTTCCCGGACAGGCTATATTCAGTCCGATCTGACAGGATGCACGCCCTGCTGGGAGACCTGCGGGCATATTCAGGAACGATCAGGGCCTTCTCGTTCGGAGAATCCGTGCACCTTTCCACGGGGGATGGATTCAGCGAGGACGACCTCAGGAAGTTCCTGCTGGACAGGAAACACAATAATGTGGAAATAAATGCGATCCGACCGTCCGTGGAAGATTGCTTTATGAGAATATGATGACGGAAGTAATTCATACTGATAACCTGACAAAGCGTTTCGGGACGTTCACAGCCGTGGACCACATCTCTTTCGATGTGCATCACGGCGAGGTGTTCGGATTCCTCGGAGCGAACGGAGCCGGAAAGACCACGGCGATGAGGATGCTCTGCGGCCTGAGCAAGCCGACATCCGGGACCGGAACCGTGGCAGGTTACGACATCGCACGGCAGCCGGAGATGGTCAAGAAGCACATCGGGTATATGAGCCAGAAGTTCTCCCTCTACGAGGATATGACCGTGAAGGAGAATCTGGTGCTGTTCGGAGGAACCTACGGAATGAGCCGCAAGGAGATCGCGGAGAAGACTGACGTACTCCTTAATGAGCTGAATTTCAGTTCTGAAAAGAACACGATGGTCAAGGAACTGCCTTTGGGATGGAAACAAAAACTGTCGTTCTCGGTCTCGATCTTCCACAGGCCGGGAATCGTCTTTCTGGACGAACCGACTGGAGGGGTGGATCCGGTGGCAAGAAGGCAGTTCTGGGAACTCATCTACAAGGCGGCCGATGACGGAATCACCATATTCGTGACCACTCATTATATGGATGAGGCTGAATATTGCGACCGCGTCTCGATTATGGTGGACGGTCAGATCAAGGCTTTGGACTCCCCTGCCGCGTTGAAGCAGAGTGTTGGAGCGGAGAGCATGGACGAGGTGTTCCGCCGTCTTGCAAGAGAAGCCAAAAGAAACGGAGAGTAAGATGAAATCATTATCAGCGTTCATACAGAAGGAGTTCCGACATATCCTTAGAGACAGGTGGACTCTGCTCATCATAGTCGGGATGCCGATCGCGCAGCTTCTGTTGTTCGGATTCGCCATCACGACAGAGGTGCGCAACGCCTCCGTGGCCGTGTTCGACCCTGTAAATGACGAACTCACGACACGCATCATCGAACGGATGAATGCCAGTGAATATTTCAACGTCAGCGAAAGGATCACAGACATCGACCGGATCAACGACATCTTCAGGGAAGGCAAGACCAGCCTTGTGATGGTCTTCAGCGACAACTTCTCTAACGATGTACTTAACGGAGAAGCGTCCGTGCAGCTGATCGCCGACGGGACGGATCCGAACCAGGCCTCGATGATCACGGCCTACGCCGCCAACATCCTGGCCACCTGCCAGCAGGAGATCGCCGAGAAAAGCGGAATGGCAGGAGCGGCGATCACCCCGGTCATCAGAATGCTCTATAACCCCCAGGGCAAGAGCGCCTATAATTTCGTGCCTGGAGTTATGGGCTTGATTCTGATGCTGATCTGCGCGATGATGACAGCCGTAGCGATTGTCCGGGAAAAGGAAACCGGCTCGATGGAAGTGCTGCTCACCTCCCCGATAAGCCCGATGATGATCATCATCGCCAAGGCGATTCCGTATCTGGTGCTGTCAATCTTCGATCTGGTGCTGATCATTGTCTGCGCAGTGTTCGTGATGGGAGTACCGATCGCCGGAAGCCTGTTCTCGCTGGCTCTGGTCTCGATCCTGTTCTTGATCTGCACACTGTGTCTGGGGCTTCTGATCTCGACTATGGTCGAGACCCAGATGGCTGCGATGATAGCCTCCGGAATGGGGCTGATGATGCCGACGATGCTGCTGTCCGGACTGATATTCCCGATTGAAAGCATGCCACGCATCCTGCAATGGATCTCCACGATCGTCCCGGCGCGCTGGTACATCCAGTCGATCAAGATGATAATGATCCAAGGCACGCCACTAAGCTACACACTACCGGAAATCGGAGTGCTGTCCCTCATCACAGTCATACTCATAGCATTGAGTGTCAAGAATTTCAAGACAAGATTAGCTTAAGAATATGTTATCGTTCCTCATAGAAAAAGAGTTCAAGCAGCTGGCTCGGAACAAGATCATCCCGAGGATGCTGGTGGCGCTGCCGCTGATGGCGATGCTGGTCTTCCCTTGGGCGGCGAACCTGGAGATCAAGAACGTCCGTGTGGATGTGGTTGACAACGACCATAGTCCGCTGTCGCAAAGGCTTGTGGCAGAGATCGGAGGATCGGCCTATTTCAACATCTCCGGCACATCGGACTCCTACCCTGACGCGTTGCGCAAGGTCGATTCCGACGAGGCGGACATGATATTCGTGGTCCCTCAGAACTTCGAGAAGGATCTTGTGAACGGCCAAGGCACGCAGGTCCAGATCGCAGCGAACTCCGTGAACGGCACCAAAGGCACGCTCGGTTCGTCCTATATGGTGTCAATGATCTCAGGATCAACGGCTCTGCGGGAATATTCAGAGAAGGTGAAGGTCACTTCCGCAGGGCAGGATATTCCTTCATTCTCGGTGAGCCCGCTCTACAAGTTCAACCCGTCGCTTGATTATAAGGTGTTTATGGTGCCGGCGCTGATGGTGATGCTTCTGACCATCATCTGCGGCTTCTTCCCGGCCCTCAACATCGTGGGCGAGAAGGAAAGCGGCACCATCGAGCAGATCAACGTCACTCCGGTCGGCAAGTTCCAATTCATTCTGGCAAAGCTGATCCCGCTCTGGATCATCGGCATCGTGATAATGGGTTTGAGTCTGCTGCTCGCCAAAATCATCTACGGAATAGCCCCGGCCGGCAGCATCTGGACACTTATGCTTTTCACCGGAGTATATATTCTTGTGGTGTCCGGGTTGGGACTCGTGATCTCGAACTACGCCTCGACCATCCAGCAGGCGATGTTCGTGGGATTCTTCTTCATTATGATCTTCTTCCTGATGGGAGGAATGTTCACTCCGGTCAGCAGTATGCCGGACTGGGCGCAAGCGATAACAATCGTCAATCCTCTTAAATATTTCATTGAGGTGATGCGTCTTGTTTACCTGAAAGGTAGTAAATTTGTGGATATGATCCCTCAGTTCCTCGCTTTGTGCGGCTTCGCGGCCGCGTTCGGAAGCTGGGCGATCATCAGTTACAAGAAATCAAGTTAATATTCAAATATGAACAGGACATCTGAATATGCTCTAACCATTGTGGTGCCTGTCTTCAACGAGGAGGACAATATCCACAATCTGGAAAAGGCTCTGACCGAGTTCATTCCTGTCAGCAAGGTCAAGACCTGCGCGCTGTTCGTGGACGATGGTTCTAAAGATGGCAGCCTCAAACTGATCCAGGAGGTCTGCTCCCGCAACAAAGACATCTTCTACATCAGCTTCTCAAAGAACGCCGGACTCAGCGCCGCGATAAAAGCCGGATTCGACTATGCCTTCTCTGAATATGTCGGCTATATGGACGCTGACCTTCAGACCACACCGGAGGATTTCAACCTGCTGCTGGACGGAATGAAGGAACACACCTTGATGACTGGCTACAGGGCGAACCGCAAAGACACGGCGTTCAAGCGGATCCAGTCCAAAATCGCCAACGGATTCAGGAATATGATGACTCACGACGGGGCGAAGGACACCGGTTGCCCCCTCAAGATCATCCGCACGGACGCAGCCAAGAAAATCCCGATGTTCAAGGGAATGCACAGATTCCTGCCGGCGCTTATCCTGCTCCAGGATGGCGGCAGTTTCGGACAGGTGCCGGTAAGGCATTTCCCACGCACGGCAGGCACATCCAAGTTCCATCTCTGGAACAGGCTCTGGGGACCTTTCGCGGACTGCTTCGCCTACAGGTGGATGAAGCCACGGTACATCAACTACTCCGTGGGGAAGGACAATGTCGATGATGAGCGAAATTAATCTTCCGGAATATGTTTGACAGCATTCCTACCTGGCTCACACTCACGCTTGGCTTCTCCGCCCAGGCATTCTTCGGATTAAGGACAGCGCTCCAGTGGCTGAAATCCGAGATAGCTCATGAATCGGTCTCCCCGGTGTCCTACTGGATCTTCAGCGTGATCGGAGCATGCCTGATGTTCATCTATGGAGTCTTGAGGAATGATTTCTCCATCATCCTCGGACAGTTCATCGCCTACTTCATCTATCTTTGGAACCTGAATGCCAACGGGATATGGAACCGTATGAAGATCCTCACAAGAGTTCTGCTGGCAGCTCTTCCGTTTGTAGCCGCCATGCTTCTGTTCAAGGACGCCCGGGGATATTCACAGAACTTCTTCCGCAACAGCGACATTCCGATGTGGCTCGTGGTGTTCGGGTCAACGGGGCAGTTGATGTTCACGCTGCGGTTCGTCTATCAGTTTGCCTTCTCACACCACTGGCATACATCCGTGCTTCCGAGGGGATTCTGGATCATCAGCATCGTAGGTTCCGGAATGATCATCATCTACGGAATCATAAGACTCGATCCTGTGCTGATCCTCGGGCAGATGTTCGGTTTTGTCGTTTACGTAAGGAATCTGATCCTGGGATCAGGCAAAAAAGAATCTTCAGATGAAAAATAACACTCTACAGCCAGGGAAGGGCAACATATTCACCCGCCATCCGATGATGACGGTCTTCGTCTTCACTTTCGTCTGCCTTTTTCCGGTGATGCTGACGAGGGATTTCACGCCGTCCAACGAGTTGAGGTATCTCAGCATAGCGAACGAGGCCCTTGCGGACGGACATATATTCGCATTCTACAACCACGGACTGGCCTACGCTGACAAACCACCGCTTTATTTCTGGATTGTGATGCTGTGCAGGCTGTTGTTCGGGCATCACAGTTGCCTCGCGCTGTCGATGTTCTCGTTGATCCCGGCGTTCGTCATCACGGGGATAATGGACAAGTGGGTGATGAAAGGCAAGTCAGCGATGGACAGAATGGCTCTGGCCGGAATGACGCTGACCTGCGTTATGTTCCTCGGGACTATGATCGTGCTGAGGATGGATATGCTGATGTGTATGTTCATCGTGCTGGCTCTCTGGACCTTCTATCGGATGTACTCAGGGGACGGAGCGCGAAGATCGGATTCCGTGATGCTGCCGGTGTGGATATTCCTCGCCCTTTTCACAAAGGGACCTGTGGGGCTCCTTATGCCGCCGCTGTCAATAGCCGTGTTCCTCGCCGTGAAACGGGACTGGAAAGGATTCGGCAAGTACTTGGGTCTCAAGACTTGGGGCATCATCGCCGGGCTTGCGGCCCTTTGGATCGGCTGTGTCTGGATCGAGGGCGGATCGGAGTACATCAACAACCTTTTGGTAAAACAGACCGTCGGGCGGGCCGTCAACGCCTTCACCCACGCCAAGCCGTTCTGGTTCTATCTCGTGGCTATTATCTGGTGTCTGGCACCGTACAGCCTGCTGTTGGTCGGGACGTTTGCCGCCTCACTGCTGCCGGTTCGGAATACATGTGTTGAAGAGACTTCCGGCCAAGCACAGTCAAAAGTCGGTATTTCTGACACGTCAGATGCGTCGAATTGCCCAAAACAGGGCCGTTCCGACTTAGAGATTCTTTTCCTCTGCACGATCATCTCCACAGTCGCGATGCTGTCCTCCTTCAGTTCCAAGCTGCCGATCTACCTCGTGCCGGTCTTCCCGTTCTGCGTCTATCTGTTCCCTACCGTTCTTGACCGCATCGGGGAACGCGGATGGATGCGCTGGTCTGTAGGAATATTCCAGATCCTGCTGCTCTGCGCCGGCATAGCCACCCTCCTTTTCCTGAGCGGCTCTGTCACCATACCCGCGGCAGCCTGCCTTCTGGATGAATATTCCTTCGTCCGCGAGGCTCCGGTGGTCAACGCCGTCATCCTCCTGACCCTGGCCAACGCCATGGGGACATGGTTCCTGATAAAGAGGAAAAGTGTGAATATTCCTGCCCTTCTTCTCAGCGCCGGACTGTTCCTGGCGGCCTTCTCCGCCTCGGCTGTACTCCGCGACCTGAACCCGTACATAGGCTACGGCTCAATCTGCTCGAGAGTTCCGGAAGGCACCGATGTCGCCACCATATTCCTTCACCGCCCCGAGAACATCGATGTCTACACTGGCCGCCAGATCACCGACTTCGGAGACGATCCCGCAAAACTGTCCGAGGCGGTCAAAGCCCACATTGAGCTGACCGGGGAGAATGTCGGTTCCGGCAGACCTTTAACGATCATCACCCGAACGTCAAAAATGGAAACAACACCCGAACTACAGAAACTCTTCAGCGAGGGTACCGTCATTTATGCCGGCCCTTACTGCCTGACTACCATAAGCCGGAAGTAGCCGATGAGAACGAGCCGGCTATGCAGACTTGTCTGGTATGCTAAGCCAAGGGACAAATGATCCTTAAAAGATAGCCAGTGTAATTATTTTTTATATAAGTATCTCTAAACAAGAGACACCTACTATTTATATGGAACTGAAACCTGGATATAGCGATAAGATTGGCCTGATGCTCTCTGGAAATGTTGAGGTTCTCAGATCTCTACAAGCTGATTCATGTGTCCTGTCTCAGGTTTCGATCTTGATTGAATCTATTTGTCAAAGTTTGCAGGCAAGCAGCAAACTTATCGTTTGTGGTAATGGCGGCTTTGATACGTTTTTTCAAGGCGGTTAAGAGGAATTGCAAAATCAGAGGATGTACTTGTCGCTTTTACTACATTTGGCAAATTATATTGGGCTGCAGAAAAAAAATGGAGAAAAGGCAGGTCGCAATGAGTAGGTTTTGTTATTTGCTAACTCTTATAATATAACATTATCACAAAATTCTAAAAATGCCATGAACAAAGATTCTAAAATATTACTGTCCGCTAAAACTTTTTGACAGTACAAAAAATTAGGCTGAATCTCCGATTGGGAGGTCCAGCCTTTTGGTTATCTTTGTTTCTGCAACAAAACTGAAGAAACCATGAACAAAGGTAGCCATTTTATCGGACAGCCGGCATATGGTCAGCTAATTAATTTACTCGATCGGACAGGAATTCTTGAAATAAGCCGTTCAAACGGCGGAGAACGCTATGTCAAGAACTTTGACGTGTGGCATCATCTGCTGATAATGCTCTACGCGGTCATAAAGAGGTTTGACTCTCTTCGCGAGATCACGGACTCAATGTTTCCAGAGGCACGGAAACTGGCCCATCTCGGCATCAGCATGATGCCACGCAGAAGCACCCTGTCCGATGCCAATGCGAGAAGGTCTGAAGCCATCTTTGAGAAGATATACCGCAGTCTGTATGCCAGATACAAGGACGAACTTTCCTCGGACAGCCGGAAGAATCCATCGTCAAGTTGGATAAACAGGCTGCAGATCATAGACTCCACGACTGTAACCCTGTTCTCCAACATGCTTTTCAAAGGTGTTGGACGCCATCCAAAGACGGGAAAGAAGAAAGGCGGCATCAAAGTCCATACGAACATACACGCCAACGAAGGCGTTCCTTCTGACGTCAAGTTCACATCTGCAGCCACAAACGACAGCTTCATGCTCAAGCCCACGAACTACATCGAGGGCGATATAGTGGCCTTGGATAGGGCCTATATCGACTATGGAAAGTTCGAGGAGCTGACCAGCCGTGGTGTAATCTATGTCACCAAGATGAAGAAAAACCTTGTGTATCAGATTGATGAAGATACCGCCTACATGACACCGGAAGGCCTAATGGAGTATAGAGTGAAGCATGTCACATTCACAAAGAAAGTAGCTGAAGGGAGTGACATTGTCCATAAGGCCCGCATCGTAACATACGTTGATATCAAGAAGAACAAGCAGGCAAAGTTAATCTCACTGCTCACGAATGATATGGAGATGCCGGTAGAAGAGATTGTCGCAATCTACCGCAAACGTTGGGAAATAGAGCTATTGTTTTATGACAAGCATATCATTATGCAAAGTAGTGTCGCCAGGATGCATGCCAACGGACTGGCTTTGTGAGTTTCACGTTGGTTACTAAACATAAATACTTCTCATAACGTTATATTATATGAAAGGCATAAGCCCCGAAATTTAATATCAATTGTTATGAAGGAACAAGAAATCCAAACATTGATTGGACAATGCATCGCCTTCTTCCAGGAGAACAACTACTCGCGAAATCGCATTGGCGTGTACAAGACACTCTGGAGACATGGCATTGTCCCATTCATGGAGGCCAGGGGTCTCAGAAAGTACCAAACAAGCGTAGGCGCAATGTTCATTGAAACTTGTCATCGCAACGGAACCGTCCGTCAGCAGGAACGGGAGAAGATCCGCAGCATCCAGGTGCTTGACGACATGCTGCTGACCGGACATATCCGCAAGCGTTGTCTCACTCCCGTTTATCATCGTCTGGATGGTGAATTGGGAAAGGATATGGAGAAGTTGATACAACGTCTGACCAACCTCCGCCGCAGCAGGACCACCATCGGTGACTATCGTCTTTACTTGAGCGAGTTCTTGCATCATCTTGAAGCGGAGGGTGTCCGCCACAAGGAGAATATTGCTGAAAATCATATCGTGTCCTTCGTCCTTGCCCATCCCACCAATAAGGTAAACATCGTGTCCGCATTGCGTGTGCTGTTCAGGTTCTGGAAGGAGGAAGGACTTCTGGAACGAGACTTCAGCCAGTTCTTCGAGTCGTTCCGCGTCAGGCATCCTGAGCGAGTTCCATCCTTCTTCACAAAGGAAGAGGTGCTGAGGATAGAGAACTCCATAGCCAGGAGTAATGCCGTCGGCAAAAGGAACTATGCGATGACGTTGCTGGCCTCTCGGCTTGGTCTTAGGGCATCCGATATCGCGAACCTTAAGTTTGGCGAAATCGACTGGGACAACAACCTGCTAACGATCACGATGCAGAAGACACGGAAGGTCATTCAGCTGCCGCTTTTAGCTGAGGTTGGAAACTCCATTGTTGACTATCTCAAAAATGGTCGTCCCAAATCAAGTCTTGACCAGGTGTTCCTCTCGAGTCGCGCACCTTACACTGGTGCCACAAAAGCATGTGTATGCGCCGCCATCAATGAAATCATCCTCAAGTCCGGTGTGGATGTACACTTGAAACACCACGGGCCGCATTCGCTTCGTCACTCTTTGGCCAGCGCCATGCTTAGTGAGGAGACAACACTGCCGGTCATATCGGAGTCACTGGGACACCGCCATACGGATACCACCATGGTGTACTTGAAAATCGACATCCCATCGCTGATGAAGTGCGCATTGCCTGTGCCTTCTGTCGCGGAAGGGTTCTACATGCAGAGAGGAGGCGCGTTCTATGAGTGAGATGTTCAACTACAGAAGCGTTCTGGCTCCATATATGAGAAGCCTCATCGAGGTAAAGGCGTCCGCCGGTATCAGCGCTCTCCGTATGAAGTGGATACTGAAGGAGTTCGATGACTTCGCCGTATCTGTGAATCTTACCGATCCGCATGTCACGTCCGAGTTCATCTCGATGTGGCGCAAGACCAGGGATGCCGACTGCGACCGGACAATCTATGCCAAGTACTCCGCATGGCGCCAGTTGACGACCTTGATGAGCAGGAGAGGATGTCTTTGTCATATCCCACGGTTGCCCAGGCAGCCGCAACGGAACTTTACTCCGTATATCTTCACGAAATCCCAAATTGCCGACATCTTTGCAGCATGTGACGCAAGCCGCCTGTATGATGTCCGTATGGGGACGTCACTCTTCTCCATGCCTGCCTTGCTGAGGATGCTATACGGGACAGGTGCCCGCATCTCCGAAGCCCTGTCCATAGTTAACGAGGACGTGCACCTTGAGAATGGGTACATTCATCTCAGGAAAACCAAGAACGGGACAGACCGCATCGTCCCTATCAGCGAGTCCATGCGCAACGTCCTGTCGGAATATATATCGCACAGGGACAGGATGCCCATTGTCGGAATATCCGCGCCAGACCATACCTTGTTTGTAAAGGGGGACGGCACATCATTCAGCGCCAATGCTGTGTACCAGTTCTTCCGCAAGATGCTCGACAGGTGTGGTATTCCGTTCAAGGGAAATCATCGCGGACCTCGAGTGCACGACCTGCGGCACACATATGCCGTTCACTGTCTGCTCCAGATGGCCCATAATGGTGTTGACCTATACACAGGCCTTCCTATATTGTCCGCCAGTCTGGGACACCATTCACTGTCGGCGACTGAGCAGTATGTCCGCCTGACCTACGCAATGTATCCGGAAATGGAACGCCAGTGCTCCGCGATAAATGCTTTTGTTTATCCTAAACTCTGCAAGGCCTATGACGACAGCGACAGACTTTGCCAAACAACTTAGCCGGTTCCTGTCCGAGTATCTGCCCCACGAACGCAATGTCAGCCCAAACACCTTGTCCGCATATAGGGATGCCTTTGTCCAATATATCGACTATATGCATACCAAAAAGGGTGTCGCTGTAGAGAGACTGTTCCTCAGGCATCTCACTCGGCAAAATGTCGTCGGCTATCTCAATTGGATCCTTGACGAGAGGAATTGCTCCCCGGCCACAAGGAACTACAGGCTGGCAGCCATCCACGCGTTTGTGTCGTTCCTGCAATACAACATTATCGAGCAATCAGAGGAATGGCAGAAGATATTGTCCATAAAGGCCATGAGAACTGAAAAGAAAGCGTTGAACTATCTCTCGCAGGATGGCATCCGCCTGCTTCTCCACCAGCCTGATGTCACGACCTGGCAGGGACGCAGACATCTGGCGATGCTCTCGCTGATGTACGACACCGGAGCGAGGGTTCAGGAGATTGCGGATCTGACCGTTGACTGCGTCCGCATTGATAGCGAGCCTTACACGATAAGGCTCTTCGGGAAGGGACGCAAGGCTCGTGTGGTCCCCATGGTGAAGGAACAGGTGAATCATCTGAGGCTGTATATGGAGGAGAACCATCTTGACAATAGCAACATGTTCGGAACTCCGCTGTTCTTTAACAACAGGCATGAAAAGCTGACACGGGAAGGAGTGGCGTACGTGCTCAAGACTTATGCGGATATGGCCCGAGAAGTCAACCCCTCGCTTATACCGGACCGGCTCAGTTGCCACAGCATCCGGCACAGCAAGGCCATGCACTTGTTGCAATCCGGCGTCAACCTCGTCTATATCAGGGATATACTTGGTCATGTATCTATACAAACAACGGATATCTACGCACGAGCAGACTCAAAAGCAAAACGCGAGGCCTTGGAAAAAGCCTATGTGGATCTCAATCCCGGGGTCAAGTCAGACCGTGTCTGGGAACGAGACAAGAACCTCCGGGAGTGGCTGAAAGGGCTCAATCATTGATATTGTTATGCAAAGTTGAAACGAGAAGTAGCATAGATAACTTGTTGAATATCAATGTGGCTTTGATGTCAACTTTGCATAATGATATACTTGTCATAAAACAATTTATGAGAAGCTACACATAAATTGTTCAAACAGATAAAGCAGAACTTCCCTCTAAGATACTTCTACGGCGAGAGCGCTAACGCAATCAAGATACAGGTTTGGGTCACACTTATCGCAAACCTGCTACTGATGGTCTTGCAAAAGCACATCAAGCGCAAATGGAGCTTCTCTGGCCTTGCCACAATGGTCAGAATCATGCTGATGTACTATGTCAACCTCTATACCTTCCTCGAGGACCCTGAAAAAGACTGGGCAAAACTGCTCTTAGAAGCAGAATCGGATCCAAATCCGCCTCCAGAAGAACTGCTTCTCTTCAGCTAAGGGGCTTACCCTCAGAAAAATCATCCGCAATGCCGTTACAACAGCACTGCGGATGGATATCTCGTTGCTCGCTAACTTTTAGCGGACAGCAATAGAAAAAAATAGCTTTTTTCGCCGCATGCATATGCTTCATGGCGGCACAAGCACAAACCACTTTCAACCTGTGGCCTAACGGAAACCCCAACGACAACTGCAACCGGTTCATGTGCTGAAGGGGGAGAAATCCTTCCCCGTATTCCTGACTACATTCACCGTCATCGACAAGGACACAAGGGAGAGGATACCCTGGGAGGATTACAAGAAACTATCCAACGAGGGGAAAAAAGCAGTACAATGTTTATCCGAAGAATCAGGTATTCAATGTGTTCAATGTCGCCCAGACAAATCTGCAGCAGGTGCGTCCGGAAATCTACGCCAAGTTGGAGGAACAGTGCGCCGTAAAGCTGCCCGTTCAGGATGGAGAGATATTCTCTTTCCCGGCGCTCGACGCGATGATTGAGAACAACGCATGGGTGTGCCCGATCATGCCCGAGAAACAGGTCATTTTTTTTAGGATTACTTTAACGCATATTTAGGGGGTATCATCCGAAAATATTTCTGTTTTTTATAATCCGCATACGTTTCTTTTCATTATTTACGTTTTTAGTGCATATTATTGCGGTTCAAATATTCATTTAAAATTTGAACTATGTATTTCAATGAAAAGAGACAAGGACTCGCTCCGTTCGTGAACCTGAGGAGCGACGTGGGATTCAAGGCGGTGTTCGCCGACAAAAACAACAAGGACATCCTAATCGGGGTGCTGAACATGATCCTACCCTCAGAGGCCAGAATCGATGACATCACCGAATATTCCGACCGCGAGCAGCGGCGGGATGTACCCTATGGGAAAAAGACAGTGCTGGATCTGGTCTGCCGTGACAAATCAGGCAGAACTTTTGTTGTGGAGATGCAGGCCGCCGAGGAGGACAACTTCTTCGAAAGGTGCGTCTATTACGCGTCGGGGCTCTACCATCTTGAACTGTCGGACGGGGAACGATACAAGGGACTACGTCCGGTCTATGTGGTGTCGTTCCTGAACTACCGCCTTAAGCACGATGACGAGTCCCTTTGGGACACCGACCACTTCATCTCGTATTGGCGGTTCTCCGAAAAACGCACCGGAATGGTTGCGGATCAGACAATTAGTGTTATCTTTGTGGAGATGACGCTGTTCACCAAGACGCTGGAGGAGTGCGTGACGGAGTTCGACAGGCTGTTCTACATATTCAGGAACAGCGGTGGCTTCCAAAGGATCCCTGAATGGATTGAGGAGGCAGGCGGGATCTCAAGACGGCTCGCCGAGGCGTGTGAGGTGGCGGCATTCGACAAGGAGAAGAAACTTAAATACGAGATTGACAAGATGAACGAGTGGGACATTCAAGCGCAGAAGGAATATGCCGTGCGCAAGGGCTTGGAAGAAGGGCTGCAGAAGGGGCTGCAGAAGGGGCTGCGTGAAGGCCGTGAGGAGGGTCTGGAGCAAGGACGTGAGGAGACAAGACTTTCTATCGCAAGAAAGCTTTTCGAGGCCGGGACACCGGTTGATGTGATTGTCAACTGCACTGGAGTTGATGATGGAACAATCGCATCGTTCGCTCATCCCGAGTAGCATAATGGATGGCGATCCGCAAGTCCGGGAAGGAGCTTGCGGATGCTTTCTTTGAAGTTGCCTGACACATTTTGTGGGCGTTATTAAACGAGTCTGCGCAGCGGGGCAAAACGTGTCCTCCACTCCCTGGCCATGTTCCTTTTAATTCTTATTGATGTGGCAGTCGCCAATCTCAAGAGTCCTTGTCTTCTTTTTACTGTTCCTGGTATAGGAGCGTCTGCTTTTTCTTGGCCTTTTTCTTTTTGGCCAGTGGATGTAAATTTCTGTTAAGATACAACAATTAGTTAATTGTATGCTGAAGGAGCTGCAGAGGCTCTGCAAGTTGATGAATATTCCCGTGCTGCGGGATGCGCCTGACTGTCAGGCGGCAGTGAGCGTTTACCCATTCCGTCAAACATCACTGCCATGGGGGGGACTGTCTAAAAGTATAATCACCCCCAGTTAGGATTGAATATTCGTTGTTACTCTGCATGCGGGCAATACTTTTCCAATTTCGTCGATACCTTTCAGACAGTCTGGGGGAGCTACCCCTCACTGCCCGGTGCCCGCTTCACTGCCAGGTGGGAATGTCACTCTTCGGAATTGCACGAAAAAGGGCCTGGGGGCTGTTAAGTCGCAATTCTGTGTTGAAAATTAGGCTTTTCGGGCGAAAAGGCCGCCAGAATTGCAGCGGAAGAGTGGCTGAAGGGCTTTGCAGACGTGTCCGCTATTCGATTCTGTCAATGCCAGCGGAACGATACGTCGCTGAGGTCGAGCTTCAGACCTTGACTTAGTACGGTTCCACGATAAATCAGATCTGCGGTTTCGACATTGTCGCAAAACAGCAAGACAACATAACGACAAAACGGCAAAACAGCAGCATAATAGTTGAAGATCCAAGTTTGGAAGAGCAACATCCGCGTGGCGGCGGAGAAGTTCGTTGGGATATTCATTGATAATGTGTTAAATTTGTTGCCGCAAGCTTTTGCGTCGGTGTCGGCCTGGAAGGGTGGGCCGGTCGCCGGAGGTTATGGCTATTCGTAAAATGAGAAATGGTATGAAATTCATAAGTTGGAATGTGAATGGACTTCGCGCCTGCGCGGGGAAAGGCTTTGATGAGGTGTTCAACACGCTTGACGCAGATTTTTTCTGTCTGCAGGAGACGAAGATGCAGCCGGGGCAGCTGGATCTGGAGTTCCTGGGCTACACGTCGTACTGGAACTCGGCGGAGAAGAAGGGGTATTCCGGGACGGCGATATATTCAAGGCACACGCCGCTCTCGGTGACGTACGGCATCGGGGTTGAGGAACACGACCACGAAGGACGCGTAATCACTCTGGAGATGCCGGAGTTCTTCCTTGTCTGCGTCTATGTGCCGAACTCTCAGGACGGTCTTCGGAGGCTCGACTACCGGATGCGGTGGGAGGATGATTTCCGGGAATATCTTGCCGGCCTCGCCGCGCGGAAGGGTGTGGTGGTCTGCGGTGACATGAACGTGGCCCACAATGAGATAGACATCAAGAATCCGGACACGAACCGCCGCAACGCCGGGTTCACCGATGAGGAGCGCGGCAAGTTCTCCGGGCTTCTGGACTCTGGTTTCACTGACTCCTGGCGCTTACAGCACCCGGACGAGGTGAAATATTCCTGGTGGTCGTACCGCTTCCACGCCCGCGAGAAGAACGTCGGATGGCGGCTGGACTATTTCCTCGTCTCCGACTCCCTCAAAGACAAGATCACAGCCACCGAGATCCACACCGAGATCCTCGGCTCCGACCACTGCCCCGTTGAGCTCGACCTCGATCTGTAAGACAAGACCGTGCGCGGGAACAGGCCATCTGCTCACGAGGGCGCTATATTCATTGGTCTCGTGCGCGAAGAGGGTGTCTTCGCTCACGAATTCAAAGCTGTTTTGGAAGTCTGAATATTATTGCGTAAATCGCGCTGCGATAATTACGCAACGACAATTACGTAATAACAAATATGGCTACATTGAACAACCCTTTTGTCATCTATGGTTACAAAGGTTCTGAGTATTTTTGTGACCGTGAGGAGGAGACCGAAAAGATGATCCCAGCCCTTCATAATGAACGCAATGTCACTCTTGTGGCTCCTCGTCGGATGGGAAAGACCGGACTCGTCAAGCATGTGTTCGCCAAGATGGAGAAGCAGGACAAGGACATCAAGTGTTTCTATCTGGACATCTATCCGGCGAAGAATCTGGATCAGATGGTCGGGATGTTGGGAAGTGAGATCATCGGGAATTTGGATTCTGTCTCCCAGGCGGCCATGCGCCGTGTCCAGGAATTTTTCAGTAAATGGAGGCCGACTCTTACAATAGATGAAGTAACGAGCCGCCCTACATTCTCCCTTGACATTCGGCCTTCGGAAGGACGTGAGACCTTGAAGCAGATATTCGAATATCTTGGACAGTCTGGGAAGAGGTGCTACATCGCCATAGACGAGTTTCAGCAGATACTGGATTTCCCGGAATCCGGGGTCGAGGCTCTCATCCGTTCATATATTCAATTCTTGCCTGACGTGTATTTTGTGTTTTCCGGCAGCCAGCAACACATGATGGAGGAGATGTCCCTTTCGGCGGACCGCCCGTTCTTCCAGAGTTCTTCCATGATGACACTTTCCTGCATAGACAAGGAGAAGTACCTTGATTTCGCCAACAACTTCTTCAAAGGACAGTCAAGGGCTATGGATGAAGATACTTTTGAATATATTTACGATGTCTCTGATAAAGTCACTTGGTATGTCCAGGCGATTCTTCATGGCATTTACGAGCATTCCAAGGATGTGATAGACAGACAATTGGTTGATGATGTCGTGCGTGAGATAATTGAAAGCCAATCCACGGCTTACCAAAATTATTGCGCATGGCTCACCGAAAACCAGCAGCGTCTTCTGACGGCGATCGCCAGAGAACGTCTGGTCACTTCGCCGTTAGGCCAAATATTTATCAGATCCTATAACCTTCCCGCTGTCAGCAGCGTTAAAGCGGCCTTGAAATCCCTTGTTGACAAACAATTGATCAGCAAGACACCCCAAGGTTACTATGTGTCAGACCGCTTCTTCGCCAAGTGGCTCTCCGGACATGTTTTTTAATTGAACGATTTTTCGTCGGATGAGAAAAATAAGAAAGATGTTCTGCCTATGCGCGGCTACTACATATTTCGCACTGGCACGTCGGTTCTGTGAAATGGCGAACACCGACCATCTTCCCTCTATGTGAATCGAAGCGCGGCTTAATCCTATAAAAAATGTCCGTTTCCTGATTCTCAAAGAATCGTCTTAAAGCAAAAGCGCAAAGGTCAGCAATCTGAACCATCCCGGTGAGTTCTGAATTTACATAGAGCGGTGTTTCAATGATGTGCTTTATTGATGTCCAAAGTGTTCCTTGCTTATGAAAACGCTTCATAAGTTCGGTATGCTTCTTTGAAACAGTCTCGTTGTTGTCGTGAATCAGCAGACCGTAAGTCAGGTCTTCAGAGTGAGAGACATTACCCATGTAGTGCTCAAAACGCGAGATGACTTGTTCGAAAGCCTGATCCTCTGTTGATAATTTGGATTTGGTAGGATCGAAGAAAACCTTGTCGATACATTCCGCAAAGACTCTGGCGTGCCTCCAAGAGCCAACCTGATCTGCAATCTCTCGGATGAATGCAAAGCGCTTCGCGTAGGTCAAATGTATATAAGCGTCCGTCTGCTTATAATTCTTCTTGAGCTGCTTGAGCGCTTTTGAGTTGTTGGTCTTCTTGACTCTAAATATTTCTGCCTTACGTTGCTTGATTACCTCGCTGCGACGATCTGCGAAACTCATTGTGTCAAATCCGGGAATTCTGGTTTGCTCCAGATATGAACGCATAATCCATCCTGTATGGATCTCTGATTCGGACAAACCGTACTTAGCCTTAATTTTGTTGATGGCGCTGTCGCACTTCTTCCAATCTTTGACTGGAATTGAAATGCCGCAAAGGATGTAGTGTGAGGTGTTTCCAGGAATCTGAGGTGTTCCAGATTCATCAACATAACAAAAGTAAACCATACTCTCCGAGACTTCAAGGTATAAAAAAAGCGACTAGTATCAAGGCCGTAGCCTATGATTGAGACGCTTGGCGACTCCTCCTAGACGCATTGCAAATGTAAACATATTATTCTGAAAATCAAAACAGCTTCTAAACAAATATCTCATTCGACGGTTTTTCTTCGACAAAAATTAGGGCACACGTTACTCAAAAGAGTTACCCACTTTTCGGAAACGAATCTGAATATCGCACAATACGTGGGCATTGAGTCAACTTCATAATGCATATTCTTTTATTTCTGAGTCACGAAGATAGTCTCCCGCAGAAGGGTTCTTTGCCTACGTGTTTTTTAATTGAATATTTAGTCGTAACTTAGCGGACTGCTTGACAGGCAAAGAATTTGTGGGGAAGAATAGCCGGTCGCCTGGATGCGACAGCTGAGTTTGCGGGGGTGGATGGTGTCGAAGTATCGATAGAAGTGCCGGTAAAGGAAGGACTGGAGCGGGGAAGTGCCGGAGCTGCATAATGAGTGGAACATTTATTAACACTAATGAATATGAGAACAAATAGATTTTTAGGCTTCATCATGTCTGTGGCGGCTCTTGCTTTCGCGGCCACGGCTTGTGATGACAAGAAAGAGGACTTGGGCGCTCCTCAAATTACGCTGAACCCGTCAGAAATTTCCGTTGAGAAAGCCGGGACAACGACTACTATTGAGTTGACCGCTACTAGGGAGTGGACAACCGACCTCTCCGCAGAAGACGCAAAGTGGATTTCTGTTTTGCCGACGAGCGGGAGCGCTTCAGCTGATCCAGTGAAGGTTGAGGTTAAGGTGTTGGAAAATACTGGATTTGATCGTTCTGGTTCAGTAACTTTCTCCATCGGATTAGATTCCAAGACGTTGACCGTCAATCAGGCCGGAACAGGCAAGGTTGAAGGTGTGATCGGAGAGATCGCGGCCGGGGAAGAGAACAAGACCGTTGAGGTCAAGGATGTCCTTGTGACAGGTGTGACCACACAGAGCATCGTCATCACTGACCCGACCGGAAGCATCCTGGTGTTCGCCAAGGCGAATCCTGGAGCCAAAGTAGGTGACAAGGTCAATGTCTCCGGTACAACCGGTAAGTACAATGGCCTTATGCAGATTGCTTCACCGACCATATCCGTAGTCTCTTCTGGCAATGCTGTCTCCTATCCTGATCCAACCACGATCGACGCAAGCAACATCGCTTCTTTCAGCAGCAGTGTTGTCTCTTTTGTGACATTCAAGGGTGTACCTAAGAAGACTACAAATAATGGAAAGGAATATGTTAACATATATGTTGGCGATTATAACGATAAAGATCTTTCCCTTTCTTACTTTCCAGGCGACTTTGAGCCATTGTTGAATAAAGAGACCGAAGTAAAAGGTTGGTATGTCGGAGGTAAAAACCACTATCAGGTAGTGGCCACCAATGTCAACGGCAAGGACATCACAAGTGTTGACGGCGGCAGTGACACACCAGACGTTCCGGGAACCAGGATGACTCTCGCCCAGATGCTTACCGCTGACAGGAAAGCTAATACCGTTGTCGAGTCCGAGGAAGTTCTGGTAGGTGCCATAACAACCAAAGGATATGTCGCTACAGACGGCACATCAAGCATTTATGTCTATCAGAATTCCACCCCGACCGTCAAGGTTGGAGACAAGATTACCTTCAAAGGCACTTTGGAAGATTACTATGGTCTGCCGGAGATAACCTCTCCTAAGACCACAACCGTGTCTTCCGGAAACACTGTGAAGTACCCGACCGCCAAGGACATCACCACCACTTTCGATTCCTATACCTCAAGTGTCGCTGAATATGTCACTTACACGGCCAAAGTCGTGAAGAACGGCAACTATACCAACTTTGAGGTGGAAGGCGCGACAAAGTTTAAGGGTGCCCTGTCAAGCGCTCCTACTGCCATATATTCAACATTCGCCGAGGGTGACAAGGTTCAGGTGACCGGTTACTTCAACACGCTCAACACCAGCGCCAATCTTCTTAACGTCATCGCAACAGAGGTGAAGGTTCTTGAGAAAGGCGAAGGCGGCGGTGACAACCCGGGAGGAGAAGAAGGTACAATCAAGTGGTCCGGGCTTTCTGATTGGACTGTGTCACAAGATAAAAACACAATATCATTATCCTTTGGAGCATACACGATCACAGCGACCAAGAATTCCGGCTCTACCGCTCCGACAGTCAATTCTAACATGAAAGATTGTCGTGTTTATGCAAAAGGAACAGTAACAATTGCGACAACAGGAGATGCTATGACGCAGATTGTATTCAACCTTTCATCACAAGGACAGAAGCGCCTTGCGCCTATTACGTCTGACAATGGCAATGTTGCGGCTCAACAAGCTGGAGATAAGACTGTGACATGGACTGGATCCTCAAAGTCCGTTACCTTCACTGTCGGGGATAAGGCAGATTTCGGTTCAGACGGTAGTTCAAAGGCTGGTCAGTTTGATTTTTCCAGCATAGTCATTAAATAGTGCTTATTTATAGAATAATGCAAAGGGATGTCCGCCATAGTTCGGGCAGCCCTTTTGCTCTCTAAAACAACATGCGCTTGAAAATTGCGTTGAAACATATTTCTAGTAAATGTTAAAAAATAACCTGCTTCATTTTGGGGGCTCTCTTATGC
>OICR01000347.1_pt1 | contig 21587 bp, 17 predicted proteins | sample 1581321 | NCBI WGS metagenome assembly OICR01 (sample SAMEA3882557, study PRJEB24775) | human gut metagenome | biome: human-associated habitat; feature: intestine environment; material: feces | place: Netherlands | collected 2009/2010
ACGTTCTGCAAATACTGCGGTTCACAGATACTTCTCGACGACGGCAACAGGATAATAAACGTCATTGACGAGGCAAGGCTCAAAGAGATAAAGCTCAACAAAGAGGTATCGGACTTTGACCAGAAACTTCGTGACGAGGAGGCAAGCAGCAGATACAAGATAGCATCGCAAAAGCAGGGCTGGGTGATACTTTGTATCGTTATGCACGTTATTTTTGCATTGGTGCTCAGCGGTGCGGTGATGTATCAGTCTGTGTTTGCAATTATTGCGTCCATATGCGTATGGATAGCACTGCCTGTGATAATGGCGTTATTAAAGCCGAGAAATTCAGGAGGCTGGGGCAGGATAAAAACTGCGGTGGCGTTCTACATCACGTTCACGGCGATTTTCTTCGGCATCGGAAAGCTGTACATACGCTTTTTCAAGTAGACAGGGGGTAATGATTTGGAACTTATCGCACTTCAGTGCAAAAACTGCGGCGGTGAAATAACCATTGAGGACGACAAGAAAGTCGTTTTCTGCCCTTACTGCGGCACTCAGAACTACATTGACGACGGCACTAGGACAGTCAAGATAGTTGACGAGGCAAAGCTTGAAGAAGTAAGGCTCAGGCAGGAGGAATTTCTCAAGAGAAAAGCCTCTGAGGAGCAACTAAACGAAATAAGGGACAGAAAGTTAAAGCAGCGGAGGATATGGAGTGTATTTGTGGCGATAGCTCACATTCTCATTGTGATACCTGTATTCCTGCTGATGCAGAACATGGACGAAACGCCTAACATAAACCTTATACTTGGTATGCTTGGATATCTGCTCATTGCACCTATCATACTGGGTGTTACAAGGCCTTACATTCCGTCAAAGAAGTGGGACGTGAAAGAAAAGGGCAAGGGCAGGCTCGTGCTGCTTTTCTATATCTCGTTCGTTGCTATACTGGTAGTGGCGGTCATGGCGGGAGTGGCGTTATTTGCAATGGACTGACGCAAAGGGACTATTCATAAAATATAACGGAGGTAAAAATTATGGCAAATGAAATGCTTTTAAAATACGGCTGCAACCCTAATCAGAAGCCGTCAAGAGTGTTCATGGAGGAGGGCAAGGATCTTCCTATCGAGGTGCTCAACGGCAAGCCTGGTTACATCAATCTGCTTGACGCATTCAACGGCTGGCAGCTGGTAAGAGAGCTTAAAAAGGCGACTGGTATGTGTGCTGCGACTTCTTTCAAGCACGTTTCACCTGCCGGTGCTGCTATCGGCAAGCCTTTGAGCGACATTGAAAAGAAGATATATTTTGTTGACGATCTAGGCGAGCTCACTCCCCTTGCAAGTGCTTATGCAAGGGCAAGAGGCGCTGACAGAATGTCATCATACGGCGATTTTATCGCACTTTCTGACGAGTGTGACGCTTGCACTGCAAAGATGATACAGAGAGAAGTTTCTGACGGTATCATTGCACCGGGCTACACTGACGAGGCACTTGAGATACTCAAGTCAAAGAGAAAGGGCACATACAACATCATCAAGATAGATGAGAACTATGTTCCTGCACCTATCGAGAGAAAGCAGGTTTTCGGCGTTACTTTTGAGCAGGGCCGAAACGATCTGAAGATAGACAATGATATGCTCACAAACATTGTGACAGACAACAAGGAGATTCCTGAGGACAAGAAAACTGATCTTGTTATCTCACTTATCACACTTAAATACACACAGTCAAACAGCGTTTGCTATGTAAAGGACGGTCAGGCTATCGGTATCGGAGCAGGTCAGCAGTCTAGGATACACTGCACAAGACTGGCAGGAAACAAGGCTGACATCTGGTGGCTCAGGCAGCACCCAAAGGTTCTGGGACTTCAGTTCGTTGACAACATCAGACGTCCTGACAGAGATAACGCTATTGACGTTTACATTTCAGACGAGCATGATGATGTACTGGCTGAGGGCGTATGGCAGAACACATTCAAGGTAAAGCCTGAGGTGCTCACTGAGGCTGAAAAGAAGGAATGGCTTGCTAAGAACACTGGCGTTTGTCTTGGTTCTGACGCTTTCTTCCCATTCGGCGACAACATCGAGCGTGCTCACAAGAGCGGCGTGGCTTACATTGCTGAGCCGGGCGGATCTATCAGAGATGACCATGTTATCATGACTTGCAACAAGTACAACATGGCTATGGCATTCACGGGAATAAGATTGTTCCACCATTAATCTTTAAATACAAGCAAGAAGAGAAAAGGAGAAATTTAATTATGAAAAAGTTACTTGCATCACTCATGGCACTGTCAATGGTATTCGCAGTTACAGGCTGCTCTGAGTCAAAGGATTCTGAGAGCGAGTCAAAGGCTGAGGCTACAACAACTACCACAACTACAGTTGCTAAGTCAGAGTCAATGGCTGAGTCTGAGGCTGACACAGAAACAACAACTACAACTGCTGCTCCTGTTGAGTCTGAGGCTGCTGACACAACTACAACTGCTGACGACACAACAAGCACTGGCGACGAGGCTAAAGGCACATATGAGAACGATGTTTACACAAGTGCTCTTTACTCATTCAAGATCGATTCAAAGAAGTGGGCAATGCAGGAGTCTGCCGGTGTTGACGTAATGTTCACATACACTGATGTTGGCGACGACGCTAATCTTGCATCTGCATCTATCAACGTTATCTCAATGTCTAACGATCTGCTCAACGGTCTTACAGCAAGCGATTATGCAGATCAGATCAAGACTACATACGAGTCAATGGATGGCTACACTGTAACAAACGACAAGGAAGGCAAGTTCGCAGGCAAGGACGCTTACATCGTTGACGTAACAGGCGAGATCGGCACAGAGAAAGTTCTGCTCAATCAGATAATCACTTCTGATGGCGGCAACCTTGTTGTTATCACTTACGGTGCGAGCGAGGCTGCTTATGACAAGCTTTCAAGCGAATTCCAGACAGTTCTTGACAGCTTTGAGCTTAAATAATTTATACTGAGTAAATAATGACGATACCGCACAGAATTAGTGTGCGGTATTGTTATAATTGGGAAAATTCCAATGAGGAGGTCTGAAAATGAACATATTGGTCGTTGGCGGAGGCGGACGTGAACACGCTATCGTAATGAAGTTAGCTGAGTCCCCGAAGGTAGACAAGCTTTACTGCACACCGGGTAACGGCGGCATTTCACGCTATGCGGAATGTTTTGACGTTGCAGCGACTGACATTGAGGGCGTTGTGGCTCTTGCCAAAAAGCTGAAGGTAGACATGGTCGCTGTTGCACCTGATGATCCGCTGGTACTTGGAATGGTGGACGCTTTGCAGGCTGAGGGATTCAAGACATTCGGTCCTAAGAAAAATGCGGCTATAATCGAAGGCTCTAAGGTCTTTTCTAAGGATCTTATGAAAAAATACAACATACCGACTGCAAAATACGAGGTATTCACAAACAGCGAGGACGCTATAAAGTATGTGAAAGAACAGAACACATACCCTGCTGTTATAAAGGCTGACGGACTTGCACTGGGCAAGGGCGTTATTCTGGCAGAGAATGAGAAAGAGGCTGTGGAGGCTATCCACTCTATGATAGACGACAAGCAGTTCGGCGAGAGCAGCTCGACTATTGTTGTAGAGGAATATCTCACAGGTCCTGAGGTATCTGTGCTTTCATTCACTGACGGCAAGACTGTTGTTCCTATGATCTCTTCAATGGATCACAAGAGGGCTTTGGACGGCGACAAGGGTCTTAACACCGGAGGAATGGGCACTGTTGCACCTAACCCTTACTACACTGATGACATTGCAAAGGAATGTATGGAGAAGATATTCCTCCCTACTATCAATGCAATGAACACTGAGGGCAGGACTTTTGAGGGCTGTTTATATTTCGGACTCATGCTGACGCCTAACGGTCCTAAGGTAATTGAATACAACTGCCGTTTCGGCGACCCTGAAACACAGGTAGTTCTTCCTATGCTTGAGGGCGACCTTTGCGAGATATTTGAGGCTATTTACGAGCACAGACTGGCTGATGTAAAGATCGGCTGGAAGTCGGGCTACTGCACTTGCGTTGTTATGGCGAGCGGTGGATATCCTGTTAAATACAAGAAAGGTATCGAGATGTTCGGCATGGACGACAAGGGTCAGGTAGACGGTGCGTTCATTTATCACGCAGGCACAAAGTATGAGAACGGCAAGTTCTACACTAACGGCGGACGAGTTCTTGGTGTTACCTGCAATGCTTACACACTTCAGGGTGCACTGGACAAGTCTTACGAGGCTGTTTCCAAGATAAAATTTGAGGGAGAGCATTTTAGAAAAGACATTGGTCAGAGAGCACTGAAAGCACTTCCTAAAGATTCTCTTGATCTTGAATACAAGCAGGACATGGAGGACTACATCGAAGAGAACGGCGTTTATCTCAGGCAGTAATATAAAAACGGGCGGAGGCTATCCGTCCGTTTTTTTGTTGAGAAAGCTATATAAAGAGGAATATCTACAATTATCAAGGTATACAAAAAGACACGCTTGCCATTTTGTAAGCGTGTCTTTTTATGCTTTTGCAGAACCTGCATGGGTATCTATTATATTATTTATGCATTTATAGAGATAAGGTTTCAGTTCATTTATATTCACAGGCTCATTATAGAGTATGGAGGAATAGCAGGTGGAGCTGACAAGCTCGACTATCATGAACATCATGACCTCAGGCTGTTCGATATCATATGGAGCGTCGGCAAGCATTGCGTCATAGATGTTGCGAAAGTCGATATCGTCGTCCTTTATCGGCGTGGTCAAGGCGTGTTTGAAAACGCCCCAGCTCAGGTTCTTTGCGATAAAGGTCAGCAGAGATTTATTTTCGTTAAGCTGATTGATGATATTATCGACTATGAAAATTATCCTCTCGCTGAATGTGAACTTCTTCCCGCTTGCGTTCAACGCCTCGATAGCGTTTTTAAAAAGCTGCGAGGATTTATGGGAAACGAGCTTATTTTTTATATCGTATTTATCCTTGAAGTAAAGATAAAACGTTCCTTTCGCCACGCCTGCGTTATTGACGATATCCGAAATGGAGGTCTTGCTCACGCCCTTGGTGGTGAAAAGACTGAATGCCGTGTTAAGCAGAGAGTCCTCCTTTACCTTTTTATTGGTATCAAGCTTGCCCATTTTAACACGTCCTTCCTTATTATGATATATACAATTTGTATGCCACACATACACAGGTTTACTGTGGTTGACCTTAAATCTATTATAATACAAAACCGTCTCAAAGTCAACTGAGCAAAATGACCAATAGTCAGTTATGACCGTTGGTCATTTTGTGCAACTCTACAAAATAAATGACTAATGGTCATTTTGCTATTGACTGTTGGTCATTTTTGATGTATACTATGAGATGTAATAAGACCGAGGGGTCAAAACTATGTGAAGGGAATGACATTAGATGCAGAAATTTGGCAGAGGAGTTGTAAAGCTCCGAGTACCGATACTCATAGTCAGCATTCTGCTGCTGATACCGTCAATATTCGGTTTTCTCAGCACGAGAATAAACTATGATATTCTTTCATACCTCCCGTCAGACATTGAAACCATGAAAGGTCAGGACATAATGCTTGACGAATTCGGCAAGGGCGGTTTTTCGCTGGTAATGCTTGACGGCATGGAGGACAAGGACGTTGAAAAGGTCAAGGAGAAGATCGAAAAGGTAGATCACGTTTGTGATGTTCTTTGGTATGACACTCTTGCAGACGTTTCACTTCCTAAGGAAGTTCTTCCTGATGATATTTACGATTTCTTCAACACAGACAACTCCACAATGATGGCTGTTTTCTTTGACGAGGCAACTTCTGCTGACGGCTCACTTGAGGCTGTCAAGGAGATAAGAAGTATCGCCGGTAAACAGTGTTTCGTAAGCGGTATGTCGTCAGTCGTTGAGGATATCAAGGATCTGACGATGAAGGAGGCTCCGATGTATGTTATCATCGCAGTTATCCTTACAAGTATCATACTTGCACTCACAATGGATTCTTTCCTTATCCCACTGTTCTTTATGCTCAGCGTGGGCATGGCGATAATCTACAACATGGGAACGAACTTCATACAAGGTGAGATATCATTCATCACTGAGGCTCTGGCAGCTGTACTTCAGCTGGCGGTAACGATAGACTACTCGATCTTCTTGTGGCACAGCTACAAGGAAGAGAAAGAAAAGCACCCCGGTGACAACAAAGAGGCAATGGCTGTTGCGATCGGCAAGACTATCACCTCAGTTGTTTCAAGTTCTATAACGACAGTTGCAGGATTCCTTGCACTTTGCTTTATGAGCTACGAGCTTGGTATGGACATGGGTATCGTAATGGCTAAGGGCGTTGTTATCGGCGTTATCTGTTGCATAACTGTTCTGCCTTCGATGATACTTGTATTCGACAAGGCACTTGAAAAGACGATGCACAAGGATCTTGTTCCTAGTCTTGAAAAGCCTGCAAAGTTCATTATCAAGCATCACGCAGCGTTTATCGTACTCTTTATAGTTGTACTTATCCCTGCAATATACGGTCAGATAAACACCAACGTTTACTACAATCTGACTGACACACTTCCTAAGGACCTCAACAGTGTTATCGCTAACACAAAGCTTGATGAGGAATACCACATGGCGACAACTCATATGCTCCTTGTTGACGCTGACATGAAACCTAAGGAAGTAAACGCAATGCTCAATGAAATGGGCGACGTTGACGGCGTAAGCTTTTCAATGTCACTGGATACACTTATCGGTCCGTCTATTCCTCGTGAGATAGTTCCTGAGTCAGTAACAAAGATACTCAAGAGCGACAAATGGCAGCTTATGCTAATAGGTTCTGAATACAAGGTAGCGTCCGACGAGGGCAACGCTCAGATAGATGAGCTCAGCAAGATACTCAAATCTTATGACAAGGACGGAATGCTTATCGGTGAGGCGGCTGCTACGAAAGACCTTATCGACATAACAGACCACGACTTCAAGGTAGTAAACGTTGTTTCTATCGCAGCTATCTTTATCATCATTCTTATTGCACTGCGTTCAGTTTCACTGCCTATCATTCTGGTAGCGGTCATCGAATTTGCTATCACGGTAAACATGGGTGTTCCGTGCTTTACAAATACAACGATACCGTTCATAGCGTCGGTAGTAATCGGTACTATCCAGCTGGGTGCTACTGTTGACTATGCGATACTTATGACAACAAGATACAAGACAGAACGTAATTCAGGCAAGAACAAGAAAGAGGCCGTTACTATCGCTCTGAGCACATCAATGAAATCTATCATGGTCAGTGCACTTGGATTCTTCGCATCAACATTTGGCGTTGGCGTTTATTCAAGCGTGGACATGATCTCACAGCTTTGCACACTGATGTCAAGAGGTGCTATAATCAGTATGATAACTGTTATCTGCGTACTCCCTTCAATGCTTATGCTGTTCGATAAGCTTATAATCAACACTACAATGGGCATGAAGAAAAAAGAAGATAAGCTTTACAAGCTGCCCGAAATAAATTTGTGATCGTAAAGGAGATATTGTTATGAAAAAGTATTCAAGAGTTCTTGCAGGCGTACTTGCCGTACTTCTTTCCGCAGGCTGCACAGGTCTGTATGCTGCGGCTCAGTCAGACAGCTCTTCTGCTGCTGACAGCACTGCTGCTACAACAAAGAACGATACAGATAAAAAAGACACAAAGGATACAAAGAAGGCTGACAAGTCTGACAGCAAGGAAGAAAAACAGGCTAAGGAAGAGACAGTTTACGTTATCACTGACGCATCAGGCAACAAGACAAAGACTGTTGTTTCCAACTGGCTGAAAAACCCTGAGGGCGTTAAAAAGCTGGCTGACGTTTCAGACCTGAAAGACATTGAGAACGTCAAAACTGACGAAGGTTTCACAGCAAACGGCGACAAGCTCACATGGGACACTGAGGGCGGAGATATCTACTACAAGGGCTACACTGACAAAGAGCTGCCTGTAGACGTCAAGGTAACATACACACTTGACGGCAAGGAGATAAAGCCTGAAGATCTGGCCGGCAAGAGCGGCAAGCTCACAGTAAGATATGACTACACGAACAATGACAAGAAAACTGTTAAGATAGACGGCAAGAACGTAGACATTTATGTTCCTTACCTCATGGCAACAACAGCTATCCTTGACACAGATGTTTATTCAAACGTTGAGGTAACAAACGGCAAGCTTATTTCAGACGGCAGCAGACAAATACTTATTGGCGTTGCGATGCCTGGTCTGACAAAGAGCCTTGGCCTTGAGGACAACGAGGACATCGAGATACCTGAGTATGTTGAGTTTACAGCTGACGTTAAGGACTTCGAGGCAACAACTGCTCTGACAGTTGCTACATCTGACATTTTCGCAAAGCTTGACCTTGATGATATCGAGGGTGCTGATGACCTTGAAGAAAAGCTTGACGAGCTTTCAGACGCTACTGACGAGCTTGTAGACGGTACTGCTGAACTTTACGCAGGAATCAAAAAGCTTTCTGATTCATCAGGAACACTTATCACAGGTATCGACAAGCTGTATTCAGGTTCTAAGTCACTTAATGACGGTGCTAAGACCCTCAACAGCGGTGCAACACAGCTCCGTGACGGTGCTAAGACGCTTGATTCTTCAACAGGCGAACTTATGAGAGGTATCTCAACTGCTCACAGCGGCTCAACTGCTCTTCTCGGCGGTTTCGATCAGGTAAACAGCGGTATGGCTACTTTGAAGAACGGTTCTTCTTCCCTTTCAAGCGGACTTTCACAGGTTTCTTCAGGTGCACAGCAGGTAAACAACGGTGCGGCTAGTCTTGCGGCAGGCACAAACAAGCTTGTAACCGGCGTTGGCGATCTTCAGTCAGGTTCTAAGCAGCTTGCAGCCGGCACAAAGAAGACATATGACGGTTCAACGGCTTTGAAGAAGGGTGTTGCTACTCTTAACGCAGGCGTTTCTACACTTTATGAAAAGGTACAGGCACTTCCTGCAAGCGTTGAACTTCTTGCAAACGGCATCACAAGTGCAGACGGTGCACTTACACAGTCTATAGCATACGATCAGCAGGTACTTGCAGGACTTCAGAAACTGTTGGCAGCTTATCCTGAGGGTTCAGAAGAATACACAAGCATCAGCAACATGATCGCTGCTGTCAGCGGTTCTATCCAGTATCAGCAGGGTGCACAGGGCGGTTTGGCTGAGATATCAACCGGTATCGGCACAATGGCTACTGAGGGCACAGAGCTTGTTGACGGTGTAACACAGATATACAATGGTCTTAATGACAAGAAGTCAGGTCTTGTGGCCGGCGTTGACAGCCTGAACGCAGGTCTGAAAACTGTAAACGAGGGTGCATCTGCACTTCACACCGGTATCGGCACGTTGGCTAAGTCAAGCAAGGAGCTTAACAGCGGTGCGGCTACGCTTTCAGCCGGCACAAAGAGCCTTTCAGACGGTGTAAACTCCGCTCAGGCAGGTGCAAGCAAGCTGGACAAAGGCGTTGACAGCCTGAACTCCGGTGTATCAAAGCTTTCAAGCGGTGCTAAGACACTTGACAGCGGTCTTGGCAAGCTGGACAGCGGCAGCAAGCAGCTCAAGAACGGTACAGCTACACTTTATTCTTCACTAGTTGAGCTTGCACAGGGAACAACTACCCTTTCAAGCGGCAGTGCTGAATTGTTCAGCGGTATCGGTCAACTCAAGGACGGCAGCTCACAGCTTTCTGACGGCGTTAAGAAACTTGAAAGCGGTGCTAAGACCCTCAAAGACGGCATGGCTAAGTATAAGAAGGAAGGCATTGGCAAGCTCCTTGACATTTACAACGATGATATCAAGGAACTTGTTGACAGACTTGACGCTCTCAAGACGGCAGCTGACGAATCAACTACATTCTCAGGTGCTGCTGACGGTGTTGAAAGCTCAGTTAAGTACATTTACGAAACTGCAGCTATTGAAAAAGCAGACGAGTAATTTTTACTTCCCACACATAGCAAAGACCCCTTCGGACAGAAATGTTCGAGGGGGTCTTTGTATTTTGTATGCAGGGTCGATACGATACTTTTATACATTCATGTGCGGACAATGTTCGCCATACATGATGTTTTTGCAGCATAAAAAAAACGGACGGATTGCTCCGCCCGTTTGATATTCTGTTATTACTTAGCCTTAACAGCGTCCCTTGCTTTAGCAACGATATTGTCTGCACACAGACCGTACTCCTTGAGCAGGTCTACTGCCGGACCTGAGTGACCGAACTCATCGTTCACGCCGATCTTAACAAGCTTTGCAGGGTGTCTTGCTGCAAGAACGTCAGCAACGGCTGAGCCAAGTCCGCCGATAACGCTGTGCTCTTCTACTGTGAGAAGAAGTCCTGTATTCTTTGCAGCCTCAACGATGATGTCCTCGTCGATAGGCTTGATCGTGTGAATATTGATGACAGTTGCCTCGATGCCCTCGGCTGCCAGTGTTTTTGCAGCCTCGATAGCCTCATACACCATAAGACCTGTTGCAACGATAGCTATATCCTTGCCGTCACGGAGCTTAACGCCCTTGCCAAGCTCGAACTTGTAGGTTTCAGGGTCATTGAAAATAGGTGCGGCAAGTCTGCCGAAACGCATATAGACCGGACCTTCGTGGAGGATAGCTGCCTCAACGGCTGCCTTCGCCTCAACGTCGTCAGCCGGGTTTATTACTACCATGCCAGGGATAGTTCTCATAAGAGCGATATCCTCGTTGCACTGGTGTGTTGCACCGTCTTCGCCTACGGAGATACCTGCGTGTGTTGCACCTATCTTCACGTTAAGGTGAGGATAGCCGATAGAGTTTCTAACCTGCTCGAATGCTCTGCCTGCGGCGAACATTGCGAATGTTGACGCAAATGGTATCTTGCCTGTTGCTGCCATACCAGCTGCAACGCCCATCATATTTGACTCGGCGATACCGCAGTCAAAAAATCTGTCAGGGAATTTCTTTTTGAATATACCTGTTTTTGTTGCAGCAGCAAGGTCTGCGTCAAAAACATAGAGGTTCTCGTACTTATCGCCAAGCTCTGCAAGAGCCTCGCCGTAGCTTTCTCTTGTAGCTTTCTTCTTCAATTCTGCCATTGCTTAACCCTCCAGACTTTTAAGCTGTTCGTTTATTTCTGCCACAGCCTGCTCATACTGCTCCTTATTAGGTGCAGAGCCATGCCATGAAACGTTGTTTTCCATAAATGAAACGCCCTTGCCCTTTATGCTCTTCATTACGATAACACAAGGCTGACCGCAGACTGTTTCAGCCTCGTCAAATGCCTTTTCGAGAGAGTCAAAATCGTGAGCGTCAGCTGTGATAACGTGCCAACCGAAAGCTGCGAACTTATCAACGATAGGATATGGCGACATTACGTCCTCTATCTTTCCGTCTATCTGAAGTCCGTTATTATCCACAACGGCTACCAGATTGTCAAGCTTATAATGAGCGGCGAACATTGCTGCCTCCCATACCTGACCTTCTTCTATCTCGCCGTCGCCGAGGATAGTATACACCTTATAGGTATCGCTTGTGAGCTTGCCTGAAAGTGCCATACCGCAGGCTACAGAGATGCCCTGTCCCAGTGAACCTGAGGACATATCAACGCCAGGGATAGTTATGCAAGGGTGACCCTGAAGCATTGCACCGATATGTCTGAGAGATTTAAGCTCCTCCTTAGGGAAAAAGCCTTTCTCTGCCAATGTTGCATAAAGTGCAGGTGCTGTGTGACCCTTTGAAAGCACAAGTCTGTCCCTCTGCGGCTCTTCCGGCTTGTCAGGATAAACGTTCATCTTGGCAAAATAGAGATAAGTGAGCAGATCTGCGATAGAGAGCGATCCGCCCGGATGACCCGACTTTGCGTTGAATACTCCTTCGAGTATTCCAAGACGAACCTTGCAGGCTGTGATTTCAAGCTGTTTCTTTAATGTTTCGTCCATACTTTTGACCTCCAAAAATATTATTTCTTCAGTTTTTCAAATATTTCATCTATGACTGCGGCTATGAAGTCCTCTTCGCAAGACTGCTCAAAGACCTTATCCGCAACCTTTTTGACCTCCTCGGCTGCATTTGACGGGCAATATGCTGCGTCTGCTGCCTCAAGAAGTTCAATATCATTGTTATAGTCGCCTGCTGCAACGAAGGTGAAATCCCCCATGCCGCAAGCTTTTCTCAGCTCGCCCAAAGCTGTGCCCTTGGATATATTCTGCGGAAGTATCTCGTAATACTCGATACTTGAACGCACAAAGTCAACGCCTTTATAGCCTTTCTTTTCCACATAGCTTATAAGCTCATCCATATGCTCAGGCTCGACTGCGAAAAGCACCTTATACCAATTTCGGTCAGGTATCTCATCGACGGTACACTGTACAGGCACAAGCTTACAAATCTCGTTATGACGCTTTTCCATAGGCGTCATGCTCGGAACATATACCTCGCCGACTGTAAGTATCTCACAGCCAACATAAGGATTATCAGCAAGTATCTCCTTAACGATATCCGCCGCAAAGCTTGGCAGAAAGACGTTATATATCTGCTCTTTCGTATGGATATCGTAGACCATTCCGCCGTTTGACATTATGATAGGGCAATTCACATTCACCATGTCAAAATACTGTCTGGCTGCCTGAATGGCTCTGCCTGTTGCGATAGAGAATCTGCCCCCAGCCTCTTCAAAACGCTTGACAGCGGCGAGAGTTTTCGGGGTAGGTATCTTGCTTGCAGGGAGGAACGTTCCGTCCATATCCGTTATAAGCAGGACTTTTGATATATCTTCAAACATAAAATCACTTCCGTGGGTCAATTCCCTGCTCTGAGCTTTTTAAGCACTGCCTGAAAATAGTCGGGCAGGTCGCTGTCGAACTCCATATATTCTTTTGTCGCAGGGTGTATAAATCCTATTTTCTTTGCGTGGAGGCACTGTCCCTCGATACCCTTAACGGCTTTTCCGTAGACGTCATCGCCGTAGACAGGGTGACCGATATAGGCTGAATGTACTCTTATCTGATGAGTTCGTCCCGTTTCAAGTCTGAACTTCACCAGTGAGCACTGCCCGAACTCCTCCAGCACCTCATAGTGGGTGACAGCGTGCTTAGAGTTCTGCTCCGTCACGCACATTTTCTTTCGGTCATACTTACTTCTGCCGATAGGTGCGTCCACAGTGCCGGTAGGGGTCTTTAGACGTCCCCCTGTGAGCACCGCCTCATACTCTCTTGTAAAGCTATGCTCTTTTATCTGAGCGGCAAGAAAGTTATGTGCACTATCGGTCTTAGCCACAATGAGCAGACCGCTTGTATTTTTGTCTATCCTATGGACTATGCCAGGTCTTATAACGCCGTTAATTGACGACAATCTGCCCTGACAGTGAAAAAGCAAGGCGTTCACAAGAGTGCCGTCGGGGTTTCCTGCGGCTGGGTGCACCACCATACCCTTTGGCTTATTGACCACCAGCAATTCGCTGTCCTCATAGACTATCTCCACAGGTATATCCTGCGGTCTTACGTCAAGCTCAACGGGGTCAGGAATGGTCATCTCCACCTTATCGCCGTTTCGGAGCTTATAATTCTTAGCTACATTTTTGCCGCCAACGGTCACGCCGCCGTCCTCAATAAGTTTTTGGACAGCAGAACGTGTCAGTCCTGTATCCTGTGCAGACAAAAATCTGTCCACACGCTCCCCTGACTGTTCAGCTGCGGCGATAAACTCAAGCTTTGTCATTTTCTTTGACCTTTATATCGTCACGGATCGGCTTTTTCTTTTCGTCAAGGAAGCAAAAACAGATGACGAACAAGATTCCGCCGATAACGATACAGATATCTGCAAAGTTGAAGATAGGGAAATTTATAGGTTCAAACTTGATATAGTCAACGACCTCTTTCAGTTTTATTCTGTCAATAAGGTTGCCGATGCCCCCTGCCAGCACCATAGCCAGCGAAACAAGCTCCAGTTTTGAGCCTTTGCGTATCTTATACATATAGACTATAGCCGCAATAAGCACGACCACAGGCAGACCGATAAGAAACCAAGTTTTTCCTGACATCATGCTCCATGCCGCACCGGTATTCCTTATATGCGTCAGGCTGAAAACCTTAAAGCTGCCGAACTTTATTACCTCCACGGGCTGACCGTTCAGCGGCAAGTTATTGGTCACGGCAATTTTTATAAGCTGGTCGGCGACAACAAGGACTGCCATGATAACAAGCGAAATTACAAACATCTATTCCCTACTCCGTTTATTTATGAACAGTAAGGCTCTGCACAAAACAGAGCCTTGATATTAGTTATTTTTACCGAATTTAAGCTCAGCAGGAGCTGTCTTTGGTATAACAGGGTCGAATGAGCCAGTATTAAGTATCTTCTCAACGTGCTCGCTGTCTGTAACAGGTACACTCTCAGTCTCGGCGGCGTCATTTTCTGCCTCAGGCTCTTCAGTCTGCTCCGGAGCAGTTTCCTGAACTTCTTCTGTCTGCTCTTCTTCGACAGTTTCTTCAGCTGCGTCGTCAGTGGCAGGCTCAAAAGCTGGTATCTCCATAATGAGTCTTATCTGTCTGTTATAGAGCTGAGTAAGGTCAGCCTTGAACTGAGTTACCTCTGCCTTGAGGTTCTCATACTTTTCAAGCTCTTCGTCATAAGCTGCTCTTATCTCATTTATCTTCTTCTCTGTTATCTCAGTATTATTTCTGATAAGCTCGGCACACTTTTCCTTGTGCTCCTTGACGATCCTCTCGCACTCAGCGGCACTCTGCTCTGCAAGTCTTACCTGCTCAGACTTTGCAGACTCTATCATATCATGAGCCTGTGTTTTAGCCTCAGTAAGTATCTTATTTGACTCTTTCTGAGCCACAATGAGAGCCTGCTGGATAGCATCCTCGTCCTCTCTGTACTCGTTTATTTTCTCAACGAGCTTGATTATCTTAGCCTCGGTATCCTGATTTGCCTTCACTACCTCGGCATAATCCTCGGCTACCTGTGCCAGAAATTCATTTACGTCGTCCTTTGAATAGCCGTTTTTCTCGGTATCAAAAGACTTTCCTTTAATATTATTTGGACTTAACATATTAGGACCTCCATGATCTTTACACAAATTTATTTAAAGTTATATGTATTCTGTCTTTTTTTGTCACGCCGTCAACTGAAACGAGCTTGAATTTTCCGTATCCTCTCACAGAAAACGTACAGCCCTCTTCAAGAAGTATTTTCGGCGAATTTTTCGGCATATGGTCTATTTCTATGCCTGTATTTTTTATAAGCTGTGCAGATTTTTCTCTCGATATCCTTGCGGCAAGACTTAAAATACAGTCAGCTCGCATTGATGCCACTGTACCGCTTATCTCCTGCGTTTTCACCTCAGTATGGATACTTCCGTCATAGCCCTCATGTATCTTCACACCTGCTCTGCCGACTTTTGTCAGGCTGCTTGTCACATCAGCTGCGACAGAATCTCTGATGAACACCGCCGACTTGCCCTCTCCCACAAGAATGTCGCCAACGCTGTCCCTTGTTATCCTCAGTCCCATAAGTGAGCCAAGGATATCTCTATGTGTTAGCTTATCGCCTTTTCTGTACTCAATGGTCACTGCGGTAATAGGAAAATCCTCGTTCTGCACCTCTCCATACTCAGGATAGACGCACAGCACACGCCTTGCGGCGTTTTCATATCCGCCCCACAGCTTATAGTTTTCATACTTCATAGATGCCATGAGCTTTTCACACAACAGGCACTGTCTTTCATCAAGAAACGCAGAAAACTTGACAACGTACTTTTCCTCAGCTGCCGCCGCCCACTCTGACACTCTGTCCAGCAAGCGGACATCGTCCTCGCTCAGGTCGGGCAGGAACTGATATTTAGCACGAGCCATATTTAGAAACTATAGCCGTTGTTCTCAAGTTCGCTCATAAGGTCAACGCCTGAGAAACCTACGTTTCTAGGCATGATAGCGAATGTTTTCTGAGCCATCATCTTGATATCTGCACCGTTTGCATATGCAACGCCTGAGATAAAGTCAAGTATTCTCTTAGCGTCATCGCTCTTGACTGTTTCAAGGTTAAGGAGCACTGTTTTGCCCTCATTTATATCGCCGCCGATAGACTTGACCTCTGAAAAATCGTTAGGTCTTGCAAGAACTATCTGCAAAGTTGTTGTCTGTTCCATTCTCATTGGACGTGCGGAAGTTTCATATCCGCCTGCTGTCTTTGGTTTCTCGCTGTATTCTGTCTTATTTTCGTATGCAGGCTGCTGATACATTGCGTCCTCCTGTTCCAGTTCGTCTTCACCTACAAAGAGATTTCTGATTCTCTGCATTGCACCCATTTTTAACCCTCCAAATATTTTCTAGCTCCGAAAAGCTTTGTTCCGATCCTTACCAGATTCGAGCCGTGCTTTATGGCAAGCTCGTAGTCACCTGACATTCCCATAGAAAGAATATCCATTGACACGTTCGGTATATCCTTTTCCTTTACACTAAGAAAGATACCGTGCATTTTTTCAAAAACGTCCTCCCCTGAGCCTACAGGCGGTATTGCCATAAGTCCCTTAACAGAAACGTTAGGCAGCTGTGCGGTCTGTCTTACAAGCTCCTCAGCCATATTTGCTGAAACGCCGCTTTTTGTTGCCTCGTCGCCTATATTTATTTCCACAAGGACGTTCATTGTTTTATTATTCTTTACTGCCAGTCTGCTTATCTCCTGAGCAAGTTTCAGGTTATCCACCGACTGTATCAGTGTAACATCGTTGATTATATATTTCACCTTATTGGTCTGCAAGTGACCGATAAACTGCACCTCTGCACTTTTATCGTAGGCGTCTTTCTTAGAAAGATACTCCTGCACCCTATTTTCGCCCAGCAGTTTAAAGCCCTGAGCGACGGCGAAATTCACCTTTTCAGGCGGCACTGTTTTAGTTACAGCCATTATTCTGACTTCTTCGTCAGGCTTACGCCACTTTGCTTTGGCGTTCTCTACATTATAACATATTTCCTTACAGTTTTCAAGAACCTCCGGAAAATAATTATCCTGAGGTGACAGCGTTGCTGTCTGATCTACTTTGCTGCACATCTTCATCTGAAACCACCTCTAACAAAATTTGATCGTAAAGCAGCAGATAATCCTCATCTGAGGTATTTTCAGAGAGCACGAAATCGTCGCCCTCGTATATAACGTTTATCTTTTTGAAAGTAACGTCCTTTCCAAGGATAACATAGACGCCTTTCTGGTTGCCCTGAAAGCGTATGGCACTTCTCGGTACTTTAAGGCCCTGATACTCATCGAAGATAAGCTCCGCAGACTGCACTCTTGATTCCACAAGAGCCTCGTCAAGTCTATCGCACGAAAGCACCACGACCACCTTATTCTCGTCGTCCTCACAAGGTTTTACAGACTCCACCTGAACGTCATAGACATTCTTAGTCGTGCTCAGAGCCATTCTGAGCCATGAGCCTTCGGTGATCCTTTTATCGTTATCCATAACGCCTGCTATCCTGCATGAATAGTCGGAAAACATTTTGCCAACAGCGTTTGGAACGTCTTTACTAGGCTGGTCGATGACCTTTTGGATATCCTTATCGGTTAGCTGTGAGGCATTCTCCACGGTAAGCTCGCTTTCATAGCCGTCTGCATACGAAACAAAGTATCCTGTTTCGTCGGCGGTTATGGTCTTGCCCGAACCGGTCGCCTGACTTTCAAGCTCCTTGACTTTCGCCTCGAGCCGGCTTATCCTATCGTCATAGTTCTGCTCGGTCTTTGTGACGATATTATAAATATTCATCGCAAGGGACATATCTTCTCTTGTTTTTGCAAACTCCGAAAAGTTCTCCTGAGAAGAATACGCAAGCAGTTCCTTATATTCCTTATCTATCTTGCTTTTTATGGTTTCGGGCTGGACATAATTTGTTGTGCCCGGATTTTGTGCTCTTTCAAGAGCTGCGATCTCATTTTCCAGTATCTTTATCTTATTCTTCGCCATAACAGCGTCCTCAGAAGAATAGACAGAGGCAATGGTATTGCCCACTGAGATCTTACTGCCGTCAGAATAGGTATAGTCCAAAACTCCGCCGCCGTCATAGGTGACGACCTTTTCATCTCGGATTATTACTCCTTTGAAAGAGATATCCTCATTTATGGTAGTGAGCACTGCCTCTTCCGAATCATGGCGGTCTGTAAGAGCACTGTATATCTGACTGCCGATAGTAGTAAGAATGAGAACAGAAAGCAGACCGGTAAGTATTTTAACGGTCAGAGAATTCATTTTTGTCTGCCCTCTTAAATATCTGTGCCGGCAGCGTCAAGAACGTTGATGTATCTTGATGGAACGATAGTTGAGATAGCGTGCTTATAAACTATGTTCTGCTTACCCTCGCAGTCGAGAACTACCACATAGCTGTCAAAGCCCTTGACAACGCCTTTGAACTGATAGCCGTTCATAAGGATAAAAGTAGATGCTATCTTGTCTTTTCTGATCTGATTAAGTATAACGTCCTGAAGATTAAGATTCTTATTCATAAATAACACTCCTAAAAATTTTTACAGCAATGTATTGCCATTTTTACACTATAAACTTGTTCAACTTATATTATATCACATAATTTCCGATTTGGCTATAATATTTTTAATATTTTCTATAATTTTTTGAAAACTATCAAAATTATCTGTCTGCACCCACTTAATTCCGTCAACTCGTCTAAACCAGGTGAGCTGTCTTTTGGCATAACGGCGGCTTTCCTGTTTGATTTTGTCGAGGCAGTCATCAAGCTGTGCCCTGCCCTGAAAATACGGCACAAGCTCTTTATAGCCTATTGCCTGATAGGCGGTGGCAGGGGTAAAGCTGTCATAAAAGGCTCTGCACTCTTCGATAAGCCCGTTTTCCACCATTATGTCAACACGGCGGTTTATACGGTCATAGAGATACTGTCTGTCAGATGCCGTCAGACCTATGATGCAGGCATTATATGGCGACTGTTCACGGCGGCTGTTCACCTTATGCTGTGAAATGGGTATGCCTGTTGTTTCAAATACCTCAAGACCTCTTATGACTCTCGGCAGATTGTTCTCATGCACCTTAGCCGCAGTTTCTGGGTCAACCTCTTTCAGCCTTTCCCACAAGGCATGATTACCAACTGTTTGAGCCTCAGACTCAAGACGTTTTCTTACAGAGCCGTCAGTTTCGGTATCGTCAAAGATGATATTATTCACAAGGGAGCTTATATAAAGACCCGTTCCGCCGCAGAGTATAGGCAGTTTGCCACGGCTGTGTATATCTCTGATACGCTCCCCTGCCAGTCTGACATAATCAGCCACGGAAAAAGCCTGCTCAGGTTCAAGAAAATCTATAAGATAGTGTGGCACGCCCTGCATTTCCTCTTTGGTAGGCTTTGCGGTGGCGATGCTCAGGCCTTTATATATCTGCATGGAGTCGGCGGAAACTATCTCGCCGTCATATATCTTTGCAAGCTCCACTGCACAGGCGGTCTTTCCGCTGGCGGTAGGTCCTGCAATGACAAGGAGCGGTATTTTATTTTCCATAGTTTTCGCCTCCTGCATGGTCTAAAGCACTCTTCTGAACTGCTTTTCGATATCTCTTTTTGTCAGGGTTATCATGACCGGTCTGCCGTGAGGGCAATATCTGATATTTTCCTGACCGTAAACTGCATTCACAAGTGCCTGCAATTCTATTCCACTGTTGGTATCGTTCGCCTTTATTGCCGCTTTGCAGGCGATAGAATGATAAAGGTCGTCAAACAGCTCTATTTGCGGATCAAGTTTATTCTCGATAAAATTCTTTGCAAGGTCGCTGATTATATCCGCAGGGTTATCATCGCCCAGTATTATAGGCACGCCCTTTACTGCAACTGTCGGTGCGACGTCAGGCTCTATTTCAAAGCCAAGCTGCGACACCTTATCGAGATTGGCTGACAGTGCGTCATACTCGTCATAAGAGAGCAGCACCATGATAGGCTCAAGGAACATTTGCGTTTCAAGCTGCTCGGCGTCGCTTTTTATCTTCTCGAAGATATATCTCTCGTGGGCGGCGTGCTTATCCATAAGTATCATCTCATCGCCCACCTGAGCCACCACATATGTTTTAAAAAGCTCGCCCACCACAACCGGTTTTGGCTTTTCAGGCTCTTTCTCTTCGACAATGACTGACACAGGCTTTTTCTTTGTAAAGCTCTGAGCGTCGATAAACTTGAAAGCGTCGCCGCTCTGCTCCTCAGGCTCGTCAGGAAGAGGTATCTCGCTAACGGCTCTGTTTATCTCCTCCACCGTCACCTTATGAGGTTTCGGCTCAGGACCTGAAAGCTCTGTGACAGCTGTTTCTCTCTTTGCAGGCTGTTCAAGGCTTGCAAGGAACATATCGTCACTGCCGCTGAGTTTTTCTTTTTCTTCCTCAGTTATGCTCCTGCTCTCGACTGTTTTAAGCGTTGGTGCAGGCTTTTGATAGCTGTACGAATTTTCGTACACTTTATCAGCCTGCGGCATTGGTGCAGGCGTTTCAGTCTTTTGCACGGCAGGCTTTGGTGTATCATTTTTCATAGAGAATTTCAGCTGGACGCTGTTATCTTTTTTAGGTATATCAAAAAGCTCTCTATCGGTGAAATTCCGTTTATTTTCAAGGTGCATCTCGTTAGGTCTGTCGTTCTTCATAAGGGAATTTTTCACCGCAAAGAACACAGCCTCGTGCATAAGCTTTTCGTCTGAAAAACGCACCTCTATTTTAGTCGGGTGGACGTTCACGTCTATGGTATTAGGTGGGATATCTATATAGAGCACGCACGCCGGAAATTTTCCCGTCATAAGAAGATTTCTGTATGCCTCTTCCAATGCTGCCGCACAAGCTCTTGACTTCACATATCTTTTATTTACAAAGAAATTCTGAAAACGTCTGTTAGGTTTTGCAGACAGTGGCTTGACGGTGAAACCTGTTATGTGCATACCCTGCCATGTATAATCTACCTCAAGCATGGAATTAGCAAAATCCCTGCCGTATACTGAATACACTGCGGAATATATCCTGCCGTCGCCTGCGGTCAACATCTCGACTTTGTTGTCCCTGATAAATTTGAATGATATCTCAGGGTGGGAAAGGGTGAGCTTTGTCACAAGGTCTGCGGCAAAGTTGCCCTCTGAAACGTCTTTTTTCAAAAACTTCAGTCTTGCAGGGACATTGTAGAAAATATCCCTCACAACGAATGTCGTGCCGTCAGGACAGCCGCACTCCTCACAGGTCTTTTCCACTGCACCCTCGATAACGTAATGCGTGCCGTAGTCCTCTTCAGGACGTTTTGTGAGCACGTCCACCTTTGAAACTGCACATATTGACGCCAGAGCCTCGCCTCTGAAACCAAGGGTCATAATGCTGTCAAGGTCGTTTTTTACTGATATCTTGCTTGTTGCGTGACGAAGAAAGGCTGTTGGGAGATCTTCTTTTGAGATACCCTTGCCGTTATCTGTCACTCTTATGTAGGTGCGGCCGCCGTTTTTTATCTCAACGGTGATGACGTTCGCACCTGCGTCTATTGCGTTTTCAAGAAGTTCCTTTATTATGGAGGCGGGTCTGAACGTCATCACCGTTGAGATAAAA
>OICR01000348.1_pt1 | contig 21570 bp, 14 predicted proteins | sample 1581321 | NCBI WGS metagenome assembly OICR01 (sample SAMEA3882557, study PRJEB24775) | human gut metagenome | biome: human-associated habitat; feature: intestine environment; material: feces | place: Netherlands | collected 2009/2010
CGACATACTGTCCTTACCGCCGATTGACGGAAGTCCGAGCTTGAGCTGAGCCTGCATAGCACCGAGGAGTGCTGCGGCAGGTTTGCCCCAACGGGAAGGAACATCTTTAAGTCTTTCAAAATATTCCTGGAATGTAAGTCTTGCTGTCATCGGGTTTGCGCCGATTGCAAGCAGCTTTGAAAGTGACTCAACAACTGCATAAGCAGAGCCGTGGAACGGACTCCAGCGTGAAACGCCGGGAATATAGCCGTAACTCATTGCTGTTGCATCGTCTGTTTCGCCCTTCTCAAGCGGAATCTTTGCAGCCATAGCCTCCTGAGGGGTGAGCTGATTCTTACCGCCGAACGGCATAATTACCGTAGCCGCACCGATTGATGCGTCAAATCTTTCTGCAAGACCGATCTGTGAGCAAACCTCAAGTCTTGACATATTTTCAAGGAATGCCTCGTCAGCAGGCATATCTTTAAGCTTTGCGGGAGCAACCTTACGGTAGCAGCCTTCCCACTTCGGAGCCTCGATATAAGCTTTGGCAACCTGAGTAACACCGTTTGTGTTGAGGAACTCACGGCTTAGGTCAACGATTGTGTCGCCTCTCCAGTTCATTGTAAGACGAGGACTTTCGGTTACAACCGCAACGGCTGTAGCCTCAAGGTTTTCTTTTGATGCAAGTGAAATAAACTTGTCAACATCTTTTTTATCGAGAACAACAGCCATTCTTTCCTGACTTTCGGATATAGCAAGCTCCGTACCGTCAAGGCCGTCATATTTCTTTGTTACCTTGTCGAGGTCAACCGTAAGACCGTCGGCAAGTTCACCGATAGCAACGCAAACACCGCCTGCACCGAAGTCGTTGCATCTCTTGATGAGCTTTGCAACTTCGGGATTGCGGAACAAACGCTGAATTTTTCTTTCTGTAGGAGGATTACCCTTCTGAACCTCTGCACCGCAGGTTTCGATTGAGCTTTCATCGTGAGCCTTTGAAGAACCTGTTGCACCGCCGCAGCCGTCACGGCCTGTTCTTCCGCCGAGAAGCACGATTACATCATCGGGAAGAGGAGTTTCACGGATAACATTTTCCTTTGGAGATGCACCGATAACAGCACCGATTTCCATTCTCTTTGCAACATAGCCCTGATCGTAAAGCTCGGTTACCTGACCTGTTGCAAGACCGATCTGGTTACCGTATGAGCTGTAACCCTGAGCGGCACCTGTTGTAATTTTGCGTGAAGGGAGCTTGCCGTGCATTGTATCCTTGAAAGGAATTGTCGGATCGCCCGAGCCTGTAACACGCATAGCCTGATATACATATGAACGGCCTGAAAGCGGATCACGGATTGCACCGCCAAGACAGGTTGCGGCACCGCCGAAAGGCTCGATTTCTGTCGGGTGGTTGTGAGTTTCGTTCTTAAACTGAACGAGCCACTGTTCTGTTTTTCCATCTATAGTAACGGGAACCTGAATTGAGCAGGCATTGATTTCTTCACTTTCGTCAAGGTCGGGAATGAGTCCCTTTTTCTTGAGTGACTTCATACCGATGAGAGCCATATCCATAAGTGAAACGATTCTCTTTGTATCCTTGCCGTAAACCTCGTCACGGGTTGCATAATACTCGCTGAGTGCATCCTCGATAACCTTGCCGAGAGCAGACTTTTCAATCTCAATCTCTTCAAGTCTTGTGAGGAATGTTGTGTGACGGCAATGATCCGACCAGTATGTGTCAATTACACGAAGTTCTGTAACCGACGGATCACGGTGCTCTGTATCTCTGAAGTAATCACGGCAGAACTTGAGGTCTGCAAGTGTCATTGCAAAGCCCATTGAATCGTAATACTTCTGCATCTCATCGTCATTCCAGCCGTTGAAGCCCTCTACCCTCTTAACATTTTCGGGAACGGGAATTTCCATATCAAGAGTCTTTGGCTTTTCAAGAGATGCAAGACGGCTTTCAACAGGGTTGATGAGGTACTCCTCAACCTTTACAAGCTCTTCATCTGTAATATTGCCCTTGAGAGCAATTACTCTTGCTGTGAGAACCTTACAGCGCTCGCCCTGAGTAAGGAGCTGAACGCACTGCTCGGCAGAGTCACCACGCTGATCGTACTGACCGGGGAGATACTCCATTGCGAATACCTTCCAGCCGTCCTCAATCGGGAGAGTTTCTTCATAGATTACATCGGCGTTAGGCTCTGACAAAACAATGGTTTTCGCCTTGTCATATTCTTCCTTAGTAAGTCCCTCAAGATCGTAACGCACAATGTAACGAAGATCTTCGACAGACTTCATACCGAGGTTGTGGCGGATGTCCCAAAGCGTCTGCTTTGCAAGAACATTGAAGCCATCCTTTTTTTCAACAAAAATTCTGATTACTTCTGACATAATTCATTCACCTGCTTAATTAAGATATAAAACAAAATAAATCCCGTCTGATAACCTGTATCACATCACATAATACCACATTCGACTATTTTTTTATTTCATTTAAGGCATTAAAAGGTATTCTGTAAAAGTAAAATTAAATGCACACAGAAAAAGCGGTCAGACAAAGCAAAATGCCGTCTGACCGCACAATATAATCATATTTAATCGCCTTTGAGAAAATCTTTGTAAAATTCCTCAAAACTGCCGTTTTTGTAGTCTGAATAATCCTTATTATCTCTGTTCACAATTGTGTCGGTAATAAGGTATGTATCAAAGCCGAGTTTTGCGCTGCACAAATCCTCGTCAACATCGTTGCCGATCATAATGCTGTCTTCGGGCTTGATATCCTGCTTTTTGCAGATTTCTTCAAAATATTTGAGGTTAGGCTTGCAGCAACCAAAGTTTTCGTATGTTGTAACAAGTTCAAAATCATCGGGAGAAACTCCCGCCCATTCAAGTCTGCGTTTTGTTGCAACAAACGGAAAAATCGGATTTGTTGCGGCAATGAGTCTGCCGCCGTTTTTCTTTATGAAATCAATGCTTTTCTTTGCATAAGGAGTAAAGCTTGTAGCATCTTTCGGAACGATAAACTCGTTTTCGTAATAATCGGTAAAAAGGTCATCAAACTTTTCAAGGTCGGCACCGCTGACTTTGCCCGCTGTTTCCCAGAAAACTTCACGGTTTGTACGGCTGTTATCGTTCTTTGTCATAGCGTCAGTACCTGCCCACATCGCCTTTATAAGGGCGTCAGGTTCGATTTTTATAACAGGAGTGCAACGCTTGCAGAGCGATGAAAAATACAGCTTTACGAATTTTTCCATATCCATGGGAAGCAAAGTTCCGTCCAAATCAAAAAGATAATTTTTATACATTAACATACCGTTCCTTTCAATTTATGCACAAATATTATACAAAATTTCGATTTGGATTGCAAGGAAAAAATTTTCGGTATATACTATAGTCAGTAAAAAACGAGGTGATAAGATGAAAATAGTTTTAACAGACGCACAGACTGTTCTTGACGATATTGTAAATGCCGATGTGCTTAATCGGTTCGGCGAGGTTGAGTCATTCGGTCTTTTGAAATATGAAGAAGTTGCGGAGAAAATTGCAGATGCAGATATCGTTGTGTGCAACAAAACTCTGCTTGATTCGCACACAATGCGACTTGCAAAAAATCTGAAATATATAGGACTTTTTGCAACAGGCTACAACAACATTGACCTTGACTACTGCACCAAAAACGGCATAACCGTCTGCAACGCAGGTTCATATTCAACAAATGCGGTTGCACAGCACACATTTGCACTCATTCTTGAACATTTCAATCACACTGCGGAATATAATCGGTTTGTTCAGGACGGCAAGTGGAAAAGAAGCAAAACTTTTTCACCGTTTGTATATCCGCTGAATGAACTTGCAGGCAAAACGCTCGGCATTGTCGGACTCGGAAACATCGGAAAGGCTGTTGCAAAAATTGCAAATGCTTTTGATATGAATGTAATCGCATCAAGCAGAACTCCGAAAAATATTGATGGAATCAAAGATGTTTCGTTTGACGAGCTTCTTGAAACAAGCGACATTGTAAGCGTTCATTGTCCGCTAAATCCACAGTCGGAAAATATGTTTGACAAAAATGCCTTTGCCAAAATGAAACAGGGTGCATTGTTCGTAAACACGGCAAGAGGCGGTGTTATGGTTGAAGAAGATTTGCTTGAGACACTCGAAAGCGGTCACCTCGGCGGTGCGGCAATCGACACTCTCAAGATTGAGCCTATGGTTGAGGACTGTATTCTTATGGGCGCAAAAAATTGCATCATCACCCCCCACATTGCATGGGCGCCCGTTGAAACCAGAGAACGCCTTATGGGCATAGTTTCGGACAACATCAAAAATTTTCTGAACGGAACTCCAACAAATAAAGTAAATTAACGGTGAGCCGACTTTTTATGTTCGTGAAGACAGCTTAATTAAATGTAAAATTGAAAATTGAAAATGGAAAATTAATGTCGGGAAGACAGTTTGTAATGTCAAAAAACATATTATGCCCGAGCGTAACATTGCAACCGTTCGCACAATTCTGTAGGGGCGTTCATTGGACGCCCGCCAAGTAACGGCAGAAAATTTATGATGAAAATAAGCTGTATAAATGAGATACAGTTACCGAAATAATGCAGGGGCGAACCGTGTTCGCCCGTTCGTGTGCATTGCACACGATTGCACGCAATGCGTGCAAATTTGAATACACAGTTTATGTTATATCAAAACATATTATATAAACATAAATATTCATCAACGCGGGCGTCCAATGAACGCCCCTACCGGTTTGCAACATTTACAAAATTTGTTTTAACATACAAATTGTACGATTACTTGCGGGAGAACACGGTTCTCCCCTACAGATTATACACTGCTTTTATTGTATAAAAAGCTATGTGTATAAACATAAAAATTCATCAGTACAGGCGGATGATATCTGCCCAACAGAACGACAACCGCATATCAAAAAAAAGCAAACAACCGCCCACAAGAGTGAGCGGTTGTTTTGTGTAGTGTAGTATTAGGAAATTGGGATTAGATTACAATTACTGCTGTCTTTCGCAATAGCTTGAAAGGCCTGTGTTAGGATCTGTGTATTTGAGCATATCATTGTCAGCGTCATATGTGTAGTTAAACTGCTGTTCGCCTACTGTCATAACGAGATCTGTACCCTCAAATGTGTAATTGCCCGAAACAGTCACACCGCTCATTTCGCCTGAGAATGTACCGTCATCTGCAAATGTGTATGTACATTTCAAAGTTTCGGGTTCAACACCGTTCGCTGTTGCGTAGTCATCAATTGAAACGGCTGTACCGTCCGTACCCTCAATTGCTGTTACAGTCCAAGTACCTACAACGCTTGCCGATGAATCGCCGTCCTTTGAATCAGCGGCGCTGTCATCTGCGCTGTTTGCATTGTCGTCAGCAGTTTGTGATGCCGAACTTTCGTTTTTGCTTGATGAGCCACCGTCATTACCGCAGCCTACAAGACCTACTGTGCCTACCATACAAATTGCAAGCAATAAAGCTAACTTCTTGATTTTTTTCATAGTTGATTACCTCTTTCCGATATTTTTTACTTTCCGATTTTGATTTACGGAAACACCGCAATTTTCGTGTTTCGCTTTCATCACCTCAATGATAGCCAATTTAATGCAACATTTCAACAAGTTGGCACAAACATCAATCTTTTGGCAAAAACATATGACAATCGGATATAATATTTTTCAAATTTATGGTATAATCTAAGTGCAGTTAATCATTGCTCCGAATTAAATTATTTCAAAGGAGGCGATATCTTGAAAATTGCAGTTATTGACGACGAAAAGCCTCAGGCAGACATTCTCTACTCAATCTGCAACGCATATTTTGGCGGACACAAGCAAAATGTGCAGATTGATTGTTTTCCTGACGGAATAGCTTTTTTCAATTCATTCAAGGAAAACACCTACAAAATAGCCTTTGTAGATATTTTTATGGAGAAAATGAACGGCATTGCCGTGGCTGAAAAGCTTCGTGAAAAAGACCGTGATATTATTATTGTATTTGTCACAACAAGCCCCGATTTTATGATGCAGGCATTTTCCGTTCACGCTTTTCATTACATAACAAAACCCTACAAAGCTGAGCAGATTTACAAGGTACTTGATGATGCCTCGTCATATGTATCGGACAATTCAAAATACATTGAAGTTGTCTGTGACCGTCGAAACACGCTGATTTCGCTTAAGGAAATTGTTTCTGTTGAATCCGATGCACATTATATCAACATAGGTGTTGTTTCGGGACTTAGATATCGCACACGAATGACCATTGCAGAGTTTCTCAAGCTTGCAGACAACGACACCCGTTTCATACCCGTAAACAGAGGAATCGTGCTGAATGCCGATTACATAAAGGACATTGAAGGCTCTGTATGTGTTACAGGCAACGGTGAAAGATTCCCGATTAAAATTCGTGAAAAAACTCGGATTGAACAGAGCATCCGTGAATATATGTTCAAAAAAATCAGAGAAAACCAGCGGAGGTGAACATGGACGCATTCATAAAATTTCTTCAGGCATTTTTCAGCTTTGTCATAATAATACCGTTAAGTTTATTCTGCCTTTTACCGTTAAAAAATCAATTAAAATACCCGATTTCAAAGATAGTAACGCTCTTTTTGTGTTCATTTATCATACTCGGTTCTCTCTCGTCAATTGTGATGACGGCTTTTGACATTCAGAATTTAAACTTTGTTCTCTTCCCCGACCTTGTAATATTTTTCTTCCTTATTAAAAGCGTTACAAAGGTCGGAACAGCACGCTGTTTGTTTGTTTTTATAAGTGTGTGCTGTTTGATTTCATTCTTTTCGCTGTATGCATATTTTATCAACTCATTTTTTCAGGAAGAAATCTCACGAGGAGTTAACACCTCATATAGCCTGATTCAAATGGGGCTTTCGGTTGCGGCAATGGGAGCGCTTGTTCCGCTCACAAAATATTACGCATGGATGATTGACAACATAAATATCGGCAAGGTGTGGTATTTGTTTTCAATTTTGCCCATTGCACTTATGGTGTCAAACATCTATACCATACCGATTTCCTACGCAAATATTCGTGTTGGAAAGGTTTATGCAAAAGGATTCATCATTACAATATTTGAGCTTACATTGTATCTTATAGTATTCATATTATTCTACATTTTCAGCAAGACTACTATTGAAAAAACAAAGCTTACAGAACGAAACAACATTCTTGAAATTCAGAAAAGTTACACAGAATCGTTGCAGTCGTACATAAAATACTCCTCAAAAGCAAGGCATGATTTTAAACATTCAGTTCATGTTATGAGCCGACTTGCAGATGAAGGAAATCTTTCGGCGCTGAAAGACTACATTGCCCAGTATGAAAATTCGCTGACTGTAACAGCACCTGTGCGAATCTGCAAAAGTGATGCACTCAATGCTTTGTTCAATCACTATCGTCAACAGGCGATTGAGAACAATGTTGACATTAACTGGCGGATTGATTTGCCCGAAAATTCACGGATACTCGACGTTGACCTCTGCAGTATTTTCGGCAACATACTTGAAAACGCAATTGACGGTTGCTGTACAGTTGAAGAAGGCAAAAGATATTTTAATCTGACTTCCGAAATAAAAGGCGACTGTCTGTACATTGTATCAACCAACAACTACGGCAAGCCCTTGAGAATGGACGGCGAGGAATTTTCTTCAACAAAACATCAGGGCAAAGGAATCGGACTTTACTCAATGAAAAGCATAACAGATGTTTATGACGGTATTTTTGAAGCAGGCAACAATGACGGTGAATTTTTCGTAAATATCGTAATGAAATACTAAATATTAAAGGGTATGCACAAGCGGCATACCCTTTTTGTATTCGGACAATTGCAAAAAACACGCCTTGCAGACACAAGGCGTGTTTTTGTTTTCATCGTCAACTGATTATAAGAGTTTTCTGAATTTCTGTTGCGTCAACAACATCGACCACACCGTCCCGATTGAAATCCGCAAGCTTCATCTGAACATCGGAAAGTGCCGCAGTGGAAATGGCAAACTTGCTGATTTCGGTTGCGTCAAGAATATCAACACTTCCGTCAAGATTTACATCACCGATTGCAAACGACACTTCACCGTTTGATGCAGGAGCTGTTGTTGGCTGAACAGCTGCGGCAGGAACAGTTGCTGCCGGCTGTGTGGCCTTAGCCGTTGTCGGCTGTACTGTTGCAGCAGGGACAGTTGTTGCAGGCTGTGTGGCCTTGGCTGTAGTCGGCTGAACAGTTGGCTTTGCAGTAGTCGGCTGAACCGTAGCTTTGGCTGTGGTAGGCTGTACAGTAGGTTTTGCTGTCGTAGGCTGTACCGTTGATGAAGAAACAAAAGTACAAAAATCAAGAGCAACCCAACCTGTCTTGCCGTTGTACGAGGTGTAACCCCATGTGTGACCGCCGGAAGCCGAAACCTTTGTTACATTAAGAGTAACATTGCTCGGAACAGATGCTACAGATTTATAGCTTGTACCCGCACCGCTTCTCATATTGAGATAATCGTCAACATCTGTTTTATATGTACCTGTTGTGTAAGTTACCTTTTTGGTTGTAGCCTGAGTAGTGCTTGTACTGCTGCTGAAATTGCCAAGGTAAATGTAGCCCTGAAAATTCCACCCTTTGTTACCGCCAACCTTCGGGTCGGAGATACTCGCTGTGGAAATGTAAAAATTAGCACCGCTGTATGCAGAGTTTGAAAGTGTAATCACACCGTTTTCAACCTTTTCCACAACAGCAACATGACCGCCGCCATAGCTGTATGACCAACAGGCAATTGCGCCGACCTTCGGGGTCTGGCCGTACTTATAGTAGCCGTTAGCCTTGTTGTAGCCGTACCACTGCTCTGCATTGTTCCACGAAAGCTTCGGCTCAGAGCCGAGAATCTCATAAGCTCTGCCGTAAGCATATGCTGTACAGTTCGGCATACCGTAACCGTACCTATAAAAAACATTTAAATTACTGTAATAATACTTGTTACTTGAACTCGGGGCAGAAAGTCTTGGTGAGAACGATGCCGCACTCGCAATCATCGACATTGAGAAGACCGACACAAACAGCATTACAGCCGTGAGAACTGCCGCAGAAACCTTTTTGTTAAAAATTCTTTTTAAAACATTTTGCAAAGAAACACTCCTTTTTTAAATTTCAAAGCGGTTGTTACCAATTTGTAACCACTTTCTTATATTTTATCATAAAATGCTTTGAAATCAAAGAGCAGAAATGCCGAATTTAGAAATTATAATCCGCATTTTTAAGCCAATCTATACAATGAATTACATTTCTGTTCCAACCGTTGACACAAAACGGCAAAAAATAAAAGGCGGTTAAAAAACCACCTTTATTGGTCGGGATGACAAGACTTGAACTTGCGACTCCACGCCCCCCAGACGTGTGCGCTACCAAACTGCGCTACATCCCGATGCAACATTATTATTTTAGCAAAACAGCAGGCTGTTGTCAAGGCATTTCTAAAATTTTTTCTGCTGATCAACAGAAATTGCAATTAAGACGAACACAAACAGCAAAGCAAAACGGACACTGCCATTCGACAGTGTCCGAAAAATGCTTAGATTAAAGAAAAATCTTTTAAATTATTCTTCTCTCTTCTTTCTTGCAAGGAACATAACGCCTGCTGCTGAAACCATAAGACCTGCCATTACGAACACGATTGTTGTTTCAACGCCTGACTTAACTGCACCTGTGCTTGAAGAACCTGAGCCTGATGAGCCTGAACCGCTGCTGCCTGAGCCGCCGTTTGAACCGTTACTGCTTGAGCCTGAACCTGAACCTGAGCCTGAGCCTGAAGCAGAACCTGAACCAGAACCGCCGTTGTTAGAGCCGCTGCCTGTTGCCTTAGCACCCTGTTTCTTAGCAGTATCAAGCTGTGTTGTGTTAGTCTTCTTACCTGTTGTAGGATCTGTGCAACTTGAGAGAATCTTCTCAACTGCAGGAGCAATCTTATCCTTATCAGCGTTGTTTGTAGCATTGAGCTTATCTGTTACAGCACCCATAACATCTACAGGGCTAACCTTGAGAGTGTCAAGAAGGTTCTGTGTAAGACTTGCCTTAGCCTCATCATCATAGTAGTCAATGAGGTACTGTGCAAGCATGACAGCATCTGTCTGTCCCTCAGGAAGAGCAGAACCAACGATCTTACCTGTTGATGTAATCTTTTTCTGAGGACCGCAGTCTGGATGGTTTTCCCACTTAGCTACTTTAGCTTTCTTTTCTGAGTCAAGAGGGTTTTCAATCTCCTCGCCTGTGCAATACATAGTATCGCCGATGCAATCACCGCTCATTACAGTATCATATGTCTGCATACCTGTGTTAGCACTGAAGATTACAAGGTAATTCTTACCGTCTGACTTAGAAATCTGGTAGTTCGCCTTTGAAAGATCATAAGTTGCGATACCTGTTGAAGGATCGTACTTACATCTTTCTTTCTTAGATTGCCATACAGGAAGTTCACCATCAACCTTCCAAGTGTGACAGAATACTGTCTTAACATTACTCCAGCCTGACTTCTTAACATCAAACTTAATAACATTGCCTGCTTCAACCTCTGAAGAACCGTTAGCTGAAACATCTGAAGAACCGTCAGCTGAAACTTCGCCTGACTGATCTGCTGCAGCAACAGCAGCATCATCCTCTGCTTCTGCAGCGCTTGCTGTGATGGCAGCTGAGCTGCACATTACTGCGGCTGCAAGAAAAAGACCTGCAATTTTCTTGAACATTTTTAATCTCCTCCTAAAATTGTTCATAAATATCCAAGATAGATTTTCATATCTTAGTACTGCTTATTATACTATAAAAATAACAAAACTGCAATAGTTTTGGTTTAAAACCGTTTCTGTTATTTGCACAAGGTTTTATGTGACAGTTTGGCTATTTTTCACAATTTTACTTTTTAGCACGCCATAAATGCACATTAAATGATTATTTCAACATTGCGTAAACGGTTTCTTTTACGCTGTCAAGAGCCTCTTCAATCTTTTCGGGCTGCTTAGCGCCTGCCATAGCCATATCGGGCTTTCCGCCGCCGTTACCGCCGGCTTTCTGAGCAACAGCCTTGACTATTTTGCCTGCGTTAGCGCCGAGAGCAAGAGCCTCCTTACCGCAGGCTGCGGCAAATGTCACCTTGCCGTCATTTTCAGTTGCAAGAACGCATACGCACTTTGGAGCAAAATCTCTTGCCTTTTCACACATTGTGCGAAGAATGTCAGCATTAGCCTTGTCAACCTTGCCTGTTACCACTCTTACACCGTGCTCCTCTGTTGTGCCTGCAAAAAGCTGTCCAATCTGAGCAACGGCAAGCTTAGAGTTAAGCTCGTTGATTTCTCTCTGCTGTTCCTTGATAAGCTGTTCAGCCTTTTGAACGCCCTCAACAACCGCCTTTGGATTCGCAATCTTGAGCAATGAGCAAACATCCATAATAACAGCGCTCATACCGTTGATGTACTTGAGAACGCCCATACCTGTGAGAGCTTCGATTCTTCTTACGCCTGCGGCAACCGAACCCTCCTGTCTGATTCTGAAAAGACCGAGGTTTGCGGTATTCTTAACATGAGTACCGCCGCAAAATTCAACAGAGAAGTCGCCTGCACTTACAACACGGACAACATCACCGTACTTTTCGCCGAAAAGTGCCATTGCGCCGAGCTTTTTAGCCTCTTCAATAGGCATTTCCTGTGTTGTAACGGGGATTGCCTCAAGAATCTTTTTGTTTACAAGATCCTGAACCTCAATCAGTTCCTTTGCCGTGAGAGCCTCAAAGTGAGTGAAATCAAAACGGAAGTAGTCGTCCGAAACAAGCTGACCTGCCTGCTGAACATGGTTGCCGAGAACCTCACGGAGAGCCGACTGAAGAAGGTGAGCCGCTGTGTGGTTTCTTGTAATATCCGCACGGCGCTCTTCATCAACGGCAGTTGAAACCTCTGCACCTACATTGATGCTGCCGCTCTTTACTGTACAAGCGTGAAGGTAAATTGTGCCTGACGGATTCTTTGTTGTGTTGTCAACATCAGCTGAAAAACTGCCCGACTCCATAACACCTGTGTCGCCAACCTGACCGCCGCCTTCTCCGTAGAACGGAGTTTTGTCGAGAACGATAATAGCATTTTCGCCCTCACCGATACTGTCAACTCTCACACCGTCCTTAACGATTGCAAGAACCTTTGAAGTTGACTTAAGTTCTGTGTAACCGACAAACTCTGTATTTGCAACATCGGAAAGGTCTGTTGTGTCAGAAATCCAAGCGTCTGCACCTGCGTTCTTTCTTGCGTCACGGGAACGCTTTTTCTGCTCCTTCATAAGCTCACGGAAACGCTCAACATCAACCTTGATGCCTTTTTCCGAAAGAATTTCTTTTGTAAGGTCAATCGGGAAACCGTAGGTATCGTTAAGCTTGAACGCATCCTCACCGCTGAGAACATTTACATCTTCGTTGTCCATAATGCCGTTGAGCATCTTAAAGCCCTGATCAATTGTCTTGGCAAAGCTTTCTTCCTCAACCTTGATAACCTTTGTGATAAACTCCTGCTTTTCCTTGAGTTCGGGATAAGCTGTGAGATTTTCCTTGATAACCGTATCGCAAACCTTATAGAGGAAGGGCTCGTTGTAGCCGAGAAGTCTGCCGTGACGAGCGGCTCTTCTGAGCAAACGGCGGAGCACATAACCCTTGCCCTCGTTTGACGGAAGAACACCGTCACCTATCATAAATGTTGTACTGCGGATATGGTCTGTGATAACACGGAGTGAAACATCGCTCTTTTCATCTCTGCCGTACTCAACACCTGTAATCTGTGAGATGTGCTTCATAATATTCTGAATTGTATCAACGAGGAAAAGGTTGTCAACACCCTGCATAACACAGGCAAGTCTTTCAAGTCCCATACCTGTATCAATGTTCGGATGTTCAAGAGGAGTGTAGTTACCTTTGCCGTCACTCTCAAACTGAGTAAATACAAGGTTCCAAACCTCAACAAAACGGTCACATTCACAGCCTACATGACAGTCGGGTCTGCCGCAGCCCTTTTCGTCGCCACGGTCAAAGTAGATTTCGGAGCACGGACCACAGGGGCCTGAACCGTGTTCCCAGAAGTTGTCTTCCTTGCCGAGTCTTACCATATGTGACGGATCAACGCCGACTTCCTTTGTCCAGATGTCAAAAGCCTCGTCATCGTCCTCATAGATTGAAACATAGAGCTTTTCGGGCGGCATCTCAAGAACCTTTGTAAAGAATTCCCATGCCCATGCTGTAGCCTCGTGCTTAAAATAGTCACCGAACGAGAAGTTACCGAGCATTTCAAAAAATGTACCGTGACGAGCTGTGATGCCGACACGCTCAATGTCGGGAGTACGGATACATTTCTGACAGGTTGTAACACGCTTGCGAGGAGGTGTTACCTCACCTGTAAAATATTTTTTCATAGGAGCCATACCGCTGTTGATGAGCAGAAGGCTGTTGTCGTCCTTTGGAACAAGCGAAAAGCTGGGAAGTCTTAAGCAACCCTTTGATTCAAAAAATTCAAGAAACTTTTCTCTTAATTCGTTAAGTCCTGTCCACTTCATAAAAAATCTCTCCTTATACAAATTCACAGGGGAATACAATATTCGTTCAAATTTGTTTAAAGTATGCAACCGAGCAAAATAAAAAATCCCATTGTATAAAAATACAATGGGACAGGAATATCCTGCGGTACCACCCAAATTGACGCCAAGCGTCCGCTTTGAGTAATCGTCATATAGATTACATTTCCTTAACGCAGAAATACGCTGTGCTTAATCACACAGAGCTCAGGGGCAGCGTACCGAAGCCTTACATAAAAGCCTTGCACCAAACGGCTTTCTCTCTGAAATGCTGACGCCTCGGTTAATCCCGTCACAGCCGAATATTGTAATTCAATTGTAGCAAATAATTTAAATCGGAGCAACACTCTGCTTTGCTTGCAAGGAGCAGAGTTTGCGACAGATTGCAATCAAGTGCATAGGAGCGTCAGCTCCTCAGTATTTCAGCGAGAGATTTGCTCACGCTGAAAGGCTGAATTGTTCCCCACCGTTTTTAAGGTGGGGAACATCAGTACTTAGATTATAAAACTGTTTCTTTGTGTTGTCAATAGCAAAATTTGGGATTAGTCACGCTTTTTTCTGATAACCGAGCCTGACGGAACGGGAGCGTTGCATTTCATTGTAAGTCTTTGCATCGGATGCGGCGCACTTTCAACGGGCATACCCTCGTCAGTTGTAAGCGACTCACACTTGATTTCAAACGGCACTCCGCTTGGCGGAAGCACATCGAGTGTGTCGCCCACATAGAATTTGTTGCGCTGAGTGATTACTGCGGTTGTGTCGTCAATAAGCTCTTCGCACAACGCAACATTGTCATAATGACGGATATATCCGCCGTTGCCGGTAACCTGACCCGGTTCTCTGCCAAAATAGAAGCCCGTGTTGTACTCACGGTGGCTGATTTTTTCAAGCTCTTCCCTTATCCACGGTTTGAGAACATAACCGTCACCCTCTGCAAAATAATCGTCAACAGCGTGACGGTAAGCGTTTGTTGTAACAGCTGTATAATAAGCCGACTTTGCTCTGCCCTCAATTTTAAAGCTTGAAACACCTGCCTTTACAAGCTCAGGGATATGCTCAATCATACAGAGATCTCTGGAATTATAAAGATATGTGCCGTCGCCTGTTTCTTCAACGGGGAAATACTGTCCCTGACGGTTTTCTTCATAAAGATGATACTTCCATCGGCACGGCTGAGCGCAGTCGCCGTGGTTCGCATCTCTGCCTGTCATATAGCTTGAAATAAGGCACCTGCCCGAGAATGAAACGCACATTGCACCGTGTACAAAGCATTCGATTTCAAGCTCTTTCGGAACTTTTGCACGCATTTCGGCAATTTCATCAAGCGGAATTTCCCTTGCAAGCACAACTCTTGACGCACCCATATTGTAAAGCACATTTGCCGCCGCATAGTTTGTTACTCCTGCCTGAGTCGAAATGTGGCGCTGAACCTTTGGCGCATACTTTTTAGCCGCCTCAAAAACACCGAGGTCGGCAATTATGAACGCATCAACTCCGCAAGCCTGAGCATTCTCCATAAATTCCTGAAGATGAGGAATTTCATTATTGCGTGGAAGTGTGTTGCAGGTTACATGGATTCTTGCCCCCTTTTTATGTGCAAGGTCACAGGCAGTTTTCAGCTGATCGTTATCAAAATTCTGCGGTGCGGAACGCATTCCGAACATTTTTCCTGCAAGAAAAACTGCGTCTGCGCCAAAATTTAATGCAGATTTAAGGCAATCCATATCACCTGCCGGCGATAAAATTTCGGGTTTTTCAAAATTAGTTATCATAGCTTTTAATATACTCCATATTTGCATTTTGCTGTTCAAGTGTTGATGCGTAATAAGCCTGTCCCTTGCTGTCGTGACAGAAGAAGTAATAATCCGAGCTGTTCGGATTGAGTGCGGCAATTATTGCGTCCATACCCGGATTGCAGATTGGACCGTATGGGAGTCCCTTTTTGTCATATGTGTCGTATCTGCTCTTGTATGTACTTCTGTCATTTTCGGGAACATCTTCAAGGCTTCTGTACGGATAGAACTTTGTCGAATCAAGACCGAGGTTTGACACACCGGCACTGCTGTCGGCTGTAAGACGGTTGTGAAGAATTGATGAGATGTAGTACATATCCTCTTTGTCAGCCGCCTCTGCCTGAATGATTGACGCAATTGTCATAACCTGATCAAGCGAATACTTTGTATCGCTCTCCTCAACCATTTTCAAAACTGTTGTTTTCTTTGAATAGCCATCAACAGTCTGCTTTTCGTTTATCTTTGTTTCGTAGTTATTAAGAAGCTTGTAGATTACGGACTCTGCATTTTCGTTTCTGTAGAATTCGTAGGTATCAGGATAGAGATAGCCCTCAAGCTTGTAGTAACGCTTGTCCGCATTTGTTTCAGCCTTGATAAAATCAAAATCGCCGTCAAATTTGTCGGAATTGCACAATGAAAGAAACTCATCCCTGTCACCCAAAGCACCGTTCTTTTTAAGAGTGTCGGCAATTTCAAGAACGCTCTCACCCTCGGTAATTGTAACAGAAACCGTGTCGGTTCTGTTGTTGTTGCTTGAAAGAAAATTGACGATTGCCTCATAGTCCATATTCTTGCGGATTTCATATGTACCCTGAGTAAAATCATCGGATGACTTTGTGACATTGACAAAGAGCTTAAAGTATGACGGTTCGCCTATTATCTTGTTGTCGGCAAGCACCTTTGCAACATCGTCAACCGTTGGATTTTCGGGAATCTCAATTTTGACTGTTGAAGAATCGGTTCTGTTCACGGCAAGCAAATCGTTCATACCTGTTATCATATATACAGCCGCCATTGCTCCGACAATTAGAATTGAGATTATCCACATAAAACGGAAAATTCTGCGGTTATGCTTATTTTTCGCTTTAAGAGTCTTTTTTTCTTCCCTTTTCTTCTGCTTAAGAACATGCTTTGACTCTCTCGCCATCTGCTTTCGAACATCCTGACCGCTGTATGAATTGAGGTTTGACGGCTCGCCTTCTGTTTCACCGTACATATTTTCGTCCTCATACTCGGTTTCGTCAATGTTGAGCTTAAAGTTTTCGGCTCTTCTTCGGCGCTGAGCGTTAAGCTCCTGTTCGCTCATATTAAAATTATCAGGGTTCATAATGTATCATTCCTTTACAAACTCGTTATTTGTTCGGTTGGTATATTTTTCGGTAATCACGGCGTCAACGGGGCGGTCAAACACTCCCGAGGGCAGAGTATGCTCCATACATTTGGAGTAGCAAAGACCAACGCTCGTTCCCGAAAAGCTCTGCAAAAATCTGTCATAGTAACCCTTGCCGAATCCAAGGCGGAATCCCTGCGTATCAAAGCAAAGTCCCGGAACAAGGCAGAGTCCGTGTGAGAAATCCTCGTACTTTTCACAAACCTCGGGGTTTGGTTCCATAATTGAAAACGCACCCTTTTCAAGCTGAGAAAGTGAGGTCACAAGGTAAAAATCCATTTCGCCGAAATTATTCCTGCACCTTGGCAGAGCAAGTTTTTTGCCATCTTTCAGCGTTGTTTCAAGGATAAGCGAGGTGTCAACCTCAATCGGTGATGAAGCAAAGGCAAAAAGCACATCACAGTTTTTGTATTCCTCACTTGCCAGAAAAGCGTTCTGCAAGGCAAGGTCAAGCTGCTGTTTCTTTTCGGGAGGACAGCTTTTGCGGATTTTTTTATATTTTGCACGGAGCTGACTTTTCAGCTCACGGACATTTTTTACAGGCATTGCATATCACCGATAACCTTGTCAGCGGCATCCTTTGATACTGCGAGAGAAACAATTGCGTGACCGAATTCAATTGCACAGCCTGCGCCCTTTGCGGTAATAATATTGCCGTCCGTTACGGTGTGAGTGCCTGTATAGTCTGCACCCTTCAGCTCCTTTTCAAAGCCGGGGAAACAGGTTGCCTTTTTGCCGTCAAGGATTCCGAGGTGACCGAGAATTGACGGAGCGGCACAGATTGCGGCAACAATTTTGCCGTTCTCACAGCTATACTTAACAGCCTCAAGAACCTTTTCGTTTGCCTCAAGATTGAGAGTTCCGGGCATACCGCCGGGGAGTACAACACCCTGAACATCGTCAAGGTCAATACTGTCAATTGTGATATCGGCTTTTACAGGCACACCGTGTGAGCTTGTAACACATTCGCCTGTTACACCGACTGTTTTAACATCAAGCTTTGCCCTGCGCATTACATCAACGGGGGCAAGCGCCTCTGTTTCTTCAAAGCCTTCTGCAAGAAATACATAGAACATAGTAAACTTCCTTTCAGGAAAGAGTAATCCCGATATAGACATCGTCGGGAATTTTATGGTTTTTGTCGAGTGATTTAATCATTCCGCATTTTTGTGATTGGCAGTTTTCAAAAAGAGCGTTGTCGGATTTGCCCGTAAACACAAACCTTTCTGATTTTGTATTTTCAAGCAAAAGTGCGGAAAGTTCGTTTATATTTTTATAAGCCGAGTAAAAAACATCGGCAGTATTTTCGTTTTCATCAAATACGGCAAAGCAGTCATTCTTATTGATAACCTTTGAGCCGTAAATCTCATAATAGGACTTTGCAAATTCAAAAAAATTCTCATTATATATGAAAGAATTTTCTTTTGAACAGCCGATATTCAAGCCCTTCTCTGCAAAACTTTCAAGCGTTTGCCTTGAAAGTTCACGGCTTTTTACGGTGCAGTTCAAAACATATCCTAGCTTTGCGTAAAAGCCATACAAGCCGTCATTTGCAGGAAAAAGCAGAGAATACACGTCACCGTTATTCTTTGCGTCATTAAGTGCAAAATCAATCAGCCTTGACATTATCCCGTTGCCACGGAAAGATTTATCGGTTGACGCACCGCAAAGATAATGCGATTTCTCGCCGTTAAGCGTACCTTTTACAAGGTAAAGAGCAGAAACAATTCTATCGTCAACAACGGCACAGCAACCGTCAAAAAGGTCGCTGTCAAAAATCAGGTTAACGGCAGTTACATCCTCGTCAAAACACGAGAGCCACAGCTTTTTTAGGCTTTCGGTATCGGATTTTTCGGTTTTGCGAAATATCGTTTTCATCGTTTTTTCGGTATTGCATTCCAGCGGTCGAGGATAATAACGGGATTGTATGAAAGTTTAGACTTTTTGAGTCCCTCAAGTCCCATATCTTCCTCACGGTTTATATACTCATACTGCGTAAGAGTTTTGGCAAATTCGTTGTTGATTACGGCATAAACACCGTCATATTCACGAAGTGCCTTTTCAAAGTTGATGTCATACACCTTGGGTGAAATTTCACTTCCGAGAGTCATGGCAACGGGCTTTGAGTCAACATACAGTACGGCGCCCTTGACATTATATTCGTCTTTGAGATCGCACATTTCCCTGATTGCCGTAATTTCGCTTGAAGCTTCGGGATCGGTGTCATTTTCCGCACACCACAGTTTTGCAACCGTTAATGCATCGGTAATGTTTGAATCCGACAGAGTTTCAAAACGGGTATCGGTGTAGGTTCTGTAAAATTTTGAAATGTGGTTACGCTTTGCGTGAAACCTTTTGCCCGCAAGGGTTGCAAGGTCACGGGAAGTGTAGATGTAATCCTGATTTTCGGGTGAACGGACATAATCAAATTTGTCGGGAAACATTGTTTCAAGCATTGCACGATTGCCGTTTGTCAGCATAACAATTTGCAAATTGCCGTTTCTCTCCTCGGCATCTTTGAAAACCTCTTCAAGCGCACCCTTTATATTTTTGCCTGTAGGCATACAGTAACCCCAGACGGACTCGTCGGGATTACAATACACCTTGACAATTGTATCATCATAAAAAGCAAATTTAATATTGTATTCGTTTCGCCAAAGATAAGCGTTCAAAAGGTTGGTATCGCAACCCATGCACTCATCATAATCGTAGTATTTTTTAAGTTCGTTTATGTCACTTTGCTCAATTTTTTTAAAGCTCAGCATAAATTTCAGCCGCTACCCTCTCTATCTCTTCCGATATTTTTTCTATACTCTTAATTTCTCCGTTTTCACAGCAATTAATAACCTTCCAGCCGCATTTTTTAGCGGCATAAACTGCACTTTTTCGACAGTCAAGAAGGAAACGAAGGTTTTTCTCATGCAAATCTTTCTTGCTGTTGTCACCGCCGTAGCGTTTTTCTATAAGCTTCTGCGAAACCTCGGGTTCAACATCAAGGTAGATTACAAGGTCGGGTTTCGGAATCCCGAGTTTTTCGTATTCAAAATCGTTCAGCCAATCAATAAAGCTGTTCCACTCCTCTTTCGGGAGTTTGGACATCTGATAAATTATATTTGAAGTCACATAGCGGTCGCTTAAAATCACACCGCCGTTGTCACATTCCTTTTTCCAAAACTGAAGATAGCTTGCGACACGGTCAACCGCATAAAATGCACTCGCCGCATAGGCATTGACATCATCGGGCTTGTCGCCGAATTTGCCGTCAAGATACATCTTCACGGGAGCGGCGGCAGGGCTTTCATAATTCGGAAATTCAAGCTTTGTGACCTTTTTGCCGAGAGCGGAAATTTTTTCACACAAAATCTTTGTCTGCGTAGCTTTTCCGCTGCCGTCAAGTCCCTCAATAACAATAATTTTGCTTTTCATATATATACCTTACTTTTCTCTGCCGTATTTCTGACGCATTTCCTTTTGCTTTCCGCAACACATATTGCCCTCGGGGCATGGTCCGAACAGGCATGACGGGCCGCAGTTTTTGAAAAGATGCGGAGCGACCTCAAGACATTGCAAAAGCATCTGTTCGGCAACCTCACGAATTTCCCACTGCGCTCTGTTGCAGCAACGGTGTGCAAAAAAGTTCTGCAAGCTTCTTGCATTGAAAGTGCAGACAATTTTTGTTGTCGATGCATTCGGAAGAATAAATCTTGCGTCCTCATTGGCTTTCTTGATGAAAGCATTGCAGGATTTTTTATCGTCAGCCTTGTAAGCATTGATAATTTCTTCATCCGTTCCGCTGTATTTATCGGGACATTTCTCGTTGATGTAACCGACAGCAAGTGCATCTCTGATTTTCTTGTAAGCGTCAGCCTCAACCTTGAGAGCCTTTTCATAGGCGGCAAGAGCCTTTTCGTTCTTTGCAATCTCGGGCGGAGTTACAAAGTCAAACCTTGTGCCGTCAACATAGCGCTGTGACTGCTGACTGTAGGATGCAATTCTGTGGCGGACAAGCTGGTGTGAGCAGGCTCTTGAAATGCCCTCAATGCCGAATGTAAAATATGCGTGTTCGGTCGGACTTGCATGGCCGAGGCTTGCAAGCATATCAATAAATGAGGAAGTTTTTTCCTCGTCAAGACCTTCTCTTATATCTTCAATTCCTGACGGTGAATAGCAAAGCTTTGCCGCCATAGCAACCGTCTGTTCAGGGTTAGGTGTGTGTGTAAGGAGCGTTACCTTTATTGCCATTTTTCGTTTTCATCTCCCATTTTCGATAAAGTTATTCACAATTTCCGATATTCGGATTTATTATAACATTATTATTCAGTCTTTTCAATGGTAAAAACGAGCAAAAATCCCGACAGCACAAAACCTGTCGGGATTTCTGATTAAAATACTATTTTCTTGTAATTGACCAACCCTTTGAGTTGAAACCACTTACCGTTTTGCCTTTTCTGTCAATACAACGAACTGTGTAGGTTACCTTCTTACCCTTTTTAGCACCTGAATCTGTGAAAGAGGTTGAAGTTGTATCTTTTACCTTTGTCCAGCTTCCTCCGTCATATTTTCTGTAAAGTCTGTAGCCATAAACTCCGGCAATCTTATTCCATGTCACACTTACACCCTTTGATCTGTTTGTAAGTTTTGTAATTTTCGGTGTTGCGGCTGTGTATTTCTTCGACCAACCCTTTGAGTTAAAGCCACTGACGGTTTTGCCGTTCTTGTCAATGCAACGGATTGTGTAGGTTTCGGTTCTGCCGGATTTTACGGCACTGTCGGTATAGGTCGTAGCGGTTG
>OICR01000362.1_pt1 | contig 21089 bp, 19 predicted proteins | sample 1581321 | NCBI WGS metagenome assembly OICR01 (sample SAMEA3882557, study PRJEB24775) | human gut metagenome | biome: human-associated habitat; feature: intestine environment; material: feces | place: Netherlands | collected 2009/2010
GCGAGACCTCGGCATCGTGCTCATCAAGGCGATCTTAATCAGCATGCTGACGGTGTTCCTGCTCATGCCGGGGCTGCTGCTCAAGCTCGGCCCGGCCATGGATAAGACGAAGCACCGCGACTTCGTGCCGAAGATCTCGGGCGTCGGCCGTCTCGCGTGGCGGACGCGCCGCGTGGTGCCGCTCGTGTTCGCGGCCGTGCTCGTCGTGGCGTGCATCGGCGCCAACCGCGTGAGCTATGTTTACAGCGAAGCGCCGCTCAAAACGCACAACGCGGACGTCAACCGCACCGCGTCGCAGGCGATCACGGATGATTTCGGCGACGAGACGGTGCTGGCCGTCGTCGTCCCGGCCGGGGATTATACCCAGGAGGCCGCGCTGCTCGACGGCGCAGGACATCTGTCCGTGCTGCTGCGGGTCTATGTGCCGCTGTCAAAGCCCAGCATTGCGACGGTAACGCTGTTCTCCATGGTCGGCCACTGGAACTCCTGGTTTGACGGTATGATCTATTTGCGCGATGATACGCTGCAGCCGTTGGCGACGCTGCTGCACAATATGGTCTCCCGTACGACGCTGAATGTCATTATGGAGACGACGGATATCTCCGTGATTGAGCAGCTGCTGACAGTCACGAACGAGAGTCTTAAATCTGCGCAGCTGTTTATCGGCATGCTGCCGATCCTGTGTGTATATCCGTTTATTCAGAAATACTTCACCAAGGGTCTTGTTATCGGCAGTGTGAAGGGATAAGGAGCGCGGTATGCTGAATTATTATTGTACATGGAACGCACAGAACTGTGCTCGACCGGATGCGGTTCTGGAGCCGTCAGCCGAGGTCTTCCTCGGCGCGGACGGCGCGAAAAAGGCGCGGGACTATCTCGATGAGGACAGTATTTTCGGCTCTGGCGATCTGGCCGGGCAATTTGCGCCGGTCCGCGATCAGCTGTATTTCCTGCTCGACGACGGATGGGACGTTCCGCGCGGGACACATCCGGTCAACGACGCTGCCATCGAGTCCTTCGGCTCGCTTGAACTGGCACGCGACCGCTTTCCGTCGTTTCCGGGCACGCCCGCGCAGCGTCTGCGCGGCGTCAACGAGGCACTTAAGGCGCGCGGCTGGCGCGGCGCCGGTCTTTGGGTCAGCGCGCAGGCGTGCGGCGAAGGATTCGTCAGCGGCTTCTGGAGCCGCGAGAAGAGCGCCGAATACTGGCGTACCCGCCTGCGCTGGAGCCGCGAGGCCGGGATCGGCTATTGGAAGATCGACTGGGGCTGCCGGCAGTTTGACCCGCAGTGGCGGCAGCTGCTGGAGGAACTGAAGCAGCAGGAATACCCGCAGCTGCACATGGAACAGTGCCACCCGGCGGCGGCTCCGGTCAACAATGTCGTTCTGGAAAACGGCAGGCAGATCAGCGACGGCCGGTTTGCCAGCTGGTCGCCGTGGCCGGACAGATGGGCGGAAATTCTGCGGAACGCGGAGATTTTTCGCTCCTATGACGTACTTTGGCAGTTTTCTCAGGTCTCTACGCTAGACCGGATCGCGGCACTGATGCGGGCCTGCCCGTCGGCACATACCATAATCAACTGCGAGGACGAGGCCTATATCGGTGCGGTTCTCGGCTGCTCAATCGGCGTAATGCGCAGCGGCCTGTACCGTCCCATCCCCGTTTTTGACTTTGACCCGCAGCATAACGCACAGAAGCTGTACGAGATTACCCGCGCGGTCAAATGGCAGGCGCAGTATCCGGAACTTCCTATCTGCGGCAGCGCACTGCGATGCAGCGAGGCCACCGTACAAGAGCGTTTCTGCTTTGCGCCGGGGCAGACCTGGATGAAGGAATATGAGCATCAGACCATCACGCAGGCGTGCCCGGCAGTGATCACGCGCGGCATGGAGCATCTGCCTGAAATCGTCTGTGCCGACGCGCTGCAGCCGCTGATCATCGCTTCCCGGCGCGGCCAGAGCGTCGCGGCAGCGTCTCTTCCCAGACGGGACGGCGCGGCATGGCGTATTCCGCGCGCGCAGATCAGTCTGCCGGAGGCGCGGCACGCAGGCTTGTTCGGCGAATGGGACTGTGTCCGCATCGCCATCCCGCCGGAGGGCTTCTCGTCCGTCCGCGCGCGGGATTTGGCGGACGGCGCGTGGACAGACGTTACCCGGCAGACTGTGCGGAAGGGGAGGCAGCTTGTCATTCCGGGCGATCTGATTGATCGGCTCTGCCGCTGCGACGATGAATCCGCACCCGGGCTGGAACTTCAGCTGGAAGGAGTATCAAATTGAGCATCGATAAAGCGTTATTCATGGACCCGCCTGCGCAATACCGCATGAACCCCATGATCCATATCTGGCCGGAGCATGACAGCCGGCTGTTCATGGAGGCATTGAAGGACTATGGCTTTGGCGGCGTTGTCACAAACGTATATCAGGAGGACGGCTTTACCTCCAACCCGAAAAATCTGCACCGGTTCAGCGTCATTGTGCAGGAACTGGAGCAGAGCGGGCTTCCTTACTGGGTCTATGACGAGAGCGGCTATCCAAGCGGCTCCGGCGGCGGTCTGGTGCTCCGGGAGCATCCGGAACTCGAGGCCAAGGGGCTGTACATGCACCGCATCATCACCTATACGCCCCGCGAGGTGCGCTACCGGCTGGACTGCGAATCTGACCGGATTGTCTGGGCGGCAAAATATCAGGTGGACGTTTCCATCCCACAGGACAGCATCGTCCGCTACGAAACCATGCAGCCTGTCCCGTTTTCAGACGACTCCATCCGCTGTGAACTGCAGGCCTGTGAGGTCCTGTATATCTTCTGCCAGAAGCCCGCGTACGAGGGTTCGCACTGCACGCACAATATTTGTTCCTACGACCGCTATATCAACGTCCTGAACCCGGACGCTGTCCGCAGATTTATCGACTTGTGCTACGAGCCGGTCGAGGCGGCCGTTCCCGGCGTTTATGCGCACGCGCAGGCCGTTTTTACAGATGAACCGGCACTGCAGACGTTCTATGTGCGTCCGTATGAGCAGTGGCCCTATGCGCTTTTGCCGTGGGAAGCGCGTCTGCCGGGGATCTTCCGTCAGATGTATGGCGAGGACCTCTATCCGCTGCTTCCCATGCTGTTTGAGGGAACAGAGGTCTGCTGGCCCGCACGCGTCAAATTCTATGAGATGATCGGCCATGTCATCGGTCAGAGTTACACCGCGCAGCTGCGGAACTGGTGCCGCGCGCACGGGGGACGCTTCTCCGGGCACTATTTCGGCGAGGAAATGCTCGTTGACCATGTCCGCAGCTATGGAAACATGCTTTCCGTGCAGCGGCAGAGCGATTATCCGGGCATGGACATTCTCGCCTGCTGGCCGGAGGGCTATTTCCCGCAGGACGCAAAATATGTCCAGATGGCCGCGCGCAAATGCGGCTCAAATGGATTCATGGCCGAGGTCTGCCCGTTTGACAACCCGGAGGAATTCGGCAAGGCACCGTTTGACAATCTGCTGGCAACGATGGGCCTGAACTATATCTCCGGTGTCCGTACCACGCAGAGTTACGCGGAGGCGGATTTCAGCGCTTTCGGCGACGGCCGTTTCCGGGATTTTCTGCCGAGGAACCAGGACATGTTCGGGCAGGTGCGCAAATACTTTGACCGCGCGCAGATGCGGCAGCTCAACGCCTATGTCGGCAGAATGGGCCTGCTTTTGGATGGATTGCAGAACCAGTGTACAACCGTCCTCTACTTCGGCATTGAGGATGTACAGGCAAAATACACACCCAAGCATGACTGTGAGGTCGGCGCGCAGGCCATCGGCTGCGATCTGGCAACGCTGCGGCTGCTGCGGGCCATGCTGGACGAGGGGCGGGACTTCCTGTTTGCCGACGCGGAGGATTTGACCGAGATTGCCCGGACTGGCAGACTTGGCGGCGAGGAAATCCGCAGGATTCTCCTGCCGGGGCTCGATGTCATCCGACCGGAGGCGCTCGCCGCGCTGCGGCAGCTGAAAAAAGCCGGTGTCTGTGTCCTGTTTGCGGAAAAACTTCCGCATATCGACGCACTGAGCGGCCAGCAGCTGCAGCTGGCCGGGGAATTTGAGGCTGTGTCTGTCCAGGAGGCAGTGCAGATTCCGGATGCGCAGGAGCCGCAGTTCAAAACGCTGTCCGGCCCGATCGTCCGGCAGGCAAGATATCGCACAAGGGACAGTAAAAGCATGTTCTTCCTGCTCAATCCCGGCCGCACGGAATCTGTTGTGCGCCTGCCGGGTGCAGACGCGCGCAGATGCGCGGTGCTTGACCCGTTTACCGGCACAATCACGCAGGAACGTCTGAACCGGGACTGGACAGTCCCGGCTGTACGCGGGATTTTTATCATCATTGAGGAATGAATTTATGAATATAACGGTGAATCAACACCAGTTTTTTGTTGATGATCGCGGAAAACGGATCATCCGGAGCCGTGACGGGCGCTGCTGCGCAGCGGCGTCTATCTGCGAATTTTCTATGCAGATTCAAAGCGGCGAGCAGCAATATGCGCTGACCCCGGAACAATTTTCAAAAACGCCGATGCCCGACGGCGCACGGTATGAAAACAGCATCCTGCAGGTGCAGCTCCGCTATGCACCGCGCGGCAGCGCCATTGCAAAGAAACTCTCCGTGACCGCGAAGCAGCCGCTGACGCTTCTGTACATGCAGACCGAATACAGCCGCTTTGACGAACCGCTGCGCGGCGGTGGTGAGGGCCAGCCTGTATTCGCAGCCAACGACTGTTTCGCCGCCAGTACGCTGCCGGTCGCGCTCACACGCGTGCTGGACGGCAGCTGCCTGTCGATCGAACAGAGCCCATGGAAGACGCTGCAGGCGGGAGAGACATTTTTGCTGCATGACGTGATTTTCGGCTTCGCCGAAGGCGCCGGCATTGAGGCAAGTTTTGTCGCGTGGCTCAGAAGCCAGCGGCGCAGGCCGGAAGGCCGCCGTATTTTCTGCGACTGGGGCGCGCATGATGAGTTGGCAGGCGAAGCGCAGCTTGATGAGGCGATGGCTATGCGTCTGGCGGGCCTTCTTGCACACGGGGCAGAGCACGGCATGGCATTCGACAGCTATCTGATGGATGCGTACTGGTTCGAGGAACATATCCCTGCCCCGGATTTTAAAAAGGCCGCCTGGCCGGATGGCCCGGGCCGGTTTCTGGAGCGGCTGCATGAAATGGGCGTTTCGTTCGGCCTCTGGTTCGATGTCGGCCTTGCCGCAAACAAGCTGAACGGCAGCTACCGCAGGCGTGACGACGGCGAAAGAACACTTTGCCTCGGCTGTGAGGAAAATGCACAGATGCTGTTTGACGGCATCCGCAAGCAGCTTGCCGCCACGAACGCCAGCCTGATTAAACTCGATTTTGCCGCATTCGACTGTGTCAGCGGTGCGCATACGCACGCCGCGGGCGGCGTGCGCTCAAAAGAGCCAGCGGTGCGGAATCTTCTTTCGCAGCTTCAGACGCTGCGCGCGGAATATCCGCAGCTGCTCGTACTTGCGTATAATACGTTCACAGTTGACGCAGCTGTGATCGCGCAGCTTGACGAGACGGATTCACGCGCTGTTGTCTCGGCGACGTGGTGTTTGTATCTGGATTATATTTATTGTGGCGATCCGCGCCCCGCAGAGCAGATTCCCGCCGGATTGCCGCAGTCGCTTCTAGCCTATACAGATGCGATGGAGCAGCGCTTCCTGCGCGCGTTCGTCCCGCCGGAGGCGATTGACGACCACGGAACCATGATCGGCAACACAAACACGATTTATTATCTGGGCAAGTCCGCTTTCCGCGACAGCTGGATTATGAATTTGTCGCACGGAAACCGCAAGCAAAACCTCTACGGCGAACTCTCGCTTCTGGATGACGCGGACTGGGACTTTCTCGCGCAGAGTGTCCCGCTGTTTGAGCGAACACTCGGCGAAAACTGGACGGTGCAGATGCACGGTGAGCCCATGCACGGCGGCGGCTACGCGTATTCGTGCTTTGACGAGGCGGGAGGCTTCCTGACACTGGTAAACCCGACTTCGACCGCGCAGACGCTCTGCGTGACGCCGTCGTGCTGGAAAGAGCAGGAACAGATGGAACTCTGCCTGTGTTATGCCGGCCACACCTTTCTCGAACAGCCGCTCGGCCGCACGACGCGCGCGCTTGTCCGCACGCTTCAGCCGGGCAGCGTGGAACTGATTACATGGCGGCGCTGCGAGTCCGTGCCCCGGGCAGGACTTTTGGTCATCGACAGCGGCGCAAGCTTGTCCTTTACCGTGCCGGAGAACGCGCGGCGCATCGGCCTGCGTCTGACCGAAGAAAACGGTGCGCCGGTCCGCGCCTTCGGAACAGGTGCAGATGCACTCAGCATCTGCGGCGGTCTGGAGCGGCTGCTTACTGCGCCGGTCTGGAGCGGCTGCTCGTGGATGCTGTACGGCTGCAATGGCGGCGAGACGGTCTGCATCCGCAGCGGATTTGACCGCAGACTCCTGCTGCACTGGCAGGCGGATGCGGCCGCGCAGGCATAAACAGGAGGTATTTGCATGAAACAGGAAAACCGCCCGCCGAGGATTCTATACTGGAAATGGGATGACAGCCATATTGACTCCGGCAGCTACCGCGCCGGTATCGACGACCTCTGTGAAAGAAGCTGCTTTGATACCGTGTTTATCTGCACACACTGGTGCCGGGACGGGCTGAGCACGAAAAAAACACATGACGCTGTCCTTGACGCCTGCCGGCTGCTGCACGCGCGCGGCAAAAAGCTGATCCTGGAGATCGATGCACGCAGCGAGAAAGAGCGCTTCTGCACGGCGTATCCGGAGGCACGCACCGGTATCGTATACTGGAAAGAACTTCCGGCCGACGCAGAGCACGCGGATTTTTCGATCCGGCAGGCCAGCGGTGCGGATCTGTTTGCCGGTGACCGGCAATCCGGTGAGTTGCTCCTGTGTGTCTACCGTTACCGCAGAACGGAGCAGGGCTACGAGCCCGGGACGCTGTGTGAACTGACGCAGGACTGCGGTCTGACTCGCACCGGCCCGGACACCGTCCGTGTAAGCTTGCCAGGCGGCTCTGATGCAGCAGAGCACATATTCGCGGCAGTTGTCAGCTGGTACCAGGCAAACGATTTGGCTTCTGATGCGCACGAGGCATTCAACCGCGAACTTTTTGCTGCCTATGCGGATATTCCGCTCGACGGCGCGGCTGTGGACGAACTTTCCTACATGACCAGTCCGTTTTTTGACTTTACACCGGGCAGCTATCAAAAATGGGACGAGCATCCCTACTACAGCCACGCGCTGGACGCGCGCTATCAGGCGCAGTACCGGAGAAGTCTCCGACTGGATTATCTGAACCGCTTTATCGGAAATGCTGCCGATCCGAATGAACAGCTGGTCAGCATCAACTGCTATCACGCCTTTATCCGGCAGATTACCATAAACGCGGAGCAGACGTTCTATCAGAACGTCAAATCGACGTTCGGCAGCGGAGCCTTTGTCGGCGTGCATCCGACGTGGTTTGCGATTGAGGAAACGGACAATACGCCGGAGGTCTGGAAAAACGGGATCGACTGGTGGGGCGTCCCGCGCGATTACGGCTTTACGGACGAGATCATGCTCTATCCTGTACGGCTGGCGCTGACGCACAAGGCAGAGGCAAACGTCTTCTACAACATGTGGTACGGCGAGGGGGCCGGCTTCCTGACGAGTTTTTTCAAGGAAATTTACCGCAACGCGCGCTACGGCGGCAGAACCATTTCTCTTGCCTACGAATGCCGCTTTGAGCGCGTTGTACAGCAGCTGTGCCGCCCTGGAGAGTTAGAAGCTGTCTCGCAGTGCGAGCAGCGGATCCGCGCGCTGGATCATGTGCAGCACGCGCCTGCGGCGTCGGATGTGTTGATCATCATGGGGGTTCCCGCAGCCTGCAATGCAAAATACAACCAGAACGTTCACGGAACGTGGGACACCTATGGCAGCGTCTTCAAGCGGGTCTTTTCGCTTGCACGCGGGCTCTGGGACGCGGGGTATAACTGCGACTTAGTCGGCAGCTACGAGATCGACTCCGGTGCAATCCGGCTTCTGCCGGACGGAACCGCACAATACGGCAGCCAGACGTTCCACTTTGTACTCTATGCCTATCCCCAATTCGCTACGCAGAGTGAACAGGTGTTTCTTCAGGAACTTGCCGGACGCAAACTCCCGGCGGCTGTCATCGGCGAACTTGATACGGGCTTTTCTGGCGAAGATCTCACGGCGCTTGGCGTGCAGCTGCGAAGCAGCCTTTTCTGGTGCTCGGACAATCCTGAGATTTCCGATCTGACTGCGCTGCTTGCTGCCAATCATATCCGGACGTATCGGCTTCCCTGCGGCTGCGTGCTGCAGGACGGCAGCATGATCTTCACCGCGCCGGACGCAGCTGCGCCGAGCGGCAACCCGCTTTTTACGGAATTATCCGTCGAAGGCCGCCAAATCCGGATCGACGCGCAGGACTTCGTTTTCCTGAAACTCGCCGCAGGCGGCATCCAGCGCCTTGAGGGGCCGGCAATCCGCTCCGTCCACATTGACGGCAAGCCGGTCGTCAGCTTTGCGTCGTATCAGCTGGTCAGTCTCCATACCCTGACGCTTGCATTTCTCGGCGACAGTGTCACGGAGGGCTGCTTTGAGACGTATGAAGCCCCAGATCACACATGGCAGTGCGTCATGGATCCGGACGCTGTCTATCACGCGCAGCTGCGTCCCATGCTGCAGGACTATCTGCGCGGGCACGGCAGCCATGCGGGTGTCCGCATCATCAACGCAGGCATAGGCGGCAATACGAGCAGGGAAGGGCTTGCGCGGCTTGAACCGGACGTGCTGCGTTACCGGCCGGATATCACGGTGGTGTGCTTCGGCCTGAATGACGTGCACGGCGGCGATGCCGGACTTGGCGCATACCAGGATTGTCTGCGGGAGATTTTCCGGGCACTGCGGCGCGCGGGCAGCATGCCGGTCTTTATGACGCCGAACATGATGTGCACAGGCACGACGGCGCGCTACGCCGCCTGCCCGCCGCTGCGGGAGATGCAGGCGCACTGCTGCGCGCTTCAGCTGAATGGGCAGGTTGACCGGTATATGCAGGCGGCAAGGGATGTCTGCGAAGAAGCACGCGTCCCGGTCTGCGACTGCTACGCGCTCTGGAAGGAGCGGTTTTCTGGCGGCGAAGATATTACAGCGCTTCTCAGCAACGAAATCAATCACCCCTCGCGGCCGCTGCACCGTCTGTTCGCTGAGCAGCTTCTGCATGTTCTGCTGCGGGAGGGACTGCTTGACCAGGCGCTTCAGGAGACAGACTAAACCACAAGGCGCGTACCCATGGGTTTTCACAGGCCCGGCGGTACGCGCCTTTTCGCGCGGCATAGTTCAGGGGCTCGATTGCCGAATGATAGGGGGCTTCTGATTATTTTGTGTCAGACGGATTGACAATTCATATTCATTGATATATAATCCGAATTATATATAACTCAGATTATATATGGAGGCGCAAATATGCCCGCAAAAGTGAAAGTCACAAAAGAAATGATCCTGGATGCGGCCTTTGCGGTTGCCCGCGAAACAGGCGCGGAAAACATCAACGCAAGGACGGTATCGGAGCGGCTGCATTGCTCCACACAGCCCGTCATGTATCATTTTGCAACGATTGAAGAACTGAAGCGGACAGTCTATGCGAAAGCTGACCAGTACCATTCGGACTATCTGATGAGGATCAAAAAGCCGCAGAAGGGCGCTGCGCTTGGAATTGGAATGAATTATATTCGTTTTGCAATCGAAGAGCCGCATTTGTTCCGGTTCCTGTTCCAGTCGGATTACTTTAACGGAAGCACCCTGCTCGAATTGATCGATGCCGAAGAACTTACCCCTGTTCTTTCGGCGATGCAGGGGGTATTGGGAATCGGCATGGAACAGACGAAACAGGTCTTTTTGACTGTTTTCCTGTTTGCGCACGGGTATGCAAGCATCATCGCCAACAATTCACTGAAATACGACGAGGAGACGATCAATTCCCAACTGCAGCAGGCGTATCGGGGCGCAATATTGGCAGCACAGGAGGAAACGGCGTGAAACCGAAACCAGTCCGGCTTTGGATGTTTCTGCTGCTGGTCGCCGCGTTTTGGGCGTTCATCTTTTTGACCTTGCATTTCTGGCTGGAGCCGTATTCTACTGCGTATGCCGAAACGAGAAGGGGCGCAGCCGGAGTTGCCGTGAATTTCTCCCAAAGCGGCATATCTTGACAGGTTCGGTGAGGTGTGGTATAAATGGCAGAAACCCTGCAATCAAAATCAGATTGGCTTTGCTGCCCGAAATGCGGCGGCAAAACAAGGACACAGATACGACCGCGCACGGTATTAGAGGATTTTCCTCTGTTTTGCCCAAAGTGCAAATATACCTGTGTGATCTGCTTCCGAGACGGGAAAATGAAAGAAATCAAAATGCCAGACGCTTAGACGCAGTGCAGACCGGGGAATCGGTTTGTACTGCGTTTATTTGCGTTCGTGGCACGAACGAGCATTTTAGGAGGAACCGATGAATTACATCCATATTACAAAAGAAAACATAGACAAAGAACACATCTGCTGCGCAATGTCCGGCAAGCAGAGCCTGGTAAAAAAGGAATGGCTCCGGCAGCGCTTTGACGAGGGGCTTGTTTTTTACCGCAGCGAGGAGCGCGGCAAGTGCTTTATCGAATACATTCCCGCAGAAAACGCATGGGTGCCCATTGAGGCAGAGGGATATCTCTATATCAACTGCCTGTGGATCGCAGGCGCAATGAAAGGGCATGGATATTCCAATGACCTTTTGAACGCGTGTATCCGGGACGCCAGGGCGCAGGCCAGGAGGGGCGTCTGCATCCTGTGCGCCGAGGGACGAAAGCGGGAATTTCTCGCTGATCCAAAGTTTCTGGCTTACAAGGGCTTCCAGACTGCAGACATATCTGACTGTGGAATCAGCCTGATGTATTTGCCCCTTGTGCAGAATGCCGAGCCGCCGAAATTCAGGCAATGCGCCAAGCATCCCAAGACAGCCGAGGACGGCTTTGTCCTTTATTATACCGACCAGTGCCCGTTCACCTGTTACTGGGTACCGAAGGTGCAGGAGATTGCCGAAGAACATGGCATTCCATTCAGGGCAATCCATATTACCGACAAAGAATCTGCGCAGAATGTCCCCGCGCCGGTCACGACCTACGCTCTGTTCCGGGACGGACAGTTCCTGACACAGAGTATTCAGTCAGACAAAAAGTTTCTGGCGCTGGCAGGCGTTCGAGGCTGAGCCGACGGAGATCGGAAGAAGAAATCTGTGGAGGAATATATGAAAAACAGCGCACTGGTCGTGATCGACCTTCAAAATGATATCACGAAAAACTACAGGGAAATCATTGAAAACGTCAATGAAGCGATTGATTGGGCCGTTAAAAAGGAACTGTGGGTTATTTACATACAGCACAACAACCTGTCTGCGGGAACGAGAACATTCAGGCCAGGAACTCGCGGCGCAGAGTTGGTGCCAGAGTTGAACGTCGTATCCGATCACATCTTTACAAAGTCAAAAAGCAATGCCCTGACCAGCAAGGCGTTCTCTGCTTTCCTTCAGGAGCGTGGCATTACCGAGGTTTATGAAGCGCCTCGGCTAACTCCCCAAAAACTTGTAAACTCAGTTTTGTGCTTCCGGTTTCAATATGACTCATGTGCGTGGTAGATATATCAACTTTTTCTGCCAGCTGTTCTTGGGAAAGCACCTGTGTTTTCCGATAGTACCTGATTCTCTGGCCTATAGCATACAGACGGAACAAATGTAACGCTTACAAGTGATCAAATTAGCGGCGTACAGTACTGAGTTATGCGTTTACTGCTTATTTGATATTTTGGAGTATCTGTGTTATATTGTAAATATCAGCAAAATAATAGAAAGGAATTGATAAGATGTTCAGAAAGCTTTTTGCAATTCTTTTTACCAGCGCCGTTCTTACTGCTTCTATTTGCGGATGTACAGACTCTTTGGCCAATAGTACCCCGGTCAGTTCAACGAATCGTATCACTTCCAACACAAGCGGCAGCACGGTAACAACCCAAGAGAACACTTCGGCTTCACGTTCATCATCTGCACCGTCAGATAGTGTATCTACCGGGAAAAAGAATGCGCTTAAATCTGCGGAACAATATCTCAATGTTATGGCTTTTTCCTATTCTGGACTGATTGATCAACTGGAATATGAAGGCTATACCGCAGAAGAAGCTGAATACGCTGCAAAGAATTGCGGCGCGGATTGGAATGAACAGGCTGTTTTATCTGCAAAGCAATACTTAAAAACGATGTCCTTTTCAAAAGATGGACTGATTGAACAATTAGAGTATGAAGGCTATTCGCACGAACAGGCTGTTTATGGGGCAGAACAAGCTTATTCCTCGGCTTCAGACACTGCTGCAGCTGCAAATTCTTCAAGTTCTGGATCGGCAACTGTTGGCGAGCAAAACGCGCTACAGTCTGCGCTGCAATACTTGAATAGTATGCCCTTTTCTTACACCGGACTTATAGGACAGCTTGAGTACGAAGGATATTCTGATTCTGAAGCAAAATATGCAGCAGATAATTGCGGCGCGAATTGGAACGAACAGGCGGTGAAATCTGCTGAGCAGTACCTAGCCACGATGTCTTTCTCTCGTCAAAGCCTAATCGAACAGCTTGAATATGAAGGCTTCACATACGAACAAGCTTCTTATGCCGCAACAGAAAATGGATATTGATACGGATGTCCAAACTTTATGAAGAACAGCGGTTGGGAATGCCAGATTGACAAATACGCCGACAGGAGAAACGAAAAAAGCAGAACAGCATAGCTGGTCCTGCGAGGCGTTTCGTCATCGATTTTCTCCAACATCAATCACATGAAACAAGAAGGCAGAGGGGAATATCCCCTCTGCCTTTTGTGTGTAATTTTCAGTGTCTTATTCTTCCTGATCCCAGTTATGCCAGACGTTCTGCACGTCGTCATCCTCTTCAAACAGGTCGAGCATTTTTTCCATGTTGTCGCGGTCTTCCTGCTTGTCGAGCTTCTGGTAGGTCTGCGGGACCATTTCGATCTGTGCCGAATCGAACTTGTAGCCCTTATCCTCGAGCGCCTTGGCGACGGTGTTGATGTCGTCAGGGTCAGTGTAGACGGTGAAGCAGCCGTCCTCGGGCTGGAAATCCGATGCGCCTGCATCGAGTGCATCCATCATGACGGTATCCTCGTCCAGTTCTTCGTCTTCGTTATCGATGACGATGACGCCCTTGCGGTCGAACGACCAGCTGACGCAGCCCTGCGCGCCCATGCCCTTGCCGTACTTATCGAAGTAGTGGCGGATGTCCGCCGCAGTGCGGTTGCGGTTGTCGGTCATCGTCTCGACGATGACGGCGATGCCGCAGGGACCGTGGCCCTCGTAGGTGATGGTTTCGTAGTTGTCGCCGCTGCCGGACGCCGCCGCTTTTTCCAGCACGCGCTTGATGTTGTCGTTCGGCATGTTGGCGGCCTTGGCCTTGGTGATGACGGTTGCAAGGCGGGAGTTATACGCGGGGTCGGCGATGCCGCCGCCCTCCTTGACGGCCACGATCATTTCCTTGGAAATTTTTGTGAAGGCAGCCGCGCGCTTGGCGTCCTGTGCGCCCTTGGTTTTCTGAATGTTATGCCACTTGGAATGTCCGGACATGAGGTGTTCTTCCCTTCGTTACAATATCTCTTGTCATTTTATCACAGATAACGGGCAGAGGTCAACTGTTTCATAGAAATTGCGTTTCATCTTTATGCGCTTTTGCCCGCAGAACGGTCAGGTTCGGCAGCGCTTCGCGCAGAATGCGCTCCAGAACGGCGCAGACGGGGTTTTCTGTCTCAAAATGGCCCGCGTCGATGAGATTGAGCCCGCGGTATTTTGCCTCTTCAAAGTGATTATATTTGAGGTCAGCGGTCACGAGCGTATCGCAGCCCGCTGCCAGCACGTCGTCAATCGCGCCGCCGCAGCTTCCGCCGCCGACAGCCACGCGCCGCACGGGTTTCCCCGCGTCCGCAAACCGGAGTCCGGGGCAGGAGAGTGCCGACTTTACAAACGCGGCAAATTCGGCAAGACGCTGCTCCCGCACCATGCCGGTGCGGATGAGGCCGTAGGGCCTGCCCTGTGCGTCCGTTCCGACGGGATTCAGAACCGACACATCCGTCAGCCCCAGTGTTTCAGCCAGTGTGTCGTTCACGCCGCCGGGGCAGACATCGAGATTCGTATGCAGGTTAATCGCAGCGATTTTCGCTTCTGCCAGTTCCAGAAGGCAGCGGCCCGCATAGCTGTCGTCGTTGATTGCGTTGGGCGCGTCAAAAAACAGCGGGTGGTGCGTCACGATGCACTGTGCGCCGGTTTCCTTCGCCTCAGCGATCACGTCCGGCATCGGGTCGAGCGCGACAAGGACGGTATCGACCGGCGCGTCGAACCGCCCACAGAGCAGACCGACATTGTCCCAGTCCATTTTCATGGATGCGGGCGCAAAGGCAAAAAGCGTGTTATAGATCTCACGAACGGTCGTCATGGTGCTTCCTCATTTCTCTGATTTCCGCAAGCGCGGTTTCATAGTAGCAGAGTTTTTCCGGCTCATCGGCCCTTTGCAGGCCCTGCACCGTGCCCGCAAGGGCCGTTTCGAGCCGGGCCAGATACGGGCCCAGCAGCGGCCCGCCCTCCCGCAGAAGCTGCGGCGAGGCGTATTGCTGTCCCGGCGAAAGCGGGGGCATGCTCCCCTTTTTTGCGCGCAGGACGGTATAGAAAAAGTGGCCGTCCTTTGCAAGCGCTTCGCGTTCAATCGCAAAGCCGTGTTCCGCCAGATACTGCCGCAGCGCCTGCCCGGCGCTCTGCGGCTGCAAAATGAGCGTATAGCGCGCATCGCAGACCCACGGCGCGGCCTCCAAAATGCGCACCATCAGATCGCCGCCCATTCCGGCCATGATGATCGTATCCGCTGCGCCCGGCGGGATACTTTGCAGGCCGTCGGACAGGAAAAACTGCATGTTTTCGGACACGCCGAAGCGCGCGGCGTTTTCGCGGGCCTTCTGCAGCGGCTGCTCGCGCAGGTCTGCTGCCGTGACGAACGGGCAGATACCCTCGCGCAGCAGGTACACGGCCAGATATCCATGATCCGTGCCGATATCGGCGGCGCGGGTCCCGCGCGGGACAAATTCGGCGCACAGCAGCAGCCGGTTGGAGATCGGAACCTTCATCGTTTCACGCAAAAGGGCGGCCCGCCGGCCGCCCTTTCCTTTCGGTTTGTTACTTGGCCTTCTCGGCTTCCTCAGAAGCCTCGATGAAGCGGTTGACCTGCGCCAGGAACGCGTCGGCGTCAACGCCATGCACCATGCAGGCTTCTTCGACGGTCTCGCCGCGGGAAGACGGGCAGCCCAGGCAGTGCATGCCGATGGCCATGAACAGCGGAGCAGTCTCTGGTGCGATATCCAGAACATCGCCGATGATGGTAGTCTTTTCGATCTTTGCAGCCATAAAAATGACCTCCTGTGTATATTTTATAGTCGTATTATACCCAACTGTCCTACAGTTTGCAACAGAAATTATCTACAGCGATGCGGCCAGCTGCGCGGCCTCCTGCATGGCGCGGCAAAGCGAAGCCTCTGCGTCAAAGCCCGCGACGTTCATGCCGTCGGCAGCGATGCAGGTATACTTGCCGATGCCGAAGAACGTGTGCAGCGCGTCCAGATAGCGGCTGCCCATCTCCATGGTGTCGCCGGTGTAAAAGCCGCCGCGCGTGGTAAGGAAGACCAGATGCGAAGCCCGGCAGAGGCCTTTGAGCCCTTCCTCCGTAGAACCAAACGTGATCCCATCGACGGACACCTGTTCAATATAGACCTTCAAAAGCGCCGGGAAGGACAGATCCCAGAACGGCGCGGCGATCACGATCAAATCGGCCTGCGCAAACTGGTGTGCATACCGGAAGCGCGGATGATCGCGCCGGTTTTCTTCCAGCAATGCCTCGCGCTGGTCAAAATAGCTGTCCTTGAAGTAGGAAAGATCTTCTGCCATCAAATCCAGCCGCGTCACGGCGCAGTCGGACGACAGTGCGGACAAAAACGCCTTGGCCAGCTTTCGGGTGTTGGACGCCTCGCGGCGGATACAGCAATCGACAAACAGAACGTTTTTCATTGTGTACGCTCCTGTTCCAGACGGTAAAAGGCTTCAAGCGCGGTCAGAATCTCATTGCGCTCGCCGATGGCAGTCAAGCTTTCACCGTTTACATAGCCGCCGATGGCATCTGCCGTATCCTCGCCGTAAACAACGACATTATTGAGAATGGAAGCCGTCTTCATCCCGCGCAGACGGCCGATGGTAAACAGCGCGGCGGACTCCATATCCGCGCCCAGCGCGCCCTTGCGCGACCAATAGGCACTCTCCGCGTCGTTTTCCTCGTGATAAAAACTCTCGTGGCTGTGGATGATGCCGACATGATACGGGCAGCCGATCGCCTTTGCGGCGTCCACGCACAAGCCAAGCAGCTGATAATCGGCGACCGCCGGGTATTCCGGATGGACATAGGCCTTTGAAGCCCCATCGTCGCGGATCGCACCGCAGCCAAGAATCAGATCGCCCAGCGCAATGCCTTTTTGCAAGGCCCCGCAGGAGCCGATGCGGATGGCGGCCTCCACGCCGATGTTGTGCAGCTCCTCCACGCAGATTCCGGCGGACGAGCCGCCAATGCCCGTGGAAACGGCCAGCACGGGCACGCCCTTATAAGTGCCGGTCAGGCTGCGGAATTCGCGGTTGTACGCGAGTTCCCGCACGGCTTCCAGCTGCGCGGCCACGCGGTCAAGCCGGGCAGGGTCGCCGGGCAGAATGGCGTACCGGACGCCCAGCGTTTCATCCAGACAAATATGCGGCTGTTTCATCTGTGTTCGCTCCTTTATATCGTCTGTATTTCAATATGATAGCGGTTCCGGCTGCAAAGCGCATGCTCGACCTCCACACGGTAGTCCAGATCGAGCACACCGCCGTGTTCGTTGAGCAGGACGGTCATATCCTCCGTCACGACGCTGATCATCATCGCGCCGAAGCCGACGTCGTATAGAGAGTCATGTGCCTGCCGGCGGTCGAAGACCATTTCGGCGTTGACCTTTCCGCTGCGCCGCAGCGTGACAGTCTTCCCGTCTTCGATCTGAAAGGAGGTCACAACGCCCTCAAGCCCGGTCATTTCCGACTCGACATAGGACAAAAGCGCGAAGCCCGGCTCATAGCAGTACGAGCCGTCTGTCACCAGTTTGAGTGTCTGCGGCTCGGCGTCCTCCATGGACTGCGTGCCGGTGATGGAAATTCTTGCGGCCTGTACCATCATGCCTCCAGCGCAAGCGCGATCAGATCGTCCAGAAGGTCACTATAGGGGATGCCGCTGGCCTCGAACAGCTTGGGGTACATGGAGATGGATGTGAAGCCCGGGATGGTGTTGATCTCGTTGAAGACGACTTCACCGTCGGATTTTACAAAGAAGTCAACGCGGGACATGCCGCGGCAGCCCATGGCCTTGTAGACGCGCACGGCAAGTTCACGCACCTGCTCGGTGGTCTGCTCGGAAATGCGGGCCGGGATGTACAGGTGGGCGCAGTCGGAGATATATTTTGCGTCATAGTCGTAAAATTCCGCGCCGGAGTCAATTTCGCCGCAGATGGAGGCGAACGGATTGTCGTTGCCGAGTACGGCAACTTCGACCTCCTGCCCGCTGATGAATTCCTCGACCAGCACCTTGCGGTCGTATTTCAGCGCCGCTTCGATCGCCGCCTCCAGCGCGGCGCGATCCTTCGCCTTTGCGACGCCGACGGATGAGCCGGTCCCGGCGGGCTTGACGAAGACCGGGTAGGCGAAACGTGCCTCGACGGTGTTCAGCGCGTTCTCACGGCTGCGCGCGAAGCCCTCGCGCGTGACAAGCTGCCATGCTGCCTGCCGGACGCCTGCGGCGTCGGCGATCAGCTTTGTGATGGTCTTATCCATACAGGCGGCGGAGGCCGCGACGTGCGGACCGACATAGGGAATGCCCGCGATCTGGAGCAGGCCCTGAATCGCGCCGTCCTCGCAGTTTTCGCCGTGCATCACGGGGAAGACCACGTCGATGCGCTCACGCACAACGCAGTCGTTTTCAAAGCTTAAAAGCCCCTGTCCGCGCACGGGGGAAAGCGCTGCGCGGCGGTTATCCTCGCAGTTCTGCCACGTTCCGGCGGGCAGCATGCCGTAATCCTTGCCGCCGAACAGGATCCAGTCGCCATCCTTCGTGATGCCGACCGGGAAAATATGATATTTATCTTTGTCCAAGCGGTTCAGCACAGATTCTGCTGACCGCAGCGAGACTTCATGCTCCGACGAAACGCCGCCGAACAGCACACAAACGCTCAGTTTTTTCAAAACAGGCTCCTCTTTTCCGCCGCCGCAGATCAAAAAGCGGTCAGCATACATATCATATGCGAAACTGCCCCAGAACACAAGCATCTTTTTCCGAAATCCGGGGATTTTGCCTATGCTGCCTTTGACTTCTCTGCGCAGGACGGATAAAATAACAGCAGAAACGGGGGAGATCACATGCAGGAGCGAGTACGGATCTGTGACATTGCAGAGGAATTGGGCCTGAGCACGGCGACCGTTTCCAACGTGATTCACGGAAAAACAAATAAAGTCTCAGACGAGACGGTTCAGCGCGTGACGGCGCTGCTCGAAAAGCGGCAGTATATTCCCAGCATGGCGGGCATTCTGCTGGCCCAGAACAGTTCCGGGATCATCGGCGTGTTCGTCAACGATCATCCGAAGTACGCGGGACATACGCTGCGCGACGGCTTTATCGCAGCCTCGCTGGATGCGCTCTCCACGGAAATAGAGGCTGGCGGGCAGTTTATGATGGTGAAAAAGGCCCAGTGCGCCGGGGAGGTCGTCCGGTTCGCGTCCATGTGGAACATGGATGGAATCGTCATGATCGGCTTCTGTGAGCAGGATTATATGGACCTGCGCAGGCACATCCGGATTCCCATTGCAGTCTACGACGGCCTTTGCGGGCAGTTGGAACGGATGCTGAATCTCTCCATTGACAATTATGGCGGCGGCTATCTGGTCGGCTGCCACTTTCGTGAGTTGGGACACCGGGCTGAACGAACTTTTGATCTTTGGAAGACTCGGCCTTCCCGCCATGGGCGCAGCCGGTGCGGCAATCGCAACGGTGATCGCGCAGTGCGTCAATTTCCTGCTGCTCCTTCTGGCATCAAAGCAGCTGGCTTTCCTGCGCGCAAAAGAAGTGCCGCACAAGGCCGAGCGGCTGCATTGGAGCCGGTACCTGTCCGTGCTGTTGCCGCTGCTTTTCTGCGAGGCGAGTTGGAGCCTGGGCGAAAACGTCTACGCGGCCATCTATGGCCGCATGGGGACGGCGGAGAGCGCTGCCATGACGCTGACTGCACCCATACAGGGGCTGGTGATCGGCGCGCTGTGCGGCCTGTCACAGGCGGCGGGCGTGATCGTTGGGAAGCGGCTCGGCGGCGAAGACTATGACGAGGCTTACCAGGCGGCGAAGCGTTTGATGGTCTACGGCGCTGTTGGAGCCGCCGTGCTCTGCACCGTGGTGCTCCTGACGAGCGGGGCGTATGTGGAGATCTACCGGGTCAGCCCTACCGTCAAGCTGATGACACGGCAGATTCTCTCTGTCTATTCGATGGCTGCGCCGTTCAAGGTGCTCAATATGATTCTCGGCGGCGGCATTCTCCGCAGCGGCGGGCGGACAGCCTATGTCATGGGTATCGATATGCTCGGCACATGGGCCTTCGGCGTCCCGCTGGGCCTTCTGGGCGCGTTTGTCTGGAGACTGCCCATCGCGTACGTCTATCTGCTCCTGTCGCTGGAGGGATGCGTCCGCTTCGCAATCTCCATGGCGGTCTTCCGCCGCAAACGCTGGATGAGACGGCTGGACGGGTGATTCACGCCGGCTTCATCGCAGCGGAAAACGGACGCAGTCGATAGGGGCGGACAGCGTCGTCCGCTCCTACCAAGGTTATACATATATCGCCGTGCCTCGCAAAATTCAGGGCAATGCGTTACAGCTTCAGCTGACGCGCGGCGCATTCATAGGCGGTTTTGTAGTCCTGAAGTTCGCGGGCGGCGAGTTCCATAGCTTGCAGGAGTTCCCGTTCGAGAAGCTTTGGCAGCGGGCCTGTCCGTTCGGCCTGCCGCAGCGCGGTCATAGCATCCGCGTACCGGCCGGAGGCCGACGCGAGGCGTGCCTGCAGGATCCGGTATTCCACCCGGTCTTCCTCCGGCGGCGTGGAAACCGCGCGAAGTTCTGCCTCTGCGGCGACGGTTTTCCCGCGTTCAAGCTGATAGCGGGCCATTGTCAGATGGTATCGGGCGCGGGGGCGTTGTGCGGCATAGGCCTGCCGGTAGTCCGCGAAAGCAGATTCCTCTTGCCCCAGACCCGTGTGCTGCGCGCACCGGGCTAAAATCTCCTGCAGATCCAGCGACAGCTGCGTGCTTTCATAGACGCTTCCGGCGTTCCATGAGAGTCCCTGCTGCGCCAGATGACGCGCCGTGTCAAACCGTTCCGCCTCCAGCGCCCGCTGCGCGCACTGCACTGCGGCCATAGCCAGTGCCAGAGCCTGTTCGTCATCCGGCGCGTGCTCCGGCGCAAGATCGAGACAGGCGGCGTAATCGCCGCGTTTTAAACGGTCGCGCAGCTGCTGCGTGCGCTCGGCCTCCGCCTCATCCTGCTCGTCCGCCAGCAGCCACGAAAGCCGGACGTTCAGAACCGACGCCAGATATTCCAGCGTTCCGACCGACGGAGAGGCCAGGTCATTTTCAATCTGTGAGAGCATATTGCGTGTGATGCGGTCACCTACGACCTGCGACTGCGTCATGCCGCGCGAGGGGATTTTTACGGTGGTAGTCGAGGAAGGCACGATAAAGGCCGGAGATAAGCTCGAAATAGTGGAATAAATCGCAAAAAGCCCTTGCAATGGGACAGGTCCTGTGTTACAATCACATTTGCGTCTTGTAACCATGTGATGACATACTCAAGACAGCCCAATGC
>OICR01000364.1_pt1 | contig 21020 bp, 20 predicted proteins | sample 1581321 | NCBI WGS metagenome assembly OICR01 (sample SAMEA3882557, study PRJEB24775) | human gut metagenome | biome: human-associated habitat; feature: intestine environment; material: feces | place: Netherlands | collected 2009/2010
GGTGTAGGGCGTATTTTTGCCGTCGTCCTCCTTTGTCGTCTGTGCGGGGGCGGTGGTTCTGTCGTCGGGGACGTTCTTTACGGGGTTGTTCGCCTGTGTCGGCGTCTCCGACGGGACGAGATAGTCTATATTGTATTGCCTTGAGGACTGCTCGGAGGTGTCGACCTTGCTCGGCGCTTTGGATACGTGCACGGCGCCCCAGACTCCCGCGCCCGCCGCAAGAATGCACAGCGCCGCGAGGACGTATATTCCTTTTGATTTTAAAAAGCCCTTTTTGTTGAATGAATTGTCTATCATATCTGCCTCGTTTCTCCGCGTGCGGTGTCACGGTGTTTTTTCATTCCTATTTTTGACCGTGCCGCCGCGCTTTATGCGCAAGGCAAAATTTATGAAAAATAAAAACGAAAAGACGCCCGCCTTTCGGCGAGCGCCCTTTCGTAATGAGGGGTTCGATGCAACTTTTAGCATCTGGTTTGAGGAGGGGTGATGCCTGACGAACTCAGGCACCGCACACTGCAGGGTGCGGCTCCCTGCCCTTGTGTGCAACTATATGATACCCGAGTTTTGTTAAGCCCCTGTGAACAGAGTCTTAATAATCAAAATTGTTTTTGTTAAGAGTTTAGTCCCGTGCGACATTTTCCCGGAAAGTGTTTTTTGTCTTTTGTGTACTTTGCCCAAATATGCGGCTGAAATTTCGTCATTCTCGCGGCGAAAGAATCGGCGGTTATCCTTGAACTATTTATCCAATTGTTTATAATTAAACTGATAAAGAAGGGATATATTAATATACCTTAAATATACGGAATAAAGGACAGGAGAGGCAATATGGAAAGAAAGGTAAGAATAGGCATTATCGGCTGCGGCGGCATCGCCAACGGCAAGCATATGCCCGCACTTAAAAAAATCGAAGAGGCCGAGATGGTCGCTTTCTGCGATATCATCGAGGAGAGAGCGGTAAAGGCCGCAAAGGAGTTCGGCGTCGAGGGCGCAAAGGTCTATACCGATTACAGAGAGCTGCTTGAGGACGAGAGCATAGAGAGCGTCCATGTCTGCACCCCCAACCGCTCGCATTCGTTTATAACGGTGGATGCGCTCGAGGCGGGCAAGCACGTTATGTGCGAAAAGCCCATGGCAAAGACCTATGCCGAGGCAAAGAAAATGTACGAGACCGCGCAGCGCACCGGCAAGAAGCTGACTATCGGCTATCAGCAGCGCTGGAGAGCTGATTCGCTCTATCTCAAGGAGGCGTGTGACAACGGCGACCTCGGCGATATCTATTACGGCCGCGCCATCGCACTGCGCCGCAGAGCGGTTCCGACCTGGGGCGTTTTCCTCAACGAGTATGAGCAGGGCGGCGGTCCGCTTATCGATATCGGCACCCACGCGCTCGACCTCACCCTTTGGATGATGAACAACTACAAGCCCAAGATGGTAGTCGGCAACGTCTACAAGAAGCTCGGGGATCAGAAGCGCTCCGGCAACGCTTGGGGCGAATGGGATCCCGCGCAGTACACCGTCGAGGATTCGGCCTTCGGTTTCGTCACCATGGAAAACGGCGCGACTATCTCCGTCGAAGCGAGCTGGGCTCTCAATATTGCCGACCCCAACGAGGCCGTCACATATCTCTGCGGCGACAAGGCGGGCGCGGATATGCGCGGCGGACTTCACTTGAACTATGTCAAGTACGGTCGCCAGTGCATCGAGACTCCGAACTTTGAGGCCGGCGGAGCCGCATTCTTCGAGGGCGCGACCGACGACCCCTCCGAGCTTGAAGCCCGCGCCTTTATCGATGCTATCATCAACGACACCGAGGTCAGCACCAAGCCGGAGCAGGCACTCGTTGTAACGCAGATACTCGAAGGAATATATGAATCCGCCAAGCAAGGCAAACCTTTTTATTTTGAGTAATATCACGCACATTGACTGCCCCGCGAGGGGCTTGAGTATCGACATACACTGCGCCCCTCGCGGCACAGCCACTGCACGCAATCTTACTCAAAATGCGTTGTGTCATATCACGCATATAGTGAGCCTTTTGCTCCTTTGCGTATCTCGATACGCGGCAGTCGCAAAAAAACTCACACTGCACGCAATCTTACTCAAAATACGTTGTGTCATATCACGCACATTGACTGCCCCGCTAGGGGCTTGAGTATCGGCATACACTGCGCCCCTCGCGGCACAGCCACTGCACGCAATCTTACTCAAAATATGTTGAATCATATCACGCACACAGCACACCTTTTGCTCCTTTGCGTATCCCTGCGGCGGTCTGTGTGCGGCGATAATCGACCTTTAAATTAATCCCCGACAGGAGTGAAAAATATGAAAATTGCAGTTCAGCTTTACAGCCTTCGAGATATTATAAAGGGCAGCGGAGAGGAGCTTCTTGCCATTCTCCCGAAGATAAAGGCTCTCGGCTATGACGGCGTTGAATTTGCCGGATATTTCGGCGTTGATGCGGAGACTCTGCGCGCGGCGCTCGACTCCGCCGGGCTCGTCGCCGTCGGTACGCACATCGCCATTGAGAGCTACTCGCCCGAAAACTTCGACGAAACAGCGGCGTTTTGCCGCACTCTCGGCATGAAAACCATGGGCATGGGCGGCGCCGACCACGAGACTCCCGAGGAGCTCAAGGCGACCTGCGCCGAGCTGAAAGCGGCGGACGAGCGGGCGGCAAAAATCGGCATGAGCGTCTATTATCACAACCACTGCTCGGAGTTCGAGCCGATTTCCGACGGCGTTATCCCGTTTGACGAGCTGAAGAAAGCCGCTCATCTCGAGATAGACACCTATTGGAGCTTCGTTGCCGGCCGGGATAACTACAAGCTCATCACCGAAAACCGCGACAGGATAGCTCAGCTCCATGTCAAGGACGGAATAGGCCACACTCCCAAGGCTCTCGGCGAGGGCGAGTGCGATATCCGCGAGGTTGTCCGCGCCGCAAAGGAGATAGGCATGGAATGGCTGATAGTTGAAAACGATGACCCCGTGCCGAACGGTCTTGACGACATCGGCAGGAGCATAAAATATCTTAAATCCATCATCTGATTTTTAAAGGAGAGATAAAAAATGAAGTTAGGCGTATTCACCTGCCTTTTAGGCAATCTTCCGCTCGAAGAGGCACTCGGTTATTTCAAATCCAAAGGTCTTGAGATGGTCGAGATAGGCTGCGGCGGCTATCCCGGCAACTCCCACGCCGACCCCGACACCCTGCTCGCCGATCCCTCGGCTCTGAGCACCTTCAAGTCCACCGTCGCCGACAGCGGCCTTGAAATAAGCGCGCTCAGCTGTCACGGCAACCCCATCCACCCGAACAAGGCCATAGCAGCCGACTTCGACAGGACGATAAAGAACACGATTCTTCTCGCCGAAAAGCTCGGTATTCATCAGATAAACACCTTCTCCGGCTGCCCCGGCGACTCGGAAAATTCGAAATATCCCAACTGGGTCGTCTGCCCCTGGCCGAATGACTTCTCCGAGATACTCGAGTGGCAGTGGAACGAGGTTCTCATTCCCTATTGGACAAAGACCGTCGCCTTCGCCAAGGAACACGGCGTTGACAAGATAGCCTTCGAGCTTCATCCCGGCTTCTGCGTCTACAACACCGAGAGTATGCTCAAAATACGCGAGGCCGTCGGCCCCGAGCTCGGCGCAAACTTCGATCCGAGCCACCTCATCTGGCAGGGCATGGATCCCATCGCCTGCATAAGAGCGCTCGGCGACGCTATCTTCCATTTCCACGCCAAGGACACGAAGATAGACAAATATAACACCGCCGTCAACGGCGTGCTCGACACCAAGCCCTATGCGGACGAGATCCACCGCTCATGGATATTCCGCTCCGTCGGCTACGGCAACGACTACGCATATTGGAAGGACATGATCTCCAACCTGCGCATGGTCGGCTACGACTACGCCATAAGCATAGAGCATGAGGACTCCCTCATGAGCCAGGACGAGGGTCTTTCAAAGGCCGTCGACTTCCTCAAGGACGTCCTTATAACCCAGAACACCGGCGATATGTGGTGGGTGTGATAAGCTTTTTTGCGAAATATTTTTATATCGGGAGTATACAAAACAATGGATAAAAGTAAGAAAATCGGCTTTGCCGTTATAGGCTACGGCGGAATGGGCAGCTGGCACGCATCGACCTGCGCGGACGATTTCAAAGACACGGCTGAACTCATAGGCATCTATGATATCAAGCCCGAGAGGCGCGCGGCTGCCGAGGCCGACGGTATTCACGCCTTCTCCTCGCGCGAGGAGCTGCTCGCGGACGACAGAATTGACCTCGTCACCGTTGCAACGCCCAACGACGTACATAAGGAGATAGTCATAGCCGCCATGGCGGCAGGCAAGAATGTTATCTCCGAGAAGCCCGTGGCGCTGAGCCAAGAGGAGCTTGAGGAGATGATAGCCGCGTCCAAAAAGTACGGCAAGCTCTTCACCGTCCATCAAAACAGACGCTGGGATCCGGATTTCAAGTGCGTCCAGAAGATCCTCGCGGATAACGAACTCGGCAAGGTGTTCCGCATCGAGTCACGCGTTCAGGGCTCGCGCGGCATCCCCGGCGACTGGCGCAATCAGAAGGTGCACGGCGGTGGCATGGTGCTCGATTGGGGCATCCACCTGCTCGATCAGGCTCTGTGCATCGGCGAGGGCAGAAAGCTCATCTCCGTCTATGCGGAGCTCACAAACGTCACCAACGAGGAGTGCGACGACGGCTTCAGAGCCACGCTCATCTTCGAGGGCGACCTGTCGATGTATGTCGAGGTCACTACGAGCAACTTTATAGAGCTTCCCCGCTGGTATATACTCGGCGAGAACGGCTCGGCGGTTATAAACGACTGGGAGGTAAACGGCGAGATAGTCAAGGTCTCCGATTGGGAGAACCGCGACGCGGTGCCGATACTTGCGGGCGTGGGGCTGACTAAGACCATGGCTCCGAGAACCGACGATACCATAAAGCGCTACAGCCTGCCCGAGGTCGACTCGAGGTGGACGCAGTTCTACGAGAATGTTTTTGCTACTCTCCGCGGAGAAGAAAAACAGCTTATAACCCACGACCAGCAGCGCAGACTGCTCAAGCTTGTTGACGCGATATTCGAGAGCGGAACCGAGAACAAGGTCGTTTTCTTCGACAAATAAAGCACATAAAAAAACAGCCTGCCGCCGCGCAGCGAAAGCCGAAAAACTTTTGCCGCGCGGCGGTCTTTATTTTGAGCAGAAAATCCACGCCGAGCCTGTTTGGGTGCGGAAACGGTCGAATCTCCATGCGAATTGCACAAAAACACCTCTGAGATTTTGGATATAATAATCAAGAAGTAGAGATTTGTGAACAAAAAATGAAAATTTGCTTTTTTTGATTGACTAACAGTCATTTTTGTAGTAAAGTATCACACGTAAAAGAAAGTGACCGGCGGTCAGTAAGGAGGCGAGCCTATGCCGACGGTTGAGGAAAACAAGAACGAGAAGCGCTCGAAGCTTATGGATGCCGCGCATTCGCTCTTTACGAGCGGCAGTGCGCTCAAGCCCCCGACGATAGACGAAGTTGTCAAGCTGGCAGGCGTTGCAAAGGGTACGTTTTATCTCTATTTCAAAGATAAATACGAGCTTATGGATCAGCTCTTTTTGAAAAAGCTCGCCGAATGCGTCAATTCCGCGCTCTTTAAAACGCGGCAGCATTTTGCGGGGCGGCAGACGGACGACGCGGAGCGGGTGAATACCTTTCTCGATAACGTCTTTGTGTATATCGAGGAGAACAAAGCGTTTTTGCCGCTTGTCAGAGATCGCGTGTCCTCCTGCTACCGCATGATGCTCAAGGGCAGGGAGGCCGAGCTCAAGGACGCTTACGGCAGCCTTGTAAAGCTTTTTCTTGCGCACGGCTATACCGAATATGAGAGCGAGATGAACATATATATGTTGGTTTCGATGCTCACATCCGTAAGCTGCGACGGTGCGGTTCACGGCGAGCCGTATAAGCTCGACGAGATAAAGCACGGTATGCAGCGTCTTGTCAATAAACTTTTAGCCAATAAGGAGGAGAGGGATTATGATATCTAAAAAGTTAGCCAAGTGGATAGCTTATCATCCCAAAACTGTTTTGATAGTTTGCCTTATACTGATAATCCCGTCAATAATCGGATATTTTCTGACGGGCGTCAATTATGACATACTGTCATATCTGCCCGAAAATCTCGAGTCCGTGCAGGGCGAACAGATACTCGACGAGACTTTCCACAACTCGGCAAGTTCGTTCATTATAGTCAAGGACACGGAGCCCAAGGATATCCAAAAGCTTGAGGAGCAGATACGCAAGGTTGAGGGCGTCAGCAATGTTATCGGCGCTACCGACATAGCGGATGTGACTATCCCCAAGGAGATACTTCCCGAGGTGCTCACCAATGTGTTCTATTCGCAGGACGGCAGCTCGACGCTGATAATGGTTCAGTATGCGAACTCCGGCTCCTCCCAGATAACCATGGACGCAATAGCCTCCATACGCAAGATAATGAACAAGAATATGCTCCTGAGCGGTCTTTCGGCGATAACCGTCGATACCAAAGACTTGACAAACAGCCAGGCTCCGCTCTATGTTGTGATAGCCATCGCCTTAGCGCTCATAGCCCTGTCGTTTACGATGACCTCGTGGGTGCTCCCGTTAGTGCTGCTTGCGGCGCTGGGAACCGCGGTCATATATAACATGGGCACGAATATAATCTTCGGCGAGATATCATTCATAACAAAGAGTATCGCCGCTATCCTGCAGCTCGGCGTCACGGTCGACTACTCGGTCTTCCTCATGGACAGATTCGAGGAGGAGAAGAAGCGCCACGACACAAACAGAGACGCTATGGCGGCGGCGATAGACTCGACTTTTACCTCCCTCATGGGCAGCTCGCTGACCACCGTTTTCGGCTTCCTTGCGCTGTGCTTCATGAGCTTCACGCTCGGCAAGGACATGGGCCTTGTCATGGCGAAGGGCGTTATCCTCGGCGTTATAACCGTCGTCACCTTCCTGCCCGCGCTGATACTCATGCTCGACAAGGTTATCGAAAAGACGCGCCACAAGAGCCTCGCGCCGAAGTTCAACAAGCTGAGCGACTTTGCGATAAAGCACAGAAGAGTCATGGCGATAATCTTCCTGGTGCTCTTTATCCCCGCCTATTTCCTGCAGAACAACGTCAAGAAGTATTACAATATGGATAAGGCGATACCGCAGGATCTGCCCTCGATATCCGCGCTCAACACGATGAAGAAGGATTTCAACATGGCGACGACCCACTTCATCATCCTTGACGACAAGATAAGCGAGGCAAATATAAACGCTCTGACGAGCGAGCTGAACGAGGTCGAGGGCGTCACCAATGTCCTCTCACTCAACAGCTTCATCGGCACGGCAATTCCCAACGCCATGCTCCCCGATTCCATAAAGGAGATATGCGTCCAGGACGGAAAGCAGCTCATGATGCTCAACTCATCCTACTCGGCGGCAACCGACGAGGAGAACGCGCAGATAGATAAGATAACCTCGATAGTCAAGAAATACGACGAGGGCGGAATACTGACGGGCTAAGGCGTTTTGACAAAGGATTTGATATCGGTTGCCGAGAAGGACTTCATAGTCACCGGAGCCATATCAATGCTTGCAATATTCATCCTTGTTGCGATAGTATTCAAGTCTCTGACGATACCACTGATACTTGTAGCGTCCATAGAGCTTGCCATTTGGGTCAACATCAGCATCTCGACTCTGACGGGTACGACGATATGCTTCATAGCGCCGACCATTATAAGCTGCGTGCAGCTGGGCGCAACGGTCGACTACGCGATACTCATGACCACGAGATTCAGAGAAGAGCTTCAGAAGAGCGGCGATAAGCTCAAGGCTATCAAAACAGCCGCGCAGGAGTCGAGCAAATCTATCTTCCAGAGCGCGCTCGTGTTCTTCAGCGCAACCTTCGGAGTCTACTGCATCTGCGATATCGATATAGTCAAGGGCGTGTGCCTCATGCTCGCAAGAGGCTCCGTTATCAGTGCATTCGTCATTATGGTTATGCTCCCCGGCATACTCACAATCTGCGAAGGCATTATCAATAAAACATCCGTCGGCTGGCGTGCTCCCCGCGTTAAAAAGGAGCGCAAGAGCCGCAAGGCCAAGGCTTGAATAAGGAGGGCAATAAAAATGAAGAAAAACTTTATTCTCAAATCGGCGCTTTGCCTCACCCTCGCGGCGAGCATACTCACCATGGGCGCCTGCAAGAGCACGGGCGATAACGGCGACACCACTTCGGCATCCGGCGACGAGCAGTCTGCGCCCGTATACTATACCGACACCCCCGGCTCCGTCAAAAAGAGCGAGACCGTCTATGTCAACATGGACAACGGCGGAAAGGTCAAGGATATAACCGTCACCGACTGGCTCCACACCGACAAGGGTCAGGTCAAGGTCAGCGACACAAGCTCGCTGAAGAATATAACCAATGTCAAGAGCAATATAAAGCCCGTCAGTGAAAACGGCGGAATCACCTGGCATATGGACACCACCGACCTCTATTACAGCGGCAAGAGCAATAAGGAACTGCCCGTAAAGATAGACATCAAATATTTCCTCGACGGCAAAGAGATGTCCGCCAAGAAGATTTCCGGCAAAAGCGGCAAGGTCGAGATAAAGATATCCGTTGAAAACAATCTTTATAAGACCCAGAAGATAAACGGCAAGGACGTTAAAATCTACAACCCCATCGCAGTAGTGGGCGGCATGGTTCTGCCCGAGGGTCAGTTCCGGAATATGACCCTGACAAACGGCAAGCTCATCGGCGACGGCACAAAGCAGATAGCCCTCGTCGTCAGTATGCCCGGAATCAACGAGACCCTCGGCCTCGACAAGCTCAATATAGAGGATTTGAACTTCGCCACGGAGTTCACCCTTTCGGCGTACGTCGAGAACTTCTCGCTCGGCAATATGTACTTTGCGGCCGTACCGCTGTCCATGCTCGGCACGGAGTTCAAGATGCCCGACAGCCTCGATGATCTCCAGACCACTCTCGGCCAGCTCAAGGAGCTCGAAAAGGCGCTCAACTCAATGGATCCTAATAAGGTTATCACGAGCCTTATGACCAACAAGACGAAGATAAACGAGCTTGTCAACACGATGAACGAGGCAGTTGAGCTCTATCAGAACAACCGCGTCCTCTTCGAGATTCTGCCCAAGTATATGACCGAAGAGAACATCGCAAAGTTCAAGAAGCTCTTCAACAGCCTTGACCCCAATGAGCTCAAGGAAGTCATAACCCTGCTCAACAACCCCGTGCTCCAGAAGTTCTTCAAGAACCTGCCCGAGATAGCAGAGAACATGAACGATGTCCTGCCTATTATTCAGGAGTTCTCAAAGGATATGTCCGACCCCGAGGTTCAGAAGGCAATAAATAACCTGCCCAAGACCCTCGAGCAGCTCTCCGAGATACAGAAGACCATTGACGACAATCAGGAGCTCATAGACGGACTCGCCAAGCTTATGAGCAAGGAAAATGTTCAGAAGCTCAACGACCTTATCGACAGCATCGATTCCGGCAACTATGCGGGCAAGCTTCAAAAGTACGGCGTGCTCGCCGAGGATGCCGATGACCTGATAGCGAAGCTCCAGGCGATGATCTCCTACGGTACGACCTACGATATCTATACCGAGAAGACCCCCGGCACCGAGTCTAACGTCATGTTCATCTATCAGACTGCGCCCATTGCTTCAAACAGCAGCACCTCTACAACCGCGACCGACACCACCGAGCCGCTTCCGTGGTACAAGAAGATATTCAAAAAATAAAATAAGAAGCTTAAAAGACTGCGAACTGCGGGAGTTTCCTGCGGTTCACAGTCTTTTTTGAGGACAAAAACGGAGAAGTGTCCAAAAATACGACACTTTACGAAAGGTGAGATTTTTTGGCACAAAACAGAAATTTTGACCGTGTGAAAAAATAACCGGGACTGTTATAATATGTCCAAAGACCGACGGACGCGGCAGTCCCTCTTTTCCATCTTTTCCCTTATTCCTTACAAATTCTGCCAAGTCTGTCGGTTCTATTTACAGCGAAAGGACAGTGCCAAAAGTAGCTTCCTTAACCCACAAAACCGGAAGAGCGGCTTTTTTTGTCGCTGCCGATGCCGTACTCAAACAGACAGATAAGGACAGAAACAAGGCGTTCCACTCCATTGTGGATCTTGCGGAGAAATTCATGGGCGAGGCGCAGCAGCTTTGGACGTTGTGCCCGCACCACGTCGCCAAGCACACGAACTATAAGAGCGACTACACAAAATAACCAACCACTTGCGATTACTATCCTCCAAAATAGTTATTGCCTTTCCAAATGACGGCAGGAGCGCATCGGATATCCGATGCGCTCCTGCTGTTTTGTTATTTGCCGTTTTTCTCTTCGAGTGCCTTGCGAAGTGCGGTTGCGAACTGATCGGGGCACGAGGTCTGCTTGAAGCCGCAGCGTATGCCGTCGAACCTGTCGATAACGTCCTCGGCGTTCATGCCCTCGACTATCGAGGATATGCCCGAGAGGTTGCCGTTGCAGCCGCCCGTGAAGCGAACATTGTGAACGGTGTTGTCGTCGTCGAGATCAAAGTCGATTCGCCTTGAGCAGGTGCCGTGAGTTTTATATGAATATGTCATATGCGTTCCTCCGTTTTATTATATTACTCATATTCTAACCTAAAACGGAGGCTTTTTCAATATGTCGGGGAAATTACATCAGGATATACATAAGAGCGAATATCAGCAGCATATCCGCGCCGTCCGCTGCGAGGATTATAATAAGCGAAAGCAGAAGCAGCTTATCGTCGTCAACGGGGGGCGCGGGCGGTTCCGGTGTTTTCGGCGGCTCGGGATTTTTGCACTGTGCGCCGCTTTCTTTTATGGCCGCGCGCTTTTGCATCTCCTTTGCGCTGGCTATAGCTCTCTCGCGCATTCGCCGCAGCTCGTTTTCCGTATATGCGGGCATACCTATTTCCTCCCGAGTTCCTCTATCATCGGCAAAAGGTCAATGAGCTTTATCAGCTGCATGGCGTCGTCGGCTCTGCGGCGGCGCGGCTCGCTTAAAAGCGGACGAAGAGCGGCTATGAGGTCGCAGCGGCTGTCGCGGCGGTTCATCGCGCTCATTATCTGCGCTATCTTCGCCATTGCGGTCGGGTCTAAAGAAAAGCCCTGCCCGCCGCCCTCCTGCGCCTGCTCCGCCGAGCCGAGCAGGCTGCGCGCAGCGTCGCCGAGCGCCTTCATGTCGTCGTCGCTTAAAGAGGAGAGTATGTCGCCGATGTTGTCCATAGCTTACCCCTTGCCGTTTACTCCGAATTTCTTCATCAGCCTCTGTGCCTCCGGACTTTGCAGCAGCTTTTCGAGAGCCGATTTGTCGCTCAGAACCTCGTTTAGCCTCTGCCGCTTTTCCTCGCTCAGCTGTTTTGACAGCGCAGCCGCAGCCTTTTCGGGGTCGGGGGAGTCCTTGCCGCCGAGACTGCCGGCGAGCGCCATAAGCTGTTCGGGCGTCATACTCCCGCTGCCGTTAATATTGCTCATTGCAAAACCACCTTTTTTCATATATAATAAACTTATGCACGCATACGGCGCATAGAACCTGCCGGCGTGCGGTCATTATGCGGACTTGAAGTCCGAAAACGGGGCGAAACAATGCGGATACTTGTTATTTCCGATTCTCACGGTATGCCCTCGCGCATACTTGATGCCGTTGAAGCTCATCCCGAGGCGGAAGCTTTGATTTTTCTCGGCGACGGAGAGAGCGACATCGAAATGCTCGAGAGCTATTGCCGCAGCCTGCCGAGCATGATAAGAGTCGCCGGCAACTGCGACTTTTCCTCAAAGCTGCCGCTCATGCGGGTGGTGACTCTCGGCGGCAAGAAAATTTACTGCACCCACGGCCACGCCGAGCACGTCAAGTACGGCACGGACGAGCTTATTTGCCGCGCAAGGCAGGAGGGTGCCGACATAGTATTATACGGCCATACCCACTCGGGTGTTACCGCATATGACGACGGGCTCTATATAATGAACCCCGGCAGCATACGCGACGGGCACTACGGCATGATAGACATAGTGCCCGGCGGAATAATGCTCAACGAAGCGAAACTTTGAGGTGAAAAATGTCTGCTCCGCTTTTTGAAGCCGTTAAGGCGCACGCAAAAAAGCAAAAGGCCAGTATGCATATGCCCGCACACAAGGGAAATTTCTCCGCGCTCGGGAGTATACAGGACTTTGATATAACGGAGATACCGGACACCGGCAGCCTCTTTGACGGCGAGGGCGCAACGGCTCTCGCGGAGGCGCAGGCGCAAAAGCTGTTCGGCTCTGCGGCGACGTTTATGAGCGCCGGGGGCTGCACGCTCTGCATTCAGGCCATGCTCAGAGCCGCCGCGCCGAGAGGCGGAAAGGTCGTCTGCGGGCGCGTTGTTCACCGCAGCGCGATAAACGCCATGTCCCTGCTCGGCATAGAGCCCGTCTGGGTTCTGCCGGACGGCAGCGCGGGAGAGCTGTTCTCGGGGCGCATAACGGCTGAGAATGTCCGCCGTGCGCTCGAAAAAACGCCCGGCGCAAAAGCTGTGTATCTGACCTCACCCGACTACTTCGGGGTGCTCTCCGATATCGGCGCGATAGCGGACACCGCGCGCGAGTTCGGCGTGCCGCTGCTTGTCGACTGCGCCCACGGAGCGCATCTTAAATTTTTGGAAAAGGATATCTCTCCGCTCGCCCTCGGCGCTTCGATGAGCGCGGAGAGCGCGCATAAAACTCTGCCCGTCCTAACGGGCGGCGCGTGGCTTCAGATAGGCGACGAAAGCTTTGTGCCGGAGATACGCCGCGCAATGGCTCTTTTCGGCTCGACGAGCCCGTCCTATCCGATAATGATATCCTTAGACCTTGCGCGGGATTGGCTGGAGAATAACGCGGGCGAATTTGTCCGCCTGAGCCGCCGCGTACAAAGGACCGCGGAGCTCTGCCGCTCGTTGGGATTAGCTTTGCCCGAGGGCGACTGCGACCCGACGCGCATAGCCTTCGATGTTCGGCGTTTCGGCTTTGACGGCGAGGATGTCGGCGAGCTGCTGCGCGGGCACGGAATCGAGCCCGAATATGCGGGACTCGGAAAGATAATTTTCATCCCCTCCGTCATGAACACGGACGGGGACTTCGACAGGCTCGACGAAGCGCTGAAATCGATATTTTCAAAAGCCGAGCCGAGCGGCAAAAAGCCTGCGGGGGTCAGCGCTTTTTTGCCGCAGACCGCCATGACTCCGCGCGAAGCGCTGCTCGCGGAATGCGAATATATTGATATCGATTTTGCCCTCGGACGGACGGCTGTCGAGGCGTATTGCCCGTGCCCGCCCGCCATTCCCGCCGCTATGCCGGGGGAGATACTCGGCGAAAGGGAAGTCGAGGCGCTTCGCAGATACGGTATTTTCAATATAAAAGTTGTAAAATAGCCGAAGATGTTTTATAATATTATTGAGTAAGATATGCAAGTAAAACAGAAAGGAGCCTTTCCGATGAAACTCATCATTGCGATAATCAGCAACGACGACTCGTACGATGTATTAAGCGAGCTGACAAAGGTCGGCTTTGACGCAACAAAGCTGTCGACAACGGGCGGCTTTTTAAGCGCGGGCAACGTCACCCTGCTCATAGGCGTTGAGGACAGCCGCGTTGACGATGTCATGGAGATACTCAGGGAAAACTGCTCCAGACGCACTCAGCTCATGAGCGCCGCCCCCGCCTACAATGCGGAGAGCTTCGTCACCCTGCCCGTTCAGGTGGCGATCGGCGGAGCGACCGTGTTCGTTGTGAACATGGCGGATTTTTATAAGCTGTAACGCCGGAGAATATATGGGATTTGAATCTTTGCAAATATCGGAGCCGCTGAAAAAGGCTCTGAGTTCCTCAGTGAACTCAGGGCGTTTTCCCCATGCCGCGATACTCGAGGATGAGGACGGCGAACGCCTTATGCAGACCGCAAAGACCCTCGCCGCTGCGCTGGTGTGCTCGGGGGAGGGCAAGCCCTGCGGCAGATGCATAAACTGCCTCAAGGCACTCTCCGATTCTCATCCCGATATAAAAATATTTGAGCCCGACCCCAAAACGGATAATTTCAGGATTGAAACCGTCCGTGAGCTGCGCTCGGATGCCTACATAGTCGCAAACGAGGCGGACAGAAAGGTGTATATCCTGAAGGACGCGCAGAATATGCTCGTCCCCGCGCAGAATGCACTGCTCAAGGTGCTCGAGGAGCCGCCGGAGGGCGTGTGCTTTCTGCTGCTGACGGATGACAGAAACGTGTTTTTGCAGACCGTCCTATCCCGCTGCGCCGTGTTTTCGCAGGGCGGCGGCAGGCGAGTGGACAGCGGCGTTTTGGACGCCGCGAGGGCTGTGGCGGCGGCCGTGCCCGAGGCTAACGAATATCCCCTGCTCGCGGCGACGGCGGTATTTGAAAAGGATAAGACGCTGTTCAGAGCCGCCTTGCAGGTTCTGCCGGAATTTTTCCGCGCTGCGGTGCTGATAAAATCCGGAGCCGAAGCGCCCGAGGAGTATAGAGACACGGCGCAAAAGCTCGCCGTCAATATAACCACGGCGAATCTCATGCACATGATAACCTGTGTAGACGGACTCGCGGCAGCGTTTGAAAGAAACGAAAATTACACTCTGCTCATTACCCGTATGTGCGCCGAGCTGCGCCGTGCGTCGGGCAGATGAAAGGATGGAATATATGGCTCAGGTCATAGGAGTTAAATTCAGAGAGGTCGGAAAGGTCTATTATTTCGACCCTCTCGACAATAAATTCGAAAAGGGCGATTATGTTATCGTCGAGACTGTTCGCGGAATGGAGTGCGGCGAAGTGGCGCTCGAAAACAGCGAGGTCAGCGACGAGGAGATAGTCAAGCCCCTGAAGTCCGTGGTGCGCCGCGCGACGGACGAGGATCTCAAGATAGTCGAGGAGAACCGCAAAAAGGAGCAGGAGGCTTTTGATATCTGCCTTCAGAAGATAGCCGATCACGGGCTTGACATGATGAAGCTCGTCAATGTCGAATACGCCTTTGACGGCAAGAAGATACTCTTCTATTATACCTCCGACGTCAGAGTCGATTTCCGCGAGCTTGTCAAGGACCTTGCCCGCGTGTTCCGCACGAGAATAGAGCTCAGGCAGATAGGCGTGCGCGACGGCTCGAAGATGCTCGGCGGTCTGGGCATGTGCGGCAGACCGTTCTGCTGCAGCACGTTTATAGGCGACTTCCAGCCGGTGTCGATAAAGATGGCCAAGGAGCAGGGTCTCTCACTTAATCCGGTCAAGATAAGCGGCACCTGCGGCAGGCTCATGTGCTGCCTGAAATATGAGCAGGACAACTACGAGTATCTTCTGAAGATAACCCCGAAGCAGGGCGCTCTCGTCGAGACTCCCGAGGGCAGGGGAACGGTAGTCGAGGTGAACCTCCTCTCCGGCCAGCTCAAGGTCAGGCTCGACCGCTGCCCCGATGCCGCGCCGCACACGTTCGGCCGCCGCGAGGTAAAGACCATAAAGGACGGCAAAATCAAGGTTGAACGCTCCGAGCTTGAGGCTCTCAAGGGAATAGAATAAATACGGGCATAATTTACTCTTGATTTTTCAATATAATGTGTTACAATGATTATACAGCATATGCGGAGATTCTCCGCCGATTGCTGACAGATAAATTGATTAAGGAGGATTGACTAATGGCTTATCATATCAGCGACGATTGCATTTCCTGCGGCGCTTGCGAGGCTGAGTGCCCCGTAGGAGCTATTTCCGAGGGCGACGGCAAGTATGAGATCAATGCGGATCTCTGCACCGAGTGCGGTTCCTGCGCAGATGCTTGCCCTGTTGGAGCTCCCCAGCAGTAATCAATCTTTACATCGGAAAAGTCTGTACAGCTTATGCTGTGCGGACTTTTTACTTTTATATATAAAAAATCATCCTCCGTATGGTGCCATACGGAGGACGCTTTATGCTTTTGAATCAGCTGATCAGCCGAGCTTCGGCTTGAGAACGGTCTCATAGAAATTGTCGACTGCCGCGTAGAAATCCTCGACGCCGCCGTCGTTCTTGATGACATAGTTCGCCATCTTCTCGCTCTCGCTGGTGTGGAAGATCTCCTCCTCGTGGAGATCGTTTTCGCGGAGCTTCTCAACGCTCTTACCGTCGCGCTCGGAGCCGCGGGCTATCATTCTCTGATAACGAACCTCGTCGTCGCTGATAACAACGTCAACAAGGATGAAATCCTCGCCGAAAGCCTTGCGGAAAATCTCTATATCCGAGGGCGGACGAATGCCGGAAACAAGGTAGTTCGGAGCATCCGACTCCTTTATCTTCTTGACTATCATCTCGGGAAAGAAGGTCTGGCCGAATTCGCCCATGTACTTCTTGCTGGTGGCGTGAAGATTGTCGCGGGTCAGCTCAAGGCCGTCCTTGGTTGCGAGCTCGCGGACAACGTCGCCGATGGAAATCATCGGGAAGCCGTACTTCTGAGCAACATAATCAAGGAAGAAATCCTTGCCTGTGCCGTTCTTACCGACAGCTGCTAAAATCATAATTTATACCTCCAATTTGTTTTCGCAAATATTATATATTATGCTGCAGGCTTTGTCAATTCCCGATTCGGTCGGCGCCGTGAATCCGCACGCATATCGCGGTCATATCGTCGGATTTTTTTCCTTTGCGGCGGCTCAAGGCGGCGGCGGTCAGCTCCTCGGCGAGCCCCTGAGCGTCCCCGCGCCAGGAGCGAAGGAGCTTTAATATCCACTCGCTGCCGTCCGCAGCCACGCCGTCCGATATCATAACCACCGTGTCGCCCTCGCGCAGCTCGGTGCCCGCCGTTGAAAAACCTATGCGGCTGAGTATTCCCGCCGGGAGCGACGGCAGCTCGAGTATCGCCGTGCGCCCCGCGCGTTTTATGAAGCACGGCGCGGCGCCGGCCTTGAAGAAGCTTATCTCGCCCGAGTAGGGGTCGAGCGATGCTATGTCGAGCGTTGCAAGGCTCTCGTCCTCGCTCTTTGCTATGAGCGCGGTGTTGACGGTTCTGAGCGCCGCCTCGCAGGAGAGCCCCGAGCAGATGAGCGAAGCGAAAAGGTCAGTCGCCATAGCGGAATCGACGGCGGCGCGCCTGCCCGTCCCCATGCCGTCGCTCAAAATTATCACGTTCCGACCGTCCTCGAGCCCCACGCAATCGCAACAGTCGCCGCAGTCCCCGTCGTCCGAGGCGGGGCGCTGATCGGAGCCTATTTCAAAGCAGAAGCGCGGCTTTTCGCCGAATGTCAGCTCGACTCCGCCCTCTGTGTCGCGTATGGCGGGGAGAGCCAAAGCCGCTCCGAACTCTTGAGAGAGCGTGTCGGCGGCTTTTCGCAGGACGGAGTTTTCCGGCAGCTCCGCAGCTTTCGCCGTGAGCTTAATATGCCCCTCGCAGTCTCTTTTGCAGCAGGCGGAGATAATATTCAATCCGAGCCCGCCGAGCACGTCAACGGCGCAGGAGGTCTGCGCGGGGAGGAACATTTCGCTCCTTGCCGTCTGCGCAGCGATTTCGCCTATGATATCGGCCATCGCGCCGAAGCTGTCCGCAACGGCACGGCGGAGCTGGTTTGTCTTTTGCGCCGCGCAAGCCGATGCGACGCTGCCCGCAAAAATTCGGTTGAAGCTTTCGGCTACAGCGTAAGACTTCGGACATTCGGCGCAGAACTCCGCGCCCAATTCCTCCGAGGTTATATGATTTTCCTCGCGCAGTATTTTTATCGCGTCCGAAAAAGCTCGCTCTCGGAGCTTTTCTCTCTTTCCGGCGCACTTCCCGCACCCGGCGCAGACGCTCTGCTTGACCCTCGCGGTCATTATCTCCGCCCCGTCCGGGCGCACGGAGTCTATTCTCTTGCCCGCCCGTTCGATGCATCGCCCTACGCCCTCGAGCGCACTCTCCGCGTCGTTGAGGCGGCGGCACAGCTCCCCTCGCTCGCCGTCGGGCGCATATTCCTGCACGGGACTCAGCTTTTCCCGTAGCTTTTCGAGCCTTGCACGCGGTATGAGCACGAAAATCAGAGCCGCCGCCGCGCTCTCGGCGATAGCCGCCACCGCCTGCGGGCTCGGGGAGATGACCGCGCTTATTCCGCAGATGCAGATAAATGCCGCCGAAATACCGAACTGACCGAATTTCGAGAACAGCCCGGCACAGAGTCCCGCAGCCGCGTATACGGCACCCAAAGAGGGCTCGCCGCAAGCCGCCGCGAGCGCCGCGCCCGAGCAGATTCCGCCTATTGCGCCGCCCGATTCGCGCAGGGCGAAGCACAGCAGCATGACGGCGAGAGCCGCCGCAGTCCCGGCGGGACGGAAGTTCAGTATATTGAGCCGGGCGAAGGCGGTCAGCGCCGCGCAGCAGGAGACGGCGATGCAGATTATATCGTGCCTGCCGAGAGCGTTTGATTTATTTTTGCGCTCCGTAAGACGGAGGGAACGCGAGAAAAAATATGTCATCCCGCCCGCGAGAATGCAGTCGGAGAGAAAGCCCACAACGCCGTTTAGCGTGAAGCCCTCGACGAGCAGCACGGCCATGCCCGTAGACGCACAGCACAGCGCGGCGGAGACGGGAGCCGTGCGCCGCACGCAGTCCTCGCCGCGCAGACGGTTGACGGAAAAATTTATCAGCGCTGTTCCCGCGACGCACGCCATGTATCTTATTCCCTCCGTGCCCGAAAAGGACAGCAGATAGCCCAAGAGCGAGCCGACCGCCGCCGCAAGGGCGTAGGGCTGAACCGCCGCCGCAGAAAAAGCGAGCGCGAGAGGGGACAGTCTGCCGAAAATTTTTGCGTGCGCGAGCAGCAGCCCGGCGGCGCACGAAAAAACGCATTTAAACGCGTGGATGAGCTTCCCGCGCTTTTCTTCATCTATGAATTTGAGCTTGTCCGAGTTTATCCTTGATTTCTCCATTTTTTTCACTTCTCTTTTAGATATTGCGCCGCGACGAAAACCTGTGCGGGCTGTTTTGACACAATTATTATTTTATATTTTCACATATAAAAAATCTGTCAAAAATACCGCGGCAAAAAACACAAGCTTTTGCCGCGGTATAGCGAGAAGTGTCAATATTGAATTTTAACGGTAGAACAAGTTCGCAATAAAGCTCACGGCATGGACGATGCCGAACAGCAGGCTGCGAAGAACGAAGAACGTGCGCCCGAGAAAAGTGAACGAAGTTCGCTCCGAATATTCGGTGGCGGCGTTCGGTGCCTCGGTCATTATTGCGGAATTTGTCATGTATATGTTCCTGCAAACGTCCTCGGGGAGAAAGTCCATGGCGATTATTCCGTATGTCTTGCCGTCCTTGAAGTCGTACTTTTTGAGTCTGTGATTGATTATCCGCGAGTTCATCAGCGGCAGACCCAGTCCGACGCAGCTTGACAGGCATATGTTGAAGTTCTCGGGGTCTAACTCGGACTCGAGGAATGTTGTGACTGCCTGCCATTTTTTGCTGCCGCCGAGCTTATACGAATCCTGAACATAGAGGTGCGAATAGGTTTTGCCCGTTGAGGCTTTTTTCATGCTGCCCGATATGAAGTTTATGACCTCTTTTACGGGGACGTGCGGATATGCGCCGAAATCGAGGCCGCTGTTCTGATCGTCGAACTTCGAGCGGTCGGCTTTGACAACGCGCAGGAGAACTATCTTGCCGCGCACCTCGCCGAGGGTCGGGATACGGTTTTCGAGAAACCATATATCCTCTTGACCCTTTATGCACTGCTCGTAGAAGGCGTCGAAGAACACCGTGCCCGTCTTGCCGTTACCCTCCTTGAGCTGGAAAAGCACGGTCTCGCCGGGATTCTTCTTCAAAAAGTCGGCGCACATTTTAACGGCGTCCGCCGCCGTGAGCTTCTCGGCTTTTACGCCGTAAGCCTTTCTGCAGGAGGCCGCCGAGTGAACGGCAACCAGCCTCTTATCCTTTTGAAGCTCGAAGCGCATATCAAAGTAGCGTGCGCCGCGGTAGAGCTGCTCCGAGACGGAACCGTCCTGTGTCTTGAATATCGGACTGATGTCAACATACTTCGTCGAGCTGTCATGCGTGCCGGGAATATTTATGGCTGTTATCGGCACATCCGGCTTTATCGCGCTCATCCAGTTCGACCCGTCGATTTCACTCTCCGATTCTTCGGCAAAGGCGCAGGTGCTTATGCCGCCGAGCACAAATGAAGCGAGCGCGAGCGAAACGAATCTGAGAAGCTTCTTTTTCATGTTATTCTTCCTCCTTGAGATATATCTTGACGCTCGAATAAGTTTTTGCGGTGGAGCGGGTCAGATTGAGTCCGGCGTTCATGAGATTGGAGCCGGAGTAAACTCTCCCGTCGAAGTCGCAGCTGTAGCGCTTTTCGGGGTCGAGACCCTTGAACTTGAGAATGAAGAACGGCACTTCGGGCGCGCGCATGGTTACGACCGTCGCAAGAGCCTCGCCCTTGTCCTGCGCGACAAAGCTCCACGCGCAGCGATATCCGTCCTCGTAGGGGCTTTTGAGCCGATAGAGGTCGCCCGAGTGAATGAGGTCATAGTATTTGTGGTATTCGTCAACCTGCTTTTTTACCTGCCCGCGCTCCTCTGCGCTCAGCTCATTCGGGTCAAGCTCGTAGCCGAACGTGCCCCAGAGCGCGACGTCGCCCTTTACTTTGTAATCCGTCCTGTCGCAGGCGGAGACGTGAGCGCCCATAGTCGAGGCGGGGTAGCACATCGAGGTGCCGAACTGAATCGTCAGCCGCTCTATTGGGTCGGTGTTGTCGCTCGCCCAGATCTGCTGAGAGAATGCGAGCATGGCGGGGTCGAAGCGCCCGCCGCCGCGCGCTACGACCTGACCAACTGGGTCGAGGGCAATGTGTACCAGGCAAACGGCATCCCCCTGCCGCCCTTTGCCGCGGAGGCGGTGTGATGCGCTTCCGGGAGGCGACGGCCGCGGACGCGGCGGAGATCCTGCGGCTCTACAAGTCG
>OICR01000380.1_pt1 | contig 20423 bp, 13 predicted proteins | sample 1581321 | NCBI WGS metagenome assembly OICR01 (sample SAMEA3882557, study PRJEB24775) | human gut metagenome | biome: human-associated habitat; feature: intestine environment; material: feces | place: Netherlands | collected 2009/2010
CTCTCCTTTCTTTTCCATCCTCATAGATGGTATCGTAAATTTTGGTATCCCGGAGATTCAGCGCATCTTCCAGCAGCTTATAGCCGTTGACGCGCAGGGTTCCGTAAGTGTTGGTAATAAGCGGATTGCCGCGATCCAGCGACTTGCCCGAAATGTTCCATGCACCTGAAATTTCGGAATAGGTTGCTTTAATGTCAATACCAGCATAGTAGTTCGGTGTTTTGAACACTTCCTTCATAAACTGCGTGATGTACTCCGGCTTTACCCAGTTTGCACCAAGCCGCACTTCAATTTCCGAAGCATCCAAATCCTTGGGCTGTACCCGTTTCAGGTAGTCCACATTGATCTGATACTCTGCATGGTTTGCAGCAAAGGTTTCTGCTGTGGCCAGTTTTTCACGAACATTGCCGGACAGGTATTCATCCGAGGTTTCCCACTGCTGTGTCACAGGGTTTCGGAAAATCGCACCTGCCAGTTCATCCGTGATCTCCTGTTCCGGTTTACCGCAGAGCTGCACCATAAACGGCACATCCACCTTTGCTTTTTCTCCAATGGAAAGTGCCAGGGCTTCGCTGGGCGTGTCCACTGAGGTAACAGGTTCCGGCTTACGGATGGTGCGCTTTGTAAAAATATCGGCCAGCCGTTTGAGATTCTTCTCCTCATCCAGAATTTCCAGCGATGCCAGCAGACAATAACTGCTGTCCTGTCGGAACGCCCGCTTGTTGGCGGTGCTGTTGATCAGGCCATACTGCGCCTTAAATGCGGTGTATTGCTGTTTCAGTTCATTCTGCAAAAGCTGTACTTCCGCATCCGAGCCATCATGCAGCTGACAATCCAACAGTTTTCGGGTGGTTTCCCGCAGAGCGATCATGCCCAGCACTCGCTCTGCTGTCACGGCAGGCAGTTCCACCTTGTTCATAAAGGAATTTTCGCGGTAGTAAATCTGTCCGTCCACGTTCGTGAAGCTGAAATTCTTCACACTTGGGTCTGCCGGAATGGGTTCTTCCTGCACATCCAGTTCATCGTCGGAGATTTCTGGCTCCGTGATGGTGGCATGGATGTTGCCGACTGCTTCTTTTAACTGCTGGGCAAGGTCTGCACCTTCGATGGGCTTGACCGTAGTTTCCTGCTTGCCGTACTGGGTGCTTTCCGTGGTGATCTCGCCCAGCACCATTTCAGGATGCTGCGCAAAATACTGGTTAATGGAGTAGCCTTTCGGTGTTTCGCCAAGGTCTACCCAGTCTGCCCGCTCTACCGCTGCACGGTCACGCTTCTGCAAAAACAGGATGTCAGCAACCACGCTCGTGTTGGCATTGCGCTGAAACGCATTGTTCGGCAGACGAATTGCGCCGACCAGATCGGCACGGTTGGCAAGGTACTCACGGACAGAGGAATCCTTCTTATCCATCGTACCGCTGGACGTTACCACTGCTACCACACCGCCCGGACGCACAAGGTCAAGACTTTTCGCAATAAAATAATCGTGGATGAGAAAATTGTGGCGGTCATACCGCTTGTCCGGTACTTTGTAATTGCCGAACGGTACGTTACCCACAACACAGTCAAAGAAGCTGTCCGGGAACTGCATTGTTTCAAAGCCCTGCACCGCAATCTTGTTTTTCTGGTACAACTGCTGTGCAATGCGGCCCGAAATGCTGTCCAGCTCCACACCATACATCCGAATCTTCTCCATGCTGTCCGGCACCAGACCCATGAAATTGCCGACACCACAGGATGGTTCCAGCACGTTGCCTTTGGACAATCCCATATTGCCCAGGGCTTCATACATCGCCTTGATGACCGTAGGAGAAGTGTAAAACGCATTCAGGGTACTGGCACGGGCTTCCTTATACTCATCTGTCGTGAGCAGGGACTGCAGTTCGGCATACTCTTTCGACCATTCCGCGTTGTTTTCATCGAACGCCTGCGGAATGCCGCCCCAGCCCACATACCGGGAGAGGACTTGCTGCTGCTCCGGCGTTGCCTGCCCGGTGGTTTCCTCCAGGTATTTCAGCAGCTTGATTGCTTCAATATTGGCCTGGAACTTGGCCTTGGGGCCGCCTTCGCCCAGATGATCGTCTATGATGTGGAAATTCTCGGCGTTGCGGCGCAGGTTGTCCCGGTACTCCTGATAGGCCGCCTGTTCGGCTGCCCTCTGGTTGGGGAAGGTCTGCCACTCGCCGCCTACCTGCACGGAAATGGGATTGACATCCATGACATTATCAAAAGAAGGAGGCTCCGGCTCGTCAAAACGCAGAGTGCGAATCTCCACATCATAGGGGAGGTTGTTTTTGTCGGCGGGATATACCGCCACGGTTTCCTCGGTGTAGGTGTGGTTTGGTTCTTTTTCGGGGACAGCCGTATTCTCTGCGGCGGTCTTTTCCGGCTGCGGATACCGCTCCATGAGCCGCGCGAAGCTCTCCCTGCTCTCCGCACGGGAAACGGGATAGCGAAGCGACGGATCGCGGAGAGAAATATCAAAAAGACCGATGCTCTCAATAATAAACGGCTTGCCGTCCTCCAAATATACCGTATCGCCTACGGAATACGGGAACGGTTCTCTCTGCGGGGCAGGAGCCGTTTCTTCCGGTTCATGCCAGCGGTATTGCTCCACATCCTCATCCGAAACATGAATGAGGTCGCTGAAATCGAGGTTTTCCAGCTCGTTGGTAATAAGCTCCTGCAAAGAGCCGTACTGCCGGGTTTCCAGATGCTCGTCATCCAGATAGCGCTCCAGCCGGTAATTCACAAGGTCGATGTTCACCTGAATGGGAATCTCATCGTCGGTGACGGTGGTGTAAGCGACGCCAATCTTCGCCGGGTCGCTGAAATCCGCCTCTGAGCCGTATTCACTCCGGCAGAAGTCGGAGATCAGCCCCTTTGCACGTTCCATGAGCGCCTGCTCCGCCTGTCCTTGCAGCTCCAGCCGGTACGCCTCCGCCTGCCACTCGCTTGTAAATTCCTCAGTCACGCCGTCCGCATCCACATAGTAGCCGTGGGTCTCGTCGTCCCACACGGCGTACAGAGTGCGGAAGCCCCGGTCAAGGCTTACCACATGGAAACGGTCTGCGGGGATAATGCTTTCTGCGGTCGGCTCACGTCCCGCTACCTCTGCGTGCGCCCGTTCATCCGGGTAATCGCCGTAGATACGCAGATACTTCCGTGCCTGCTGGTCGTAGATGGCTGCGCCGTCATACGCAAAGCCGTCGCTTTCCATCGTGCCGTCCACATAACCCTGTGCGGCTTTTTCTGCTTCTTCCAGCGTTTGATAGTCCCGCTTCTCATCAAAGCCGTTTTCAAAGTGATGATACACTACGACCTGATACTGCGGTGCCATCCGGTCGGCATAATCATCAATCATTTCTTTCGTCAGCCATTCCGGTTTTTGGGGGAGCGCGTCATACAGCTCCCGCATTTTGACGATCTGTGCATAGACGCTGCCCGCCCACAGATGCTTTTCTGCGCGATTGCCTGCGCCAAGAAAGTATTCGCAGTCTGCCCGCAGCCGGTCTAAAATCAGGTAATTCCGGTTCTGCTCCAACACAGACTTTTCTTGCTCTGTGAAGAATTTATCCTCGCGGATAAGCTGTGCGATACGCCGCTGCACCTTCGACCACGAGAGCATAACCGGCTCGGAATTGCCCACGGAGATTTGCAGCGGTTTAGAGGTATCCTTCAAGCCGTACTCCCGCGCCAGCCATGCGGCAGTTTCCCTTTCACGCCCGTGCTGCTCCATATACCGAACAACCGCCTGCTTGCTTTCAATTTTTCCGTTCCAGCTCTGCAAGGCAGCGTCGATGTCCTCCTGCGTCACCTTGTAGGGCGAGGGCGTTATCGTGGTCGCCAACGTGGGATACAGCTCGTCCAAAAGCTCCTGATGGAGCCGGTTGTGGAAGGAGGGCATATCGAAATAGAGGCGCGTGAGCTGCAAATCCTCAGACGCCATGACGATGCGCCGGATGGCCGCCGCCCCCTCCAGATAGGCGTTTTGACGGTCGGAATTGCGGCAGGCGTTGATAAACGCTTCATCCTTGGAAAGCGCGTTTCCCACGCTCAGGCGGTATCGCCCGAACAGCTCCTGCACCGTAGGCTGAGCCTGCTCTGCGGCAGGATCGCGGAACACCCTCGTGCCGTCCGCGCCGAACTCCGCTTCATAAGCATTGATGGCGGCTTCGGCCTCATGGTCGATAGAGCGCAGCGTGTAAATGTGGCGCTCACCTCTAAAGTCTGGCGCTTCGGCAATCGTCACATCATACTTATCGCGCAATTTCTCTACATACATCTCTAAATTGTGCGACGGTACGCCGCACATCTCCACACGGCCAGCGCCGGGGATCGCTCTTGTGGTAAGGTTGAGATCAAGCAGCTCCGCCGCCTGTTTTGCGTCCTCGCCGTACATCTCGAAGAAATCGCCCACCTGAAACAGCACGATGTCGTCCGGGTGGGCTTCCTTGATGGCATTGTAGTCGGTCTGCGCCTGTGTTGGCAGTTCACGCTCCGTCTCCTTTTCCCGCTGAAGCTGGGCGTAGCGCTCCTTTTCCCTTGGAGAGAGGAAGCGGTCCTTCTGAATGAGGCTGTCAATCCTTGCTGCCACCTTCGTCCAGCTTAGCTCCACATTGGCGCAGTCTGCCTTTTTCAGCGTAATTCCGCGGCTGTCGTGATTCTCGCCGCTGTGGGATGCACCGGAAACGGCATGGGAGCGCCCTCCTATGCCGTACTCATCTTTGAGGAAAGCTGCCTTTTCCTTGCCGGTATGGTCGGCGGTGAAGTATTCGTAGATCCTGCCCTTGCCGCCCTCCACACCGCTGCCGCGATCCAGCGCGTGGTCGATCTCATCCTCGGTGATGAAGCGTGCCAGCTCCGGCACTGCGGTCATTTCGGAGGAATACTCCCTGCGGGGCAAGGACAGGTCCCGCAGGCTCTGCCAGATGTTCTCCAGCTTGTGGTAATGGAATCGCAGCAGGCTTCTGTCCTGCTCATGTGCGGCGTAAAACTGTGCGAACTCGCCGGAGAGCGTTTCACGGAAATCTGTGTTTGTCAGTTGCTCCGCCAGCCGCGCCGTTTCATCGGGGAATCCGCCGCCCCGCAGCGTATCCATGCAGGAGAGATAGCCCTGTTCCCGCGCCTCGTCGCTCAGGTCGTGTTTCAGATACCAGAGGGCTTGTGCAAGCTGCATCCGCTCATGCTGCCCTGCCTCGGCAAGCTCCACGTTGGAGGCATACGCGCCGCTGTCCATAAGCTGGGATATGCGCACGGCGGCGTCCTGCCATGCGATTACCTGTGCGCTGCGCACATACTCCGCGCTCCTGCCGGGGACGATGTGGATGCCGTCTACGGCGTACCACGCGGAAAGCTCGCCCTCCGGCGTCTTAAAGCCGTTGCCGCCGTGAAAGGTGCTTTGCAGCAGCGCGGCAATGTCCTCCACAGACTTCTGCTTCTGGAACGCGGCGGCAATGACCATGCGGGTATCGTCCTCGTTGCCGCCCAGCCGCAGCACATGGTCAAGCTGCGCCTGAGAAACGGAAAAAGCGAAGGGCGTCTGCGCAACGCTCTCCGCTTCTTCTATGGCTGTAATCTGTTCCGCTTCGGTGGGGAAAAAGGATAGCTGACCGCCCCGTGCGGAGTGTTCTGTTATGCGTAGATCAGCTCCGCGAGAATCACTTCCTCCGCCTGCGCCTTGCAGGTGTTCATCAAGCCCACCCATTTCATGGGATCGCTGGCTTTCAGCGCTTCCGTCGCTCCGGCCTCCGCCGCCAGCTCCGGCATCATCTGCTCTAATCGGCTCTGCGCTGCCTGCTCGATCTCCAGCAGGTGCGGAAACAGGGTCTCCTCCAAGATCATCTGGTTCCAGAGAATGGGACGATGCTCCTTCAGGTACTTCTGGCGCATCCGCCCGTACTTGCCGAGGGGCTGCTCCGGCACCTCGATCTTCAGGTCGGGAATCATGTAATCTCCGTTCATCGTGTAAGTCAGGTTGTTCTCCATGCTCTGCCGTCCTTTCCGCGCTGTGTTCGCGCTCATAATTTCGTATGGTGACTTCGATCTGCCGCAAAACCTGTTCATTGATCTCGCTGACCGCCGTGCCGAGGGCTGCCACCGTGCGCGGGGTGTTGAAATCAAAGATGCTGAAAAAATCCTCGTGTTCAAAGTGATCCTCCGGCTGCATCCCGCAGCGGGACATGAGGGAGTAGGTGATGCTGACCGCCGCGGCGTTTTTGAACGCCACCTCGATGTTGTAATCATCATACTCCTCCAGATAGGAATCCGCAACGATGCCGAGGATGTCGCGGGAATGGTCGCGCCAGTATTCCGCAGCAAGCAGAGAAGCGACGCTCTCAAACTGCTCCGCAAGGCCGTTTTTGCCGGAAACGCTGTAATTACGCTCCAGCATGGCGCTCACGCTGTCGGTATGCGCGTCTTTCAGCTCCCACAAGTTGACGCGGCGGGCGTTTTCCTTGCCGCCGGTATCGGAAACGTCAAAGACGTATTTGAGCCTTGGCTTGTAGCCGGTAGCGTCAATGAGGGCGATGCCCGTGCTGCCGCGCCGGACATAGCGCCCCATTTTCTCGTTCCAGAAGTCGTACTCCGCGCAGGCGGTGGCCTCCGGGCGCTGCATATAGATCATGAGCTGCTCGTTGTAGGGGTACTTATACAGCCTTGCGGCGGTGGTCAGGAACGCCGTCCACGCCAGATGGCTGCCGGTGATCTGCCGCGCGGTGCGCTCCGCTTGCTCCGCGTAGGCTTGCAGTTTGTTTGGCATAAGCAAAATCCTCACTTCATGGTTTTATCGTGGTTTTCGTTTTTTCATAGGAAACGCGCCGGATGATACATTCCTCATCCGGCGCGCTCCCAGCGGCGAATCTGCAATTTTTCCGGCTCTTGACCGTAAAACAGTCAGCTTTGCTCAGAGGTCAAAATCCGGCGTCAGGTCGAGGCCGGCGTATTCCGCATCGGTAATGCCGCGCAGCTTTGCGAGGGCGCTGTCCGTCAGCTCCCGCAACTCGGCCTCCTCCGCGTCCAGATACCCCCGCATTTCTGTGAGGGCCGCGATCAGGCCCTCGCGGGTGCCTGCCGCGTTGTAGATGCTCATAAGGCTGACTTCATCGTGGGTGAAATGCTTGTCGTTCATATCAAAGCTCTCTTTCCGCGCTCCGTTTGGGCGCTGTTTTGTTTTTCGACTGCTCCGGCGTCCTTTCCCTGAGCTTTTCCAGCACGGAGGGCTTCTTCTGCTCGCGGTGGGAGGCCGCAGCCAGCTCCGTCAGGGAGATGGAAAAGCCCGCCTTGACCTGCGCCTCCAGATCGGCCACGGTGGGCTGCTTGGGGCCGTTGTTGATGATGCCGTCGATCATGCCGTAGTCGTCCTCCAACAGCATCTCCGCGTTTTTGAGATAATTCTCAGGCTTCAGGAAGTTCGGCAGCTCCCGGAAGCCGATGCTGTCAACGTAATGACAGGATACTACGCCGTTTTGCTTTAGGGCAACGATGTCGCTGACCGACAGGCTGTGTCCTTTGAAATCCGCAGGGTGATCCACGTTGAACCGCTGATAAATCATATCCAGATTGGTTCTGGCATTCCCATAATCCATAAACCCGCCGGTGTAGATCGCGTCGTAGCCGCCGCGCTCCGGTGTGACGCCCTTGCTCTGCAAGTAGTCATAGTTCATGAAGCGGTAAGCGTCCAATTCACCGCCGCGCCGAATCTGGTAAATGAGGAAAGCGTCCTGCGGGTTTTCCAGAAACAGCTTTTCCGTGTCTGCCTGTTCGCTCAGCGTCACAACGCCGCGCACCGCGTCCCATTCCTCGCGCTCCACGCCGAACACACCGGTGTGGGAGGAAATGTCTTCGGCGTCCAACGCCATGGCCTCGGTGCTGTCGCCGTAGAGCAGGAACACGGGAACGTCCTGCATGAACAGCTCCATGGCGCGCTCCTTGGTCAGCGGCAGCATGGCGTTGCCGTCTGTGTAGCCGTACTGATACATTTCCAAAAAGCCGATGCTGGTATCCGGCATGGGATAGCCTTGCTCCAGCTCCGGCAGGGGCGGCAGCTCGGTCATTTTTTCGTCCATTTCCGCCTTAGCCTCCGGCTGCGGCTCCTCCTTTGCCCGCCATTCCTGACGGAACAGGCCGTTGAAGCGTTCCAGCAGCCCATGGGAGCCGTCGTCGATGCCGATCTCGTCTGCCAGCTTGACGAAATCCTCCAGCTCCTTCCGCAGCTCTGCGTCCTCACCGGCAAGCAGCCTGTCCGCAACCGAAGCCGCTGTGGGTCCTTCTGCGCTGTCGGGAACGTTCAGACCCCGGCGCAGGAACGCCGCGTAGTCGGCGGCAAAGGCCAGCGCGTCGGCGCGGGAGGGCGGGATGGTGACAAGCTCATATTCCGTGTCCTTGGGAAGCTCGATGCCGCGCTCCTTGCAAACCTCCGCGAAATGCTTTTCCACATCGGTGATGATGCCGTTTGCGGTCTTGCTGATGGTGTCCAGACTGGCACGGAACTCCGGCAGCTCGGCGTTTTTTGACCACGTTGCCACATAGCCGAAGCTGTTCGCGCCGGTTTCAATGCCGAAATAGGCGCAGACCATAAAGGAGATGCTTTCGGCCTCCACCTCCTCGGTATTGCGGCTTTTGGCCTTGCGCTCCGCCGCCTGCTGCAAGCCGTAATTGTGGAGCTTGGCGTGGGCGATCTCATGGACGGCGGCGGATACCGTCTGCACCTCGCTCATGCCCTCCCGCAGCGTGATGCTCTGGGATTTGGGGCTGAAATAGCCGTCCACATCGGCGGACAGAGGCTTTACCTCCACCGGCACGGACGAGGACCGGCGCAGCGCCTCCATGAACGCCCCGTAATTTTCCACGCTTCCGGTCAGGCTGGCGACGGGGCTGGCCACGCGCTCCGGCAGCGGCTTTCCGTCCGTCTGGGCGTAGTCGAACACCTTGACCGGGCGGAACATGGGGATTTCAATCTCCTTTTCCTCGGTGATAACCTTGCCGTCCGCGTCCAGAATGGGCAGTTTTGTGTCCGGGTCGAGCTTTTCCTGCTCGATTTTCTTCTTATACGGCGTGGGCGCGATAATGGTGATGCCCTTCTCGCCCCGCAGCACATGGCGGGAGAACTTGTCCCGCCAGCGGTTGTAGCCCGCCACAAGTGTGGCGTCCGGGCGCTGCAAGTGGATGAGCGCCTGATTGTTGAGGGAATAGTTGTGAAACCGGCTCATGGTTCGCAGGTAATTGCGGTACTTTTCCATATCGCCGGATTCAAAGATGTCGCGGATACCCGCCTCGATGCGGTCGGTGATCTCCTTGAGCTGTTCTCTGTTTTTACCGGGTTTCTCTGGCATAGGTTCCTCCTTTCATCAGGTCGATACGCAGGAGCTGAAGCCCCCGCGAAAGATATTCCCGTAAATCCGTTTTTCCGCAGAGATAGCGGATGTCGCCTGCCTTGTCCTGCTCACGCAGCGTCCATAGGTCCGCCGCCCACCGGACAAATACCGCGTCCGGCGCGTTGAAGGGCTTTTTGCGGCGAAGATAGAGGTTCTGCCGCCCCAGCACCATGATCGTGCAGACGGTATTGACCACATCGAGAGAACATTCGTTGAGTACGGCGATCTTCCGTTCATAGGAGGCCGCTTCCAGCAGCTCGCGCAGCGCAGGCTTGGCGTTTTCAATCAGCATGGGGTAAGCTGCTCTTGTCGGATACGGAGATTTTCGTGTCATAGGCACTTCCTTTCATTTCATGGGCTGTTTACCCCTAAAATGGCAGCGCCCGCGCAGGGGTAGGCTTTCCTGTGCGGGCGCTCGGTTCTTATTCGTTTTCGGAGTATATACTCCTTGCGGGCGGCGTATATCCGGCGTTTTTGGCGCGTTCGCTGGCGGCCCTGCGCCGCTCGTCGCTGAACGGCTCCCGGACGCTGACGCAGCTTTTCGGCACGGCGTAGCTGACCGCTCCGGCATGGACGGCCCTATCCGGGTACACCTTGTCCGGGTATTTCTCCGCAAGGCGCTTGAGCTTGCGTATCAGCTTGGGGTCGTGGGTGTAGATGCTGGCTGTAGGTTCTTCCTCGTTGTAGAGGATGATACTTTCCTGCTCCAGCTTGGAGAGCTTCATGTCCTCGCCCCCTTGTCAAATTCCAGCCGGAAGCGGACGCTCTCGCCGGTATCCTCCAGCACGGCGGTGGCGTCGTAGGTGCCGCCGGTCTTTTCGGAGTAGAGGCCGGTGAGCTTCACCCGCCCCTCTGCCAGCAGCACGGCGGCGATCTTCTTTGTCAGGGCGACGTGCTTTGCGGCAAAGAACTTGTTGTCCCGCCACAGCCCGAAGCGGCAGTCGTTTTTCTCGCAGAAGAAGCCCTTTTTGCTCTCGCTGACCTCGCTGCCGCAGCGGGGGCATTTGCCGATGACCTCACGGCCGGAGGGGAACAGCACCTCCGCGCCGGAGATGACCTTGTAGGTTTTCACCAGCTCCGTAAGCATATCCGCAATGCCGGTCATGAACTCGTCCGGGGAAAGCTCGCCGCGCTCCACCTGCTGCAAGCGGTATTCCCATTCGGCGGTGAGAAGCGGGGACTGTAACTGCTCCGGCAGCACGGTGATGAGGGAAACGCCGGTATGGGCAGGCACAAGGCTGACGGCCTTCTTCGCCCGCTTGCGCTCCACAAAGCCCGTGGCTACCAGCTTTTCGATGATGGCGGCGCGTGTGGCGGGCGTTCCCAAGCCTTTTCGCTCCGCAGCCTCCGGCATTTCCTCTCTGCCTGCCGTTTCCATGACGGAAAGCAGCGTGTCCTCGGTGAAGTGCTTGGGCGGTGTGGTCTTGCCCTCCTTTACGGCGGCCTCGCCACACTCCAACACCTGCCCCTCCGACAGCTCCGGCAGCGCGGCATCCTGCTTTTCCTGCGCGAGATACTGCTTCCAGCCGGTATCAAGGACGGTTCTGCCTTTAACGGTGAACTCGGTACCGCCGCACTCCAGCGTGACGGCGGTTTCCGCATAGCGGTGGGCGTCGCTGACCGCGCGGAGAAGCTGACCTGCCACAAGGCGCAAAATCTCGCGCTCGCCCAGCGGCAGGACGGAGGTATCCGCCTTGCCCGCACTGGCGGTAGGAAGGATAGCGTGGTGGTCGCTGACCTTGCGGCTGTCGCAGACCTGCCTTGCGTTCACGCCCTCCGGTGCGGTGGTTTCGCAGATGGCGGCGGCCACGGCTGCAAGCTCCGGCACGGAGGCTTCCAGATCGTCTGTGAGGAAGCGGCTGTCCGTGCGGGGATAGGTGCAGAGCTTTTTCTCATAGAGTGCTTGCAGATAGTCAAGCGTCTGCTGTGCGGTATAGCCGAGGCTGCGGTTGGCCTCCCGCTGGAGGGCGGTCAGGTCGTAGAGCCGGGGCGCGTTCTCCGTTTTCTCTGTGCGCTGCACCGCCTTGACCGTGACCGGCTGACCGGCGCAGGCGGCGGCGAGGGCGTCCGCCTCCGCTTTCTCTTTGAACTTTTCGGACACGGCGGCAAAATCGCCGCAGCGAAGATTTACCGTGTAAAATGCTTCCGGGCGGAACGCCCCGATCTCCGCCTCCCGCTGGACGATGAGCGCCAGCGTGGGCGTCATGACGCGCCCAACATTCAGGGTACGGTGGTAGAGGACGGAAAACAGGCGCGTGGCGTTGATGCCCACCAGCCAGTCCGCGCGGGCGCGGCAGAGGGCGGACTGATGCAGCCCGTCGTATTCCCGTCCCGGACGAAGGTCCGCAAAGCCCTTTCGGATGGCCTCGTCCTCCATGGAGGAGATCCAAAGCCGCTTCATGGTTTTCGTGCAGCCCGCCATGTAGTAGACGGTGCGGAAGATCAGCTCGCCCTCGCGCCCCGCGTCGCAGGCGTTGATGACCTCGGTCACGTCCTCCCGGCGCATGAGGTCCCGCAGCAGTTCGAACTGTTTGGCTTTGTCCGCTTTCAGCGTGAAGCGCCAGCTCGCGGGCAGGATGGGCAGATCGTCGTAGCGCCACTTGGCGTACTTTTCATCGTACACGTCCGCGCCCGCCAGCTCCGCCAGATGCCCGAAGCACCAGCTTACAAGGTAGCCACTTCCCGAAAGATAGCCGTCGTTGCGTTTGGTTGCGCCCAGCACGGCGGCGATGGACTGGGCGACGGAGGGCTTTTCCGCGATTACTAATTTATGGTGTGTCATATTCATTTTTCTCCTTTTTGCATAGCAAAAAGCAGCCCCGGAGGACTGCTTTTCGTGTCTGTTTTTCTAATCGTATGTGAGTCAGGGTCGTTCAAGTCACCGCTTCCGTATCACATCCTTTTCCGCTGCATCTGGTCTCTCATGGGTACATTGTGCATCGGTGGGAGAATGCGGCAGGGGTCGGGGTCCTAACGCTCCGGCGCTTTCGCCCGCGCCTTTTCCCGCAGGTCGGTGTCACGGTAGCAGGGGCGGAGGCAGACGGTGCCGTAACGGGCGCAGCCGCAGCAGAAATGCCCCTCCGGGGCGGGGGTGCGCGGCGTTTCCTCCTTTCCCGGATAGGGGCGCTGCATCATCAGTCGCTCCAGCGGATTTTTGGTGAAAAGGGTCATGCATCCGCGTCCTCCATTTCCTCCGGCTCGTCCGCATCGTCCTCGTTTTCATATTCCTCATCTTCATCCTCATCGCCATAGTCGTAATCGTCCAAGTCCACAGGTCGCTTTGTGTCGGGCTTTTTCTTGCGGAGCTTGAACCAATACAGCGCGCCGCCGCCCGCCATCAGGAGCACCAACACAATCACAACAAGACCGATGCCGGACTTCTTTTCGCCGCCGGACTTGTCCGGGCTGTCGCTCGTATCAGGCGTCGGGTCGGGTTCCGGCGTCTTTTCCGCGGCCTTTTCCTTGCCCATGCACTCCGTCATATTGGTCTTGCAGACTGCGCAGGCGGTGTTGACCGCACCTGCCTCGCACTTGTCCTTGCAGGAGCAGACGGGGGCGGAATCCTCGTCGATGAGTGCAAGCAGGTCGCTTTCGTCCACAAGGTTCAAAAAGTAGGTTTCATACTGATCTCCGTCCTCGTCCAGCGGCTTATCGTAGTCAATCACCAGATAGAGGGTATGGCCGTTGCGGGTTTCCACCGCGATGAACTGCTTGTTGGTGTGCTTGTCATAGAGCAGGTCGCGGGTGACAGCGCTGCCGTTTTGGGAAAAGCCCATCCCTTTCTCAATGGCGACAGGCGCGGCGGTATCGCTGGGTTCCTGTGCTTTTGCCGGCTCGGCGGCGGGCGTCTGTGCCGCAGCGGGCTTTCCCGTGCTGCCGGAGGTGCTGGAAGGCTTTCCTGCACCGGTATTGCTGCCGTTGCTGCCGGTATTGCCGCTGCTGCCGGTATTGCTGGAGGGCTGCTTCCTGCAATCGCAGTCTGCGGGACAATGGGTGCTGTGCTGCTCCGGTGTGGGGCTGGGCGCAGGCGTTTCCTTTTCATAGAAGGGGTTGGCGATCACCACATAGCTTGTGCGGTTGCCTGCATTGTCCACGCCCATGATGTAAAAGTGGGAATCCCGCGTGTTTTTGTCAATGCGGACGCTGAACTCGCCGTTTTGCAGGGTGGTATAAAGTTCATCGTTCACATAGACCCCGGCTATGCCAGAGAGGGTGTCGGCGGCCTCCACACGCAGCAGCGTACCGCTGACGCCCGCCCGCAGCCGGGGCGCTTCAAAGTCCATACAGGATACGGTCAGCTCCTTTTTATGCTCCGTGCCGTAGGGGTCGGTGACAAAGAAAAACACGCTACCGTTGTCCGGCACCGTGTAGCGGGCGAGGCCATCGTGGGCAAACTGCTCCGTCAGGTCTGTCCTTTCGGCGGTTTCCCGCAGCGCCGCCTCTACCTTCTGCCAGCCCGCGTTGTTTTTGTCCCTGATACGGACCGTGACCGTCACCGGCGCGTTGTGCCAGCCTGCCGGAATATCTGCGTCCAGCGCGTATTCCGCCTCCGGCTGCGGCGTTTCCGTCGTTTCAGGCGGCGCGGGAACCGGTTCCTGTGTGTCCGGTCCTTGCTCAGCCGGAGGGGTCTCCGGCGTTTCTTCGGGCGTGGCGGGAAGCTCGGCCTCCATGATCTCCGGCGTGCTTTCCGGCGCGTAGCCTGCCGGGGCGTCCTCCATATCCGTCGCCATGGCCATGCCGGACATGGTGAGGAACATTATCGCAAGGCAAATCATCGCGGCGGCGCTGCGCAGCAGCCTGCGGCCTTTGAACTTATTCTTCATGCGCATATTCCGTATCCTCCTTGGTATTGGGTGTGATAAAGGGCGCGCCGCCCCTTTTGAGCTGTGTGAGGAACTGCGCCAGCTCCTCCATGCTCATGCCGGTGGCGCGGGCAAGGCCGATGATGTCGGTATTCTCCAGCTCGACGATGCTCTCGTCAAGCTCCCTGTTGCGGGACTGAAGGGCGGCGATCTTTTCATCGTTTTTCGCCCGTTCAGCCTTGAGCTTTATAATCTTAGGGTTCATTTTTTGCTCCTTTCTGAGAGATTAGGGCGCAGGTACGCGCCCGTAGGCAAGGAAGTGGGATTGCCAATAGCTTGAAGCAAGGCTTGTGTACTGGATGGGGTCGCCGCAGTGGAGCATCATATCATTGCCGACGTAAATGCCCACATGGGATGCACCTGCCGTGTCGTAGGTGCCTTGGAAGAACACCAGATCGCCGGGGCGCAGGTTGGCGGCGGATACCCTTGTGCAGACGCCCAGCAGCCCCGAAGCGCCCAATCGCCCGAAGCTCCAGCCCACGCCGCAGTTGTTGTAGACGTAGCTGACGAAGCCGGAGCAGTCGAAAGAGGTGGCAGGACTGCTGCCGCCCCAGACGTAGGGGTAGCCGAGATACTTCTCCGCCTCCTTGATGATGGCGGCGAACTGCTCGTCCTCCAGCGCCTCCGGGGGTATCTCGTACTTTTCATAGTCGGCGGTGTAGTATTTCCCGATGTACTCCGAGCCGCCGAACAGGTCCGGGCGGTTGCCCAAAGTAGCCATATACATGGCGTAAAGGGAGAGCTGATCCTGCGACATGATATAGACCGGCACATGGGAGAGGTTGAAGTTTTCCAGCTTTACGGTGCAGATGTAGTAGGTGTACGGCACCTGCACGGTGTATTCATAGCTTTGCAGGTTTCCGTCCGCGTCGGTGTAGTAGCCGGTTCGGGTCTCCGTGCGGTATCTCGTTTCCGTGGTGACGGTTTCCGTCAGGATATACTGCTTTTCAAACAGCATCTCCAAGATGCCGCCGACCTCGGAGATCGTCCACTCCTTGCCTTTCAGGGCGGTAACGGCGGAAATCAGCACATAGGGGTCGTGCTCGATGTCATCCAGCTCGAAGTGGTACTCGTCGTAGTCGTGGGCGCTTTCGTAGGTGTCGAGATACTGCTGCAATTCCGCTTCCATGGCACAATATTGCGCCTCTGCCGCCAGCATATCCGCATCCTCGCTGGGGTAGGTGGACACATTCACGCCGGTGGCTCCGCCCTGAATCAGCAGGGAGCAGGAGGACACGGTGCAGAGGATGAGGACGATCATCGCCGCGATGCCGCCCGCGATAAGAAAGCCCTTTTTGTGGCGGGCGATGAACTCGCCGGTTTTCTTGGTGTTCTCTGCGGCTTTTCGCGCCGCCTTTGCCGTAGCTTCGGAGGCTTTGACCGTATTTCCGGCGCTCTTTCCGGCTTTGGCGGCGGCGTACTCCCGCTTGATGGCCTGCTTCTGCTGCCAGCGGGAGTAGGGATTGCTGGAAAACTGCGGGTCGTGGTACTGCGCCGTTTTGTCCAACGCGCGGAGGTTGGCGCGGTCTGCCTTGACCGCGGCGCGCTCTGCGCGGCGGTAGGGCTTCTCCTTATGGGAGCGGTGGGCGTGCTGGGCAAGTCGCACGGCGCGCTCCGCCGCCTGCTCCACGCCGTGTGCGCTCTCCACACCCACATTGTCCTGCTCATGCTCCCGAATCTCCCTGTGGACGGTGGACAGCGCCGCCGCACCGGGCGCGTCCCGCAGGGCGTGGGTGAGCTTGGAGGGTGGTCGCTTCTTGTCCACCTCCTCAAAGGAAAGGCGCGTTGTGACCGTGCCGGTTTTCGGGTCAACGACGCGCTGCTTTTTCTTCACGGTTTTCTTGGGTATCTTCGCCTCGGCCTTTTCCAGCTTCTTCATACGCTTGTCCGCTTTTCGGATGGCCTTTTTCAGTTCCGGCGCTGCCAGCTCCTCGTCGGTAAACAGCAGGCGGGGCGAGCGTTTGCTCATGGGGTTTCACCTCCGTTCGGGGCATACGGCACATGAAGGAAATCCAGCACGCTGCCGCAGCCTAATTTGTGGATGCAGAACTCGTATTGCTTGGGATGTGTCAGCGCCATGCGCTGAAAGCGGTTCGGCTCCTTTTCCAGATGAACGCCGAACATACAAAACATACAGCCGGTGCGCTTCGCACCGGTGGTGGTCAGCCTGCCGTTTTTCTCCGCGATCTCGCCGTAGACGGACGCATACGGGATACCGGTGATTCTGAGATATTCCAAAACGTCCTGCTCGGTCCAGAAAGACATGGGCTGAGAGGTGGGGTTCCGCTTATGATAGGCGTTGCATCCGATTTTGAGATAGACGCTCTGGCGGCGTGCGCTCTCACAGGCCATGGTCGCAATGATCTGCTTTCTACCGGTTTCCCGGTTATATCTGTGCAGGGGACGCTCCTTTATCACGGTGCAGCAGGCGTCAGAAACGGGAAATGGCGCATCCAGCAGGACGCGCCATTTCTGATACCGTTCATTGAATTTTGAGGGCGCACCGTCACGGTTTAATCCGTTCAGGTGGCAGAGCGCCCATGTGCCGCCCTTTCGGGCGTAGCGGATGCGCCGCGCCACATCCTTGGATATGACGGGATAGCCGTATTCCGATATGACCTTTGAAAAGGGCATCTCCGGGCGCAGCCATGTCACGTTGGGAACGGTTTTGACAAACTCCCGTATCTCTGGGTATTCCAGCCCCGTGTCCACAAACACGGCGGGAATGTCGGGGAACGCCCGCCGCGCAAGGTCCAGCAGAACGGTGCTGTCCTTGCCGCCCGAAAAGGAAACGGCGACCTTGCCCTTGTAATGGTGATACCATTCCAAGATTTTCGCCTGCGTCACGCGGATTTTCCGCTCCAGCGGCCATGCCTGCATGACGCTCAGATCCTGCCGGGTGTAGGCGTTCATACCGCGACACCTCCGATCCGTTTTTCTGCCAGCTTACAGTATTCCGGGTTCAGCTCAATGCCGATGTAGTGCCGTCCGAGCTGCTTTGCCACCGCCGCCGTAGTGCCGGAGCCGAGGAAGGGGTCCAGCACCACGCCTCCGGGCGGGCAGCCTGCCAGCAGGCAGGTTTCCGCCAGCTTTGGCGGGAAAGCGGCGAAATGCCCACCCTTGTACGGCACGGTGTTGATCTGCCAGACGTCGCGCTTGTTGCGAAGCTGTGGAATATCTGCATCCGTATAGGTTCCGGCAGCTCTTGGCAGATTGATTTTCTGGATATTCTGCTGTCCGGGAATGCCGCTTCCGTGCTTGGTGGCCGTGCTTCGCGCGCCTTTCATGCGCCGTACCGTCGTTTCCGCAACCGGCTCCGCGATGGCGGCAGCATCGTAATAGTAGCGGCGGGACTTGGACAGCAGGAAGATATGCTCATAGCAGCGGCTTGGCCTGTCCTTGGTGCTTTCCGGCATGGGGTTCGCTTTCATCCAGATGATGTCCGAGCGCAGATACCAGCCGTCTGAGCGCAGCGCAAAGGCAAGCAGCCACGGCACGCCGATCATGTCCTTTGCCTTGCAGCCCTCCACCTTGCCGTTGAGGGCGACCACCTGACCGGTCCTGCCGTTGGGGTACTTGGGGTCAAGGCTTTCTCCCTGATTGCCCTTTCCGGCATAGGTGTCCGCGATATTGAGCCAGAGTGTGCCGTCCGGCGTGAGAACGCGCCTGACCTCCCGGAAAATGGAAGTCAGGCGCTCCACATACAGCGCCGGAGTTTCCTCCCGCCCGATCTGCCCATCTACGCCGTAATCCCGCAGTGCGTAGTACGGCGGCGAGGTGATGCAGCAGTTTACGGAATTGTCCGGCAGGGTTTTCAGCACGGTCAGGGCGTCGCCGCAGTAGATGCGGTCAGCCTGCATAGTCGAACTCATCCCTTAGAAGCGAGGTAAGCCCCTCGACAGCAGTGAGGATGTCCCTGCACACGCCGGTCAGCTCAGATATGGCCGGTTCTCCGTCGTACTCAAATACGTCGGCGTCCTCATTGTCCTCGTCCGCCTCACGCTCTGCGGCGTATTCGCGCTCCATGCGCTCGGCATACTCGCAGCAGCGTTCGCCGGGGCAGCAGGGATTATCCGCAGGAACGTAACCGGCGTATTCCGGCTCGATCAGGTCGTTTTCGATGAGGTCGGACAGGTCCGCAAGGTCACGGGACTTGAGGTAATTGAGCGCCCTGCCCCAAGAACTGAACATCTCCTCGCAGCGCTCGTCAAAGTCGAGGGTGGATCTGCGTACAAGGTCCAGATAGCCGTCCTTCTCGGCTCCGTTTTTGATGTAGTGCATGAGGATGGTCGCCATCCACAGCAGCTCCAGCTTTTCCTCGATGTGGCGCAGATAGTCCTCGCCGTGGATCAGGTACAGATTTTCTTTTTTCATGGTGTTACGCTCCTTATTCGTTTAATCAATCAGTTGGAAGCGCCTCGCCGCAGCGGAGCAGCTCCCGGAACAGGCTCTTGCCCATGGGGGTGATGAGGGTGTACGCGCCGCTGTGACCGTTGCGGACATAATCCCTCACGCGGAACAGCCCGCGGTTGCGGGGGATGGCGTAGGGCATGAGGTTCCCCGCAGGGCTGCGGTAGAGAAAGCCGGTCTGCTGGAGAAAGCGGGCAAACCAGCGCTCCGGCACATTCAGCTCCTTTGCCGTGGTGCGAAGGTTGGTGCAGCCGTCCGCGTCCATAAAGGCGTCGTAGTAATCCGCCTTGGGCAGCAGCGTTTGGCGCTCCGCCCTGTGCCGCAGGTTCTCCGCATGGGCGGCGTAGAGGCTTTTCATCAGCGCGTCCAGTAGCTCAGGGTGCTCGGCGAACAGCTTGAGCTTCTCGTCGGTGATATACACACCGTGCTTGCGGATGGCCGGAATGACCTCATGGGTGATCCAGCGTTTGAACGCCTTTGCCTCCGGCTTGCGGGAGGTGATCACCAGCGAATACAGCCCGGGTTCGTTGATGATTGCCATGCGCTGTTTCCCGCCAAGGGTATCAATAGTACTGATACCCTTTTCATCATCATCCAGACGCTCAACCGTCATGCTCGGATTCCCCAGTTCCAGCGCTTTGCACACATCCGCCGCTACGAACCACGGCTCGCCGTTGAGGTTCAGCGTTCGCACCTTTCCAAAGGCGTTGTTTTCAAAAATCATCAGTTTGTTTTCCATCGTGCAATTCCTTTCTTGTTTTGTTATGCAGACTGCTCCTGTGGCTTGGTGGTAAGTAGGTCATAGAGTTCCCCGCGGGGGAAGCGGTCTACGAAGGGCAGGATAACGTTGCCGTAAAAAAGCAGCCCTTCGCCTTCACCGCTGTGGGTGACATACGAGAGCTGATGAGGGGAGATATTGAGCTGTTTGGCGAGAATCTGCCGGTCGCCGCTGGCCTGATTGAGCATGAGGATGAAATCGCTGTTCTCAAAGATGTTCTCCACCTCGCGGGAGGAGAGCAGGTCTTTGACATTCTGCGTGATGCCGGTGGGGATGCCGCCCCACTTGCGGAACCGCTTCCAAATCTCCACCGTATAGGCGGCGGTCTGTTCCTCTTTGAGCAGCAGGTGCATCTCGTCGATGTAGTAGCGGGTGGACTTACGGGCCGCCCGGTTGATGGTGACGCGGTTCCACACCTGGTCGATGACGACCATCATGCCGAACGTCCTGAGCTCGCCGGACAGGCCGGATACGTCGAACACGGTGAACCGGTTGGACAGGTCCACGTTGGTCTGCCCGTTGAAGCCGCTCATGGAGCCGGTGATGTACGGGTTGAGCGCGTCGGCGAGGTACCGGCTCACCTGGTCGCCGCCCGCCTGCAATTCGTCGTGCAGGTCCTGCAATGTGGGCTGGACCACTCCCCCGCCCTGGTTGCGGTAACGCATGTACAGGTTGCTGACGCACTGGTCGACGAGTCCCTTCTGGAGCGGGTCGAGGCCGTCGATGCCGCCGATGAGCGCGCCGATCATGGAGACCACGTTGTTGGTCTTGTCCTTGACGGGGTCGGAGGCCGAATCGTCCTCCAGGACGATGTCCATCGGGTTGACACGCGTGCCGGTGCCGGCGCTGATCTGGATGATCTGTCCGCCGAACGCGGCCGCGAGGGCGAGGTATTCGCGTTCCGGGTCGATGACGATCACCTCGTCGTCACGGTTGAGGAACATGCCGGCGATCTCCTGTTTGACGGTGAAGGATTTGCCGCCGCCGGACGTGCCGAGC
>OICR01000385.1_pt1 | contig 20257 bp, 19 predicted proteins | sample 1581321 | NCBI WGS metagenome assembly OICR01 (sample SAMEA3882557, study PRJEB24775) | human gut metagenome | biome: human-associated habitat; feature: intestine environment; material: feces | place: Netherlands | collected 2009/2010
CTCCTGTTACCATCATTCCTATTGTCATCGCTGCCGCCATTACTACTGCAACTGTTCTCTTCTTCATGATTGTTCTCCTTTTTTTCGTTATTCCTTTATCACGTGGTCACTCTACCACGTGAAAGCGTATGGTTATAGTACCATACCAAAAAGGAGCTGTCAAGAGCAAACCTTCTGCTGTGCCAGATAATCTTTGTATTTCTTTCTTGCGGTTTTTAAATAGGCTCTGGAAATAGGGATCTCAGTCTGTCCAATTACAAAACTGTTCTTTTTGAGTGTGTTCACTTTCTCCAGATTGATGCAAAAACTCTGATGGCATCTCATAAAATTACTGTCGGAAAGCTGTCCCGCAAAATCTCCCAGACGCGCTCTGCAGCTGAGTTTCTTTCCGTCGGTAAGGTGGAAGGTTACATTATGGAGGCTGCTGGATATGTACGCCAGACTGTTATGCTGGAGTGTATAAACCTGAGTTCTGTAATGAAAATGCAGCGCCTTTTCGCCTTCTCTTTCACAGGTGGTCAGGATAGGTAACAGCACATGCTCCAGTTCTCCACTTTCTACAGGTTTCGTCAGATAATTAAAAGCAAATACCTCAAAAGCTTCTTTATAAAATTTCTCATTTTCCGCTACCATGATGACCGGAATATAATTTCCCCGAAGCCGTATCGCACGGACTGTCTCCAGGCTCTTTCCATTTTCACCATCCAGACCCATAAATACCACATTACAGATCTTATGCCCTTCCGTCAGTCCGTCAAGAAGGCTCTGCCTGCTACGGTATATCAGGATCTCTGCATCCGGAAGCAGCGTTGAAAGCTGTCTGTAAAGCTTCTGAGCATCTTTTCGTATTTCATCACATACCGCAATAGTTATCACTGCCATGGTTCTGGTTCCCTCCGCCCTGTTCTTTCTTGATATGATCTATTCTATTTTCAAAAAAACTGTCTCGCAATATGTGCCACCAATTGTGCTCGGATTTTTTACAAATAATTGCAATTCCTGATCTGTTTTTGTATAATAATGCCACAAGTATGAAAAAAGGAGAATTATTATGTCTGACTTCAGCAGCAAATGCCGTGAATATCTAAAAAATACAGGAGAAACGGTATACCAGTTATCTGCATCCTCAGGCCTTGACCGTACCTCTCTGCAGCGTATGATCACAGGCAAACGTCTGCCTGGAATGGATTTTGTCCGTCAGTTCTGCGATTCGATCCGGATTAATCCATCCCAGCGTCAGGAACTGATTGAATTATATAAAATCGAAAAAATTGGAAAAGAAATTTACTATAATCGGAAATACATCCAGGAACTTCTCCGTGTGATCAGCACCCAGCAGATGCTTTTCTCCTCTGGTTTTCACAGTCTTACTTCTCTTCCGTTTTACAGTGGAGACTTTTCACTTGATGTGGAAAAAAAAGTTTTAAACCTTTTTGAAGATATCCTGCTCTCCGGTTCCGACGAAAAGATCTGCACCAACATTCCTGCAAACTGTCGGGTTATTGTACAAGTTTCTGCACATCTCTATCCGGAATATCAAAAGCTTCCTCCTGTTATCCAGATTCTTCCGCTTCACCAGAATCCTACCGCATCACCGGACTATAATATGAACCTGGAAACTTTTTTGTGTACCATTCTTCCGATCCTGTGCGGCTTTCTCAATTATCAGCCCTACTATTATTACACCCAGGCCGGAAGAGAACTTTCCTGTTATGAATTGTTTCCGTTTTTCTTTATTACAGAAAAGAAACTCCTGCTTATTTCTTCTGATATGTCAACTTTCATATCTACAGAAAATCCGGAAGTTATACATTCCTATCAGCAGGAATTTCAGAAAATCCTGGAAAACTCCAGCCGTTTTTTCCAGCAGTCGGATTCTCCTTCACAGATCCTGGAGATTTTCGGTTCCATTATGAACACCAATATTACAACAAACTTTGCGCTGGAGTCTCATCCATGTCTTGCGTTGATGTCCTATGGACCCGACTTTGTACAGGCCCTCTTTGAAAACAGAGATATTGATCATTCCAACTCTGTTTATACACAACTGGTTTCTATTTTAAAACAGCCGCAGTTTGCCTTTACAGAAAACGACACTTCCTGTAACTATTTCACCCTGAATGGAATCCGGAAGTTTGCACAGACCGGTCTTCTGGACGGTCCATATTCCTATCATCAGACACCACTTCCAAAAGAAGAACGGAGAAAATCGATCCAGCACATTCTTGACACAGATATGGGCGGTGAAAAATGCAAGATCCTTAAGCATTCTGTCCTCCCTGAAACGGGAATCCATCTTGAAGTTCTGTCCGATTATTCTGTTTTTCTCTGTTTTCTTTCCAAAGAAGATACTTTTATGTGCGTTTATCTGAAAGAAACCAGTATCGGACAGGCTCTGGACGACTATCTCTCTTCTCTTTCCGAAGAAGAAGCTGTCTACACAAAAAAAGAAGCCCGGCAGATCCTGCTGGGACTTCTTGAACAGCTTTAAGAGCCTGTACTTCTGTGATATTCTCTTGTAAGATCCTCCAATATCCTGTCAGTCTCTCCGGGTGCAATCTTCTGCTCCGGGAGGCTGATAAACTGTTCCAGAGCTCTGGCAGTTTCTTTTTTTACGGAATCCTCTGCCTTCAGATCTTCCTGTATCTTTTCAAATTCTTCCGGTGTATGCACACTGCGGTAGGCCAGAAGATAAACCTTCATCGCTTTCTCTGAATGATTCTCCTTCCATGCTTTCCAAAAGCAATCCAGCGCTTTATCTATCTGGAACAGGTAACTGTATGCGCATCCCTGATTATGCAGGATCCTTTCACGCATCTCTCCGGTGATTTCTTTCCCGCCATGCTCCAGAAGCTTCTGATAAACACGGATTGCGTTCACGTACATCCGGTTTTCCATGAGGGCATCCCCTTTTCTCTTTTCCCGTATCTCCTCGGATTCCTTATTTCTTCTTTCAATCCTTCCATTCAGGATACGAAGTTCTTCATAAGCCAGATAATTGATCTCTTTAAATATCGGATACAGAATTTCCTCCAGACCTGCCTCTTTTCCAATGAAAGGTCGAAGCTTCGCCGCAAGTTTTGGAAGTTTCAGTTCCTCATCCAGCCAGGTACACAGCTTATTACTGATAAGAGAACGATCCACAAGGTAAAGATTATTATAAAGATAATAGCAGAGTTCTTCTATGGAATAAATATTCGTGCTGATATTTTCAATGTAAAATGGTTTCTCTGCTTTCTTTACCTGGCATAAAATATATCCGCTCATACCTGTTTCCTTTCTTCTGTCTCATCCCAGCGTACCAGTTCTTTCCATGTCTTCCCGCTGGATGGATACATTTCCCCAAATCCAAGATCCTTTACTGTGATCTCACAGTCTTTCGATGATACGTATTTCAACGTAAGTGCAAGTCTGGTCGTCCGGTTTGGTCGTTTTGGCAAACCTTTAAGCGCCATTGCCACCCGCTTTCTCTCCGTTTCATCCGGAAGATTTACTACAAAGACCAGTTCTTCCGTATCATCCAGGATCAGTTCACACTCTGCATTGCATTCATACCAGTTGCTGCCGCCTTCGATCAGCGGATAATACGCAGGAGAACCCATCACCCGCATATCCATTCCCACATCCGCAGTAACCAGGGAATCGCTTAAATATCTGTACCCTTTTAATTTTTTGTCTTCAAGTCTGTCCTTACCGGCGATGCAGGCTCCTTTTGCAAAGAGATTGTTTCCGTAAAATACTTTGCGTCCCTGATGACACAGAAGCTTTACTGACTGCTGTGCCCACTGCTGGTCGAACCCTTCTCCTGTGATCTGCACACTGGAAAAAAGTTCTTTTCCAAGAGTTTTTGTTATAAAACGGCAAAACTCCACATCACGGATCTCATCCTCCATTTCAAGCGTTGTACTCACCGGTTCTTCGAGATTGACAAGTATAGGTCTGGATGCAGCATTGATCGTCAGCTTACGAAACGCAATTTTATCTCCATCAAACGCATACCAGGCCACACTTCGGTTCCAGGTTTCTCTTTTCTGGCCCAATGCATAGTAATAAAAACTTTCCCCGTAATCCATAAGCATGTATTTCTCTGCCGGAAAACCGGCAATTCCACAGGCCTTCTGATAATTACGCACCTGTATGGCATCAAGCTCAGGAGAAGTGATACACATGCACTTTGTGTTTTTTACAATGTCCTGAATTCCAAGAAATTTCAGCATTCCTTTCAGGAAATGAGCAAGGAGCTCTGCCGGCTCCTTATCCTTTCCCGCCACCTGTATGCTTTCTTCCTTCTGGCAGATATCATAAATATTTCCGAGCATGATCCCGCCTTTTTCTCTGGAAAAATACTGTGCTTCCAGGCCCACACAGTAATCGTTCTGCTCTGTACGGTAACAGATACAGCCCGGAGCCTCATACTGGCTGGTTCCCACTTTCATGGAAAGAGAACGGGCCTCTTCTGCTTTTCTGTCATAATAGCAGATCTGTGTATATTCTTTTCCAATATCGATTCCTATCAGCAAATCTCGAATTTCATTCATCTTTCCGGTTCCTTCTCTATGACAAACATTTCATTGACGTACTGTTCCTGCCGGAGATACTGTGAAAGTTTCTCCTTCACTTCCGGATCTTTCTCCAGTTTTCTTGCACAGAGGATCTGATTGATCAGCTGATATTTACTGGAAGCTCTGTCATCCGTCAGATTCATGGTCAGCATTTTCTCTTCAGTCCTGTGCACACCGTTTTCATCTTCTGTCTGAAAATAATAGTGCAGAGTCTCACCGTAAAACAGAGTAAACGTCTTGGTAAAAATTCCCTCATAGACATTACGCAGCGGCTCGCTCTTATATTCCGGCATGGTTCCAAGTCCTGTATCCAACAAATAATACAAAGTAACAGAAGTCTCAGGCGAAGCATGATATTCTACAAAAGTCTTATCATCCAGCTGATACGGGCGCAGGATCCTCTGATCCAGATCATGGAAAAACTCAAATACCATATCATCTTTTACGCAGGAAGCCAGAATTTCTTCCTCCAGAGCAAGTTCTTCCTCATCGGATGCTTTTTCTTCGGAAAGTATTTTCAGAAGTTCCAGGTCACAGATTCTGTCTGTTGGCCATTCTTTCCGTTTGCAGATTTTGAGATATTCTCTGAGACACGGAGTCTCCGGCATCCCCTTTACAAACATTCCATAAGCCATCTGTGTCAGGTAAGCTCCGATCACCTGTTCCTTTCCGGAATGACTGATATAAGATTTCAGGATCTTTTCGCCTTCTTCCCGGTAATCTGCAGTGAACATCAGAAGCGAAAGTATCCTTTCCTCCAGGCTGTACGTATCCATCTCAAAACCGCAGGCACTTTTCCAGATATCCAGAAGTTCTTCCACAGGACCAAACCGGAATTTCATCAGATACTGAAGGATCACTTCATCATAAATTCCATTTCTGTATACATGGGAAGAAAGTGCGATCAGCTCTTCATCTTCCGTACAGTCACAGCGAATGATCATCCGGCTTGCCAGTTTCAGCAGCTCACATTCCTCTACTCCTTCAAAGCCAAATGCCTCCACAACGCTCATTGCCTGTGGGAACAAGCCTCTCTGGATGAGGATTTCCAGCAGTATCTTCTTATCGACCATAGCATATTCCCGATAGTCCATCATTTCCAGGCAGGCATCCAGATCTTCTCCCTGTACATGATCCCTGTAATATTCCAGGATCCGTTTTCGAACAGCATCTCTGTATTCTCCTGTAAACGCAGATGAAAGGACCAGCTTCTGAAAAATCCCCAGATTTGTGCGGCAAATATCCTGTGTCTGGCAATAATAAAGCAGCACACCTGCTTCATCTGCGCCCTTTTCCAACACTGTCGGTACCATTTCCCTGTCGTCAAAAAGTGGTGTCATGTTATAATCCACTGTTGACGCATAGCGTCTCTGTTTTTCGTCCTGAAAGATCACTGCAGCATCTTCTGTATAGATCCTCGGATAGGCGATTCCATGCACACAGGGATAAATTTCTTCCTGTTTCATCTGTCTGTGACGAATGATCACGCTGCGTACCTTGGGATCATCTGTATACAGGCGGTACGTAAACATCCTTGAAGCAATAACCTGTGCTTCCTCCGTATTTGCCGGTTCGCGCATAAATTCCTGATAGACAGCAGCATAATTTTCATTCATTCTTCCTTCTCTCAGCTTGCGCATGGCAAAATCTCTCATGCTGTCCCGATAGCTTTCGTAAGTCTGCGGATCCTGCTCTTTCCGGGCGATGATGCAGGCATAAAGATACGCTCTCTTGGAATCTCCGAGATTATTGTTATTATAAGTAAAATACATAAGCAGCGGCTTCGGAAGTACTCTTCTGTAAGAAGTGTCCAGTGTCTCTACATAATATTCATAAAGACGTGTGATCCGGATTCCCTGGTCTACTGCCGCGGAAAACCAGCGGAAATATTCTGCTTTTCGTGGATTTCCCTTCATGATATATTTACAGATCGCTTCTACTGTGTCATCCGACGGAAAAGCCTCACACCCCAGTACCATAGCCCGGTACAGGCTTTCATTAAATGATTTCTCATAACCGGAAAGATAAGCAAGCCGCATCACAAGTTCCTCTGTAAGCATGTTCTCTTTTCCGGCAAAAAGAAATACCTGCGCCCAGAAACGATTCATCCGGTGAAGCAATGACATATCCCGGCAGATGCTGTTCCATGCTTCCAGATACAGAAACGGGCTGGTACATCCTCTTTCAAAAAGCTCTTCCATCAAAAAGATCTTTCTGGATGGGGAAAGAGTCTGATCCATCTCAAATACCAGTTTCAGAAGAATGTAACTGTCCTCTTTCTGCATCTGAAAATTCTGGATCTTACGAAGCGCCTGTTCCTCATCTCTGTACAGTCCTGTCAGGGTACACAGATACAGATAAAGCCCTGCCTGTTCCAGTTCATTATGATTAAAAGATTTATTCTGATAACGTACCAGAATGTCTTCTGCTTTCTGGTCTTCTCCTTCCAGATGGAAAATATACGCTTCCAGAAGCTGATATTCCGGATATTTCAGTCCGCTCTCTCCCATTTTATCCAGTTTTTCATGTGCTTCGGCTGCCCATGTCTGAAAGCCGGTTTTCCCGCATGCAAAAGTCAGATACTCCCTGAGCATGGATACGCGGTACTGTTTCTCCAAAAGGTCAAGATTGACAGAGCTTCCGTTTCCCCTGGACGCCAACACATGATACACCAGTTTCTGATAAGGAGTCCGTACAATGATCTCACCATACTGGTTACCTTTTCCCAGTTTTTCCTTATGGATCACATATTCCACTTCACAGGTACTTCCAATAAAATCTTCTTCCGTCACAACATGTTTCCCTGTTTCCAGGAAGTCCCCATTCACTTCAATATCTGCACGCAGATGGCCCCAGCCGCTTCTGTGAATATAAAAAGACTCCTGTATGGATTCACTGACCTCATAGAAATTCGCCTCTTCTCTGTTCAGATCCAGTGTCACCTTATCTTTGGCACCGGCTGTGATCAGAAATTCCTCCAGATGCTGGTATGTTACCGGCTGCTGAGACATTCCTTCATAAAGAGAACGGAGCTTCTCACTCTGTTCTTTCAGGATCAGGGAAAAATGGCGTTCCGTAAAAAGCCTGTATGCTTCATGGAAATCCTCCTTTGCGATCCGGATAAATTCTTCCATGGAAGTCACTTTTCTGCCTGAACTCTTCACTTCTTCTGTCTGCACTGTTACCTTAAAAGGCAGCCTGTATTCTCCGATGCTGGTAGTAAAACACAACCATCCCGCAAAACTTTCCCCGGGTTTCATTCCTTCTGCATCCACGCCATAAGGCATACGTACTGTCGTACCTGAAAAGCGGTCAAATCCAGGCACCAGTCTCCGATCAGAGGATGTTACAAATCCACTGATCCTGCGATTGTCATCTGTGCCAAAATAAAGTTCGTCTTTCGTCGTTTCTCCTGCTTTCAGAGTGACGGAAATCTCCTCCTGGGAAAACAGAAGTTCCGGCTGTTCATAAATAAATTTTCCGTTAAGAAGCTGTTCTATCCTCTTTTTCAAAATATATACTCCTCGTCAATGTACGTTGATTATTAACACTCATGTCTTATGATTATACACCAGATCAGAAACTGGCGCAACAGGATGACACCCCTGTAAATATTCTGTTGGAAAAGCACGAAAAGCACGTCCATTTCATAAACTGTATGGAAATCCCCTTTGAGGTGAATCTTTGAAAACATTTTTGAAACCGCTGTCTGCTGCGGAAGAAAAATTTTATCTTCTGCAGTTCCAAAGGGGCGATCCGGAGGCAAAAAACATTCTCATCGAACGTAATCTCCGTCTTGTGGCCCATATCGCAAAAAAATACCAGGGTTGCGACGAAGATCCCGATGATCTGATATCCATCGGCACCATCGGCCTGATCAAAGCAATCTCTACTTTTGATCCCTGCCGTACTTCCAAGTTGTCCACCTATGCGGCACGCTGCATTGACAACGAACTTCTCATGATGCTCCGCGCCCGAAAAAAACGATCCAGGGAAGTTTCCCTTTATGAGCCTATCGGAACAGACCGGGAAGGTAATGAGATCAGCCTTCTTGATATCATTGAAAGTCCACCCGTAGATGTTGTGGAAGACTGTTTCCAGAAAGACAGTATTTCCCATCTTCTCAGTCATATCCCTCAGATCCTTACCCAAAAAGAATATGAAGTGATCTGCTGCCGCTACGGTCTGAACGGTCAGGATCCTCTGACACAGCGTGAAATTGCCAGAAATCTTTCCATCAGCCGTTCCTATGTATCCCGCATTGAAAAAAATGCGCTCCGTAAACTCCGAACACTTTTTCCCGAAAAACAGTAAGGGGAGAACGTTCTTTTCGTTCTCCCCTTAAATATCTGTTTTACTCACCTCTTCGAAGAATATCAAATACCTCCGGTGTCTCGTTCAGTTTCACATAAATTCTCTGTTGTGCATGTGGTGCACTTTCCATGGATTCTCCTTCTTCGTTATAAATGGCTTCCACTGTAACCGGAATATTTCTTCCATCCGGTTTCATGATCTCAATGGTTTCCCCCACAGAGAATTTATTTCTCTGTGTCAGTCTTGCCAGACCTCTCTCATCGATCTCTTCCGCAAATCCAAGATAAGTATATTCTCTTACATAGGTATTACTGTCATAGATCTGTGTGTTCTCATCCGGTTTTCCATAGAAAAATCCGGTCGTAAACTGACGGTAGGTACAGTTTGAGATCTGTTCCTGATACCATGGCATATTGGCATGATACTTTTCCGGACTTTCCATACAGTCATCAATGGCCTTACGGTAAGTTCTGGCTACCGTTGCCACATAAAGAGCTGTTTTCATGCGGCCTTCGATCTTCAGGCTGTCAATACCGCTGGTAAGGATATCTTCCATATGTTCTACCATGCAGAGATCCTTGGAATTGAAAATAAAAGTCCCTCTCTCATTTTCAAATACCGGCATATATTCTCCCGGGCGTTTCTCCTCCACAACGGAATATTTCCATCTGCACGGATGCGTACAGGCTCCCTGATTGGCGTCCCTGCCTGCCATAAAGTTACTCAGAAGGCATCTTCCGGAGTAGGAAATACACATAGCTCCATGGATAAACGTCTCAATCTCCATGTCATCCGGAATATGTGCCCGAATTTCCCGGATTTCCTCCAGAGAAAGCTCTCTTGCACTTACCACACGTTTGGCACCAAGGTTATACCAGAAACGGTAAGTCTCATAATTGGTATTATTTGCCTGTGTACTGATGTGACGCTCGATCTCCGGGCAGATTTCCTTTGCATACATAAAGATTCCCGGATCTGCGATGATCAGTGCGTCCGGTCCGATCTCCTTCAGTTCCTGAAGATATTCCCTTACACCCTCAAGATCACGGTTATGCGCCAGGATGTTTACTGTCACATAAACCTTTACACCATGGGAATGGGCAAATGCGATTCCCTCACACATATCTTCTTTTGAAAAATTCTTAGCCTTTGCACGAAGTCCAAAAGCTTCTCCGCCGATGTAAACAGCATCTGCACCATATATGACGGCAACCTTTAAAACCTCAAGGCTGCTCGCCGGAACCAATAGTTCTGGTCGTTTCATAAACCTGTTCTCCTGTTTTTACACTTACAGCCGCTCCGTCTCCAAGAGGAAGCACCGATGTACGAAGCACCGGACTGTGAGTCAGCTGCCAGAGATATTCTCTCATTCTTTTATAGATTGTACGGTTACGCCGTTCCACAAGATAATGAGATTCAATAATATCCCCTTCCTGCAGCACGTTGTCAGATACCAGCACGCTTCCCTCTTTCATCAGTCTCAGCACGTCAGGAAGCCAGTGGATATACTGGCCCTTAGCTGCGTCCATGAAGATCATATCAAAGGTTCCGGTAAGATTCTTCAGGATCTCTCCGGCATCTCCCTCCAGAAGCGTGATCTGTGACTCTCTTCCTGCGCGCCTGAAATTATCCTTTGCGACAGGAATTCTTTTTTCATAATTCTCTATGGTAACAATTTCCATATCTTCCGGCCCATACTCACACATAAGAAGTGTGGAGAAGCCTACGGCAGTCCCCACCTCCAAAATGCGCTTCGGTTGTTTCAGTGCCAGAAGCATCCTCATAAAGCTCTGCATATCTCTCCGGATGATCGGCACCCGGTCTGCAAGTGCCTTTGTCTCCAACTCCTGCAGAAATGGAGTATTCCCCATATCCAGTGAATTGATATAGGTCTGCATGCGTTCTTCTACGATCACTGGCTGTTCGATCCTTCCTTGCTCTCTTCTCCTGACAGCACTGCAATGATCCTGGTCGGTGTATAAGCTGTACTGAGAAGGTATGTACCTGCTTTGATCTGTCCGTGATACGCGGACATTCTTTCCTGTATGGTAAATGCAAGCGCATCCTTGATAAGACCCTTCTGCTCCAGTGTCTTGCCTACTTTATATGCAGAGGCACCTTCTTTTATGACTACCGTGACCTGCTGTCCCTCTCCCGGGCTCATAGCCTGCTGGTTAAACACATCGTAGCCAAACTGATATGCTGATTTTCCAACCCAGATCAGAAATACGATAATAAAGATATATACAGCGGTTTTAAATACCCCTCCAGCCAGAAAAACGCCGGCCCTGCCAACCTTGTCTCTTGTGTCTGCCATAGTCTTTCCTCCTATAAGTCAGGAATCTGTATGTCGATTCCGTCCACCAGCGTCCTGCATATCCGCTGCATCAGTCTGCACAGCGCAAGCTCTGCGTCGAGATAGGCATTTACTTTCAGGTTCTGTCTCAGACTTGCAGACTCCTGATTGAGCTGTTCCGCAATATGGAACAGCTCATCCTTGTCTGAATGATTCTGCAGTCTGAAATTATCTCCACGGAATCTCATCACTCTGGCTTTCAGCTCAGGATCCCCTTCAAGCTGGGCTGCCTGTTTCTGATATTCCTGATATTCATCGCTTCTGTGCACAGCATCGAGAAGCTTCTCGATCTCCATGCTGATCTCATCCATGAACCTACGCCTCCATAATGATAGGCAGGATCATAGGATTTCTCTTGGTCCGTTTCCACAGATACTCTCCAAGGGCATCCTTGACCTCGGTTTTGATCTTGCCCCAGTCCGTGATATTGTTCTCCAGGCAGGAATCCAGTGCAGTTTCCACAACCTGTCTGGCATGCTCCATAAGATCCTCAGATTCTCTTACATACACAAAACCTCTGGAAACGATATCCGGACCTGCGAGAACTACATTACTGTGGCGCTCCAGTGTCATAACTACGATCATGATTCCATCTTCAGACAGGTGCTGACGGTCACGGAGTACGATATTTCCCACATCGCCAACGCCAAGTCCGTCTACGAAGATCGCACCTGTATGAACGCTTCCTGTCACCTTGGCATCCTGTCCGTCCAACTCCAGAACATTTCCGGAAGAAAGGATAAAAATATTCTCCTTCGGGATTCCCAGATCTTCCACAATGTGTTTCTGTGCAGTCAGATGACGGTACTCACCATGGATTGGAATGGCATATTTCGGTTTTACGAGGGAGTAGATCAGCTTGATCTCCTCCTGGCAGGCATGTCCGGAAACATGGACATCCTGGAAAATAACCTTGGCTCCCTTCATAGACAGTTCGTTGATGACCTTGGAAACTGCCTTTTCATTTCCGGGGATCGGATTGGAGCTGAAAATGATGGTATCGTTAGGCTTGATCGTGATCTTTTTATGGATATTGGCTGCCATACGGGAAAGTGCCGCCATGGACTCACCCTGACTTCCGGTTGTGATCAGAACCACCTTGTCGTCCGGATAATTCTTCACCTGATCGATCTCGATCAGAGTATTCTCCGGAATCTGCAGATATCCAAGTTCTGATGCTACAGAAATAACATTGACCATACTGCGGCCTTCCACCGCAACCTTTCTTCCGAAACGGTATGCAGTGTTGATGATCTGCTGCACACGGTCCACATTGGACGCAAAAGTCGCAATGATGATCCTGGATGTACGGTACTCATTAAAAAGATTGTCAAATACATGTCCCACTGTGCGCTCGGACATTGTAAATCCCGGTCTCTCCGCATTGGTACTCTCACACATCAATGCAAGTACACCTTTCTTTCCGATCTCTGCAAAGCGCTGCAGATCGATGGCATCTCCGAATACCGGTGTGTAATCTACCTTGAAGTCTCCTGTGTGTACCACGATTCCTACCGGAGAGTAAATGGCAAGCGCGGATGCATCCTGGATACTGTGGTTGGTCTTGATAAATTCCACAGCAAAATCTCCGAGATTGATCACCTGTCCGTGTTTTACTTCTTTCAGTTTCGTAGAACGCACAAGATTGTGCTCTTTCAGTTTGTTGCGGATCAGTCCCAGTGTCAGCTTTGTAGCATAGATTGGAACATTGATCTCTTTCAGTACATAAGGAAGGGCTCCGATATGATCCTCGTGTCCGTGGGTGATCACAAATCCCTTAACCTTGGAAATATTTTCCTTAAGATAGGTTACATCCGGGATGACCAGATCGATTCCCAGCATATCATCCTCAGGGAAAGAAAGTCCACAGTCTACCACTACAATACTGTCTTCATACTCAAAAGCGGTGATGTTCATTCCGATCTGTTCCAGACCGCCAAGTGGTATGATCTTAAGTTTTGAGGATGATCTGCGGCTGTTTTTCCGTCCGGATGGTCTGCCGCTGTTCTTAACCGGTCTCTGTGTGTTTCTGCTGCTGTTCTTTACAGCACCGCCTGCGGCTGTTTTCTTCACTGACGGGCGGAATGGTTTATCCTGGCGGTTTTTACCTCCACGATACTGTCTTGTCCTTGATCCGGCATTTTTCTGTCTTGGCACCTGTCTTCTGGCGCCGCCTGCGGAACTTACTGTTCTGCTCTCTGCGTTTCTGTTGTCCTCGTTGTTCTCGCTTTTCAAAAATCGCTCCTCCATTCAAAATTCACGTCATCCAGCATCTGCTGAAAAACCGCATACACGGCCTGAAGCTCACCCTCATCTTCAACCATCTCATAGCAGGCTTCCGTGCTTCCCGGAGCGGAAATGTCCTTCAGAATATATGCGTCTGCTTCCTCATCCTGTGAATCGGACACCAAAAGATAAGTCACACCCGCAATGTTGGTCTGCTCCTCTACGTAAAACTCAGCAGTTGTGCCGTCGTCTGACTGAAATATTATTTTTTCCATATTTAATTCTTCCTTATCCGTTCTTGTAAAAATATCTGTATTTCCGGGTTATGATTCCGATTCTTCCTGCTGCTCTTTCTTATGTGCGGCAGCATCCAGATATCCCTGCAAAATAAAGACTGCTGCTACCTGATCCAGATACTGCTTGCGGTCTTCCTTATGCACGCCGGTCTCTTCCAGGGTGCGGTCCGCCGCCATGGTAGTCAGTCTTTCGTCCCACATAATAACAGGCAGGCCTGTACGTCTCTCCAGCATTTCCTTGAATTCCAGAGATTTCTCGGCCCGCTCTCCTACGGTATTGTTCATGTTCTTCGGATATCCCAGAACGATCTCCGTAACCTGATACTCCGAAATGATCTCTTCAATACGTGCCAGTGTACGGCGAAGCTTGTTCTCCTGCTTGCGCCATACAGTCTCTACGCCCTGGGCTGTCAGACCGAGAGGGTCGCTTACCGCAACTCCCACAGTCTTCGAGCCATAGTCCAGTCCCAGTACTCTCATATTACCGTTCCCAGGACTTGTTCTTGATATACTCGGTGAGAAGTTCCTCTACCAGCTCATCACGCTCCACTTTCATGATCATGCTTCTGGCTCCCTTATGGCTGGTAATATAGGTCGGGTCTCCGGACATAATATATCCTACGATCTGATTCACCGGATTGTATCCCTTCTCATCCATTGCATTGTACACCAGATCCAGGACTTCCTTTACCTGAAGCTCCTGATCCGGTTTTGTTCTGAAATACTGTGTATTTCCCAGATTATTTTCTGCCATTGTCTCTCACGTCCTTAAAATATATTCTTTTTTATTTTAATATATATTTACATAAATTACAATCTTAAATTTAACGCGGATTGCGAATACAAACTGTCAACATACGATTCAGCGCTTTATTTTACAACTTCACCGGTCATGATATGCTCTTCAAGGAACCTCTCTGCCTTTACTCTTATGATATCATTTACACCATAATTTTCAGATTTCGGTACCGCTGTTTTTATATATTCACGGCTGTGTCCCAGATACCAGGTCCTGCCATCGTTTGTATACTCTTCCTCGATCAGAACTTCCAGTTCTTTTCCGATCATGGACTTTTCATAATCACTTGCATGGCGGTGATGCATTTCGATCATCTTTTCGCTGCGTCGGGCTTTTTCAACCTCTGTCAGCTGGCCATCCATGGCTGCTGCCCTCGTTCCCTGCCTTCTGGAATATTTGAAGATATGGGTCTCATAAAAATGGATACCATCTACAAAATCATAAGACTTCTGGAATTCTTCTTCAGATTCCTGTGGAAAACCTACGATCACATCCGTAGTCAATGCCGGATTTCCATAGACTTCTCTTAAAAGCTCACACCGTTCTCTGTACTCCCCGCTTCTGTATCTGCGGTTCATCCTTTCCAGAGTCTCATCACAGCCGCTCTGCAGGGAAAGATGGAAATGTGGGCATACCTTTGGCAGCGCTGCAATCCCCTCGGCAAATTCTCTCGTAACGATTCCCGGTTCCAGAGATCCCAGGCGGATACGCTGGATTCCTTCGATCTCATGTACGGCACGGATAAGGGAAAGCAGTGTCTCTTTTTTCTCCTCCGGAAAATCTACGCCGTAGGAACTTAAATGAATTCCTGTAAGAACTACTTCCTTATACCCTTTTTCTGCAAGGGAATGGACTTCCTTCAGCACACTTTCAATGTTACGGCTTCTGACACGGCCTCTAGCATAAGGAATAATACAGTACGTACAGAACTGATTACATCCGTCCTGAACCTTGATGTATGCCCTTACATGTTCTGCTGTATGATCAATGGAAAGATCCTCATACTCTTTTGTCTGGTTGATCTTAATCACATGGGAGCCATGTCCCGGTTTATTTTCCGCATATTCTGCCAGTGCTTCCACAATATTGATCTTCTGGTTATTTCCAAGTACAAGGTCAATGGCTTCGTCTTTTTCCAGCTTATCACCACCGGTCTGTACATAACATCCCGTTGCTACCACGATTGCTTCCGGATTCATTTTTTTTGCTTTATGAAGCATCTGTCTTGATTTTCTGTCTGCAATATTGGTTACCGTACAGGTATTGATTACATAAATATCCGCTCCCGGCTCAAAAGGCACGATCTCATATCCTGCCTCCTCCAGAAGCTGCTGCATGGCCTCAATTTCATAGGCATTTACTTTGCAGCCCAGGTTGTGTAATGCAACTCTATTTCCCATTTTTCCTCACTTTTTTTACACTTTAACTAATTATTAAAACAATTTTTATCTCTTTTTACCTTGACTTTTCTGGGGCCGACAGGTAAGATGAAAGCTGTAAATACAAAAATCTATCAAGGGAGGTTATTATAATGAAAACAGCTAAAATCTCACTGAACTCCATCGATAAGGTGAAGGCATTCGTAAACGAGATCAGCAAATTCGACTGCGATTTTGATTTAGTATCCGGAAGATATGTGATCGATGCAAAATCCATCATGGGTATCTTCAGCCTGGATCTTTCCAAGCCGATCGACCTCAACATCCACGCAGACGGCGCTGCTCTGGATAACGTAATGCAGATTATTTCCAAATATACAATCGACTAATCTATGATGTATATTTGAGAGGAACTGTATTGGATACAGTTCCTCTTTTTTCATGTTTTCAGAATTTTTCTGATCTCAATGATCTCCCTTTTTCTGATACCGTTTGATAATCCCAGGGAACCTCCAAAGCGGGGTTCCCTGATTGTTTTTTCTTACAGAAAAACAATCACTGAATTTCAATGATCTCTGTGGTATTCAGAGCAGTCTCCATCAGCTCATCGATCTTCTCAGAAAGTTTCTGCTCGGAACGGCGGATCACCTTAAGATTCGGCTTGGTTACCGGATGTTTTGCAACAAAGATGGTACAGCAGTCCTCAAACGGCTGAATGGATGTCTCAAAAGTATCGATCTTTCTGGAAATCCGAACAATCTCCTCTTTATCAAAACCGATCACCGGACGATATACCGGAAGTGTGCAGACCTCGTTTGTGGAAGCAAGACTCTGTAATGTCTGGCTTGCAACCTGACCGATACTCTCACCTGTGATCAATCCGAGACAGCGGTCTTTTTTTGCAAAATGCTCGGCAATACGCATCATGTATCTTCTCATAATGATGGTAAGCTCATCATGTGGGCACTGGTCGTAAATATAAAGCTGGATATCTGTAAAATTAACTACATGGAGACGGATCGGTCCGCTGTATTTGGCTACCAGGCGGGCAAGATCCACGACCTTCTGTTTTGCACGCTCGCTGGTGTAAGGCGGTGCATGGAAATATACCGCATCGATCTTAACGCCACGTTTTGCGATCATGTAACCGGCAACCGGGCTGTCGATTCCGCCAGAAAGAAGCAGCATGGCTTTTCCGTTTGTTCCGATAGGCATTCCGCCTGCGCCCGGAATGGTCTGGGAATATACATAGATCTTGTCACGGATCTCCACAGAAAGATCCAATTCCGGATGATGAACGTCTACACTTGCCTCCGGGAACGCATCCAGGATACGTCCGCCAAGCTCTGCGCTAACTTCCATGGAGCTAATCGGATAGGATTTCTTTGCACGGCGTGTCCAAACCTTAAAGGTTCCGTTAAAGTCCGGATGCCACTGTTTCATATAGCTTACTACGTCTTCGGCAAGTTTCTCAAAGCCCTGCTCTTCGTAGATCATAACCGGGCAGATACCTACGATACCGAATACGTGCTGCAGTGCGTCTACAGCCTCATCGTAATCATAATTCTCCGGGCAGAATACATAGACTCTTCCCTGCTCTTTTTTTACTTCAAAATCTCCCTCGATCTTGGAGAGCGCAATCTCCATCTGATGTACGAGAGCATCTTCAAAACGGTAGCGGTTTTTTCCCTTCAGGGCGATTTCCGCATATTTGATCAAAAATGCATGTACTAACATAAAAATTCCTTTCTTGTGTGTTCTCTATCGACGTGCATACCTGCGTAACATCGGGATGGTTTTTCCCAGGGCTTCCAGGCAGTAATCTACTTCTTCGAAAGTATTCTCCTCACAGAAACTGATGCGGACGGTACTCTCCACATCTGCTCTTGAAAGTCCCATAGCTGTCAGTGTTGCACTTGGTTTTCTCTTATGACTGGAGCATGCACTTCCTGCGGAAATATATACTCCGAATTCTTCCAGTGTATGGAGCAGGACTTCGCTTCGGACCCCGTGGAAAGTCACACTCATGATGTGCGGTGCCCCTTCTCTTAAAGGCATTCCGTTGATGGTGATGTCTCCAAGCTTTGAAAGTCCCTCTGCCATCCGTTCTTTCAGGTCATAAAGGTGCTGTATTTTTTTATCAAAATCTGTATATACCATCTCTGCGGCAACGCCAAGGCCTGCGATTCCCGGTACATTGTCCGTTCCGGAACGCATGCCGTTCTGCTGTCCGCCTCCAAGGATCTGTGGCTGTACTCTTACTTTTTCGTTGATGTAGAGGAAGCCCACACCCTTTGGTCCGTGGATCTTATGACTGCTCACAGAAAGAAGATCGATCCCCAGCTTTTTCGGATAGATACGATACTTTCCGAATGCCTGGATGGCATCTACATGAAAAAGTGCTTTCGGACTTTTTTCATGGACAAGCTTTCCGATCTCTTCTACCGGCATCACGGCTCCCACCTCATTGTTCACGTACATCACAGACACCAGAATGGTATCCGGACGAAGAGCCGCTTCCAGTGCATCCAGCTTTACAACTCCCTGATGATCCACAGGAAGAATGGTCACCTCATAGCCCTGTTCTTTCAGATAGGCAAAAGGCTGGGCCACTGCCGCGTGCTCCACTGCCGTTGTGATGATATGGTTTCCCATACGCTTATTGGCTTCCACACCACCGATGATAGCAAGGTTATCCGATTCTGTTCCACCGGAGGTAAAAAGAATCTCTTTTTCATTCACTTTCAGTAATTTTGCAAGGGTCTGGGCACTTCTGCGGACATAATTCTCCGCTTCCATTCCCTTTTTATGCATGGCAGAAGGATTTCCGAAATCTCCTGTCATGGTTTTGCAGACAATATCCTTTACTTCATCGAAGCATCTCGTTGTCGCGGAATTGTCAAAATATGCTTCCATAGTTTATTCATCCTCCAGTTGAAACATCAGAACAGAAAGTACTGCAAGTCCCGCAGTTTCTGTCCGTAAGATCCGGTGTCCCAGGGTGATGGGTTTCGCACCGGCTTCCATGGCATCTGCCACTTCCTGCTCTTCAAAACCACCCTCCGGGCCGATAAAAACACCGATGCTTTTTCCCGGTTCGATCGACCGGATCAGTTCTTTCGTCTCTTTCATTCCCTTTGCAAGCTCATAAGGGATCAATAGAACGTCCAGTTCTTTTGCATAGACAAGGGCTTCTTTAAAGGTCATCACAGAATGTACCTCCGGCACCAGTATACGCTTGGACTGTTTTGCCGCACTTTCTGCGATCTGCTGCCAGCGGGATACTTTTTTTTCTGCTTTTTTGTTATCCAGTTTTACCACGCAGCGCCTGGTTGAAACCGGAACTACGGAATATGCTCCAAGCTCTACTGCCTTCTGGATGATCAGCTCCATCTTATCAGCCTTCGGCAGTCCCTGAAAAAGATAAATACGGTTCTGCAGCTCATAATCCGGCTCCTGTACATAGAGGATATGAAGCAGGACTTCATCCTCCCCCGCATTTTCGATCACACAGTGATATTCTTTTTCCTTGTCGCTGATCCAGAGCTCCTCGCCTTTTTTCATACGGAGCACGTTTACGATATGGTTGACGTCACTTCCTGTGATATGGATCTCATGTCTGTCCCCGTCAATCTGATGAGGTTCCACAAAAAATCGCTGCATGAGATCAGTCCTTTCTTGCTGTCACAGATACCCACTCGCCCTGATGAGTCACCTCAACAAGCGTCAGTCCGGCGTCTTTTACAGCCTTCACTACGACATCCTCCTTTACATCCAGAATGCCTGATGTAATGTAGTAAGCGCCTTTTTTCATCTGTGCAACGATCACCGGAGTCAGCGGTACCAGAACATCTGCCAGGATATTTGCAGTTACGATATCATATTTCTCATATCCGACCTGATTCTGAACTTCTTTGTCATCGATGATGTTTCCGATCATCATGTCAAAAGATTTCTCCTCGATCTGGTTTGCTTCCTTATTCTCGGATACTGCCGGAACGGCACATGGATCAAGGTCTGTACCAACTACATGGCCTGCACCAAGCTTCAGTGCAACGATTCCCAGGATTCCACTTCCGGTTCCCACATCAAGGATCTCCATTCCCGGCTTCACGAATTTCTTCAGCTGGCGGATCACAAGCTGTGTGGTCTCATGCATTCCTGTACCAAAGGCAGTTCCCGGATCAATGTGGAGGATCATCTTGTCCTTATCTTCTGCCTTCACTTCTTCCCAGGACGGTACGATCAGAATGTCGTCTACATAGAACTGATGGAAGTACTGTTTCCAGTTATTGATCCAGTCCTTGTCCTCTGTCTCAGACTCT
>OICR01000394.1_pt1 | contig 20019 bp, 18 predicted proteins | sample 1581321 | NCBI WGS metagenome assembly OICR01 (sample SAMEA3882557, study PRJEB24775) | human gut metagenome | biome: human-associated habitat; feature: intestine environment; material: feces | place: Netherlands | collected 2009/2010
AGTATTCTGGTCATCTACATGCACCGCTCCAACATCAAGCGCATCCGGGAAGGCAAAGAATACCGCTTTGGCAAAAAGCATCAGAAATAAATCTCAGCATACGATGAAACACCCCCGCAGGCAGCGTTTGCAATGCCTGCGGGGGTGTTTTTGGGAATAACACTTCTGCGAATTATCATAAAAGAAGAACGCCCGTATGTGCGGTACGGAGTTGCGCCTGTTTTTGCAAAGAACAGCAAGCCCGACAGTATGCCGAGCCGCCACACCGCAAGCGCATTCATCATTGCAATGGCAATTTTGCGGTTCAATGTGTGGGCAGGAATTGCATACCTCTTCATTGCGGTTATAATTTCCGTGTCAAGAGTGTGTGCAGGAGTGCACTATGTGCGTGATGTCATAGTCGGTGCAACAATAGCAATCCTCTGCGGAATTGTATTTTTGTTTTTGGTGTTTTAATATATAATTGTGCAGACGGTAACAATGTTACGCTCAATCATAATTTTCAATTTAAAAAGCCACAGCAGAAAGTAAAAAATCTGCCGTGGCTTTTTGTTGAGTGAAAATATTTATGAATTTTTTAAATTTTATACGGGTATTTTTACAATAGTTTTCAGAATGTATGTAGCATCTCGGACATCAATCGCTCCGTCACCGTTGCAATCAGCAAGCAACTTCTGGTCATCTGTAAGCGTTGCTATACCTACAACATACTTTTGCAATAATGTTGCGTCTGCTACAGTTACGGAATTATCAAGGTCGACGTCACATTTTTTATTTAAAACATTAACGACAACACATCTATCAGAAGAAGAACCAATACTACTGGAAACAGGTGATTTGACTTCTGCATAAATAATATATTGCCCAACTTGTTCGGGTGTAAATAGATACTTATAACTACATTTATTATCAATTACTTTAGTTTGACCATCAGGCATAACAATATACAATTTATAATCAATAACAAAATTAGTATCGTTTATAAAAATATTTGTTGATTCTCCCAAATTTAAATTATCTTTCTCTATATTTATACTGTATGTTGTTTTACTGTTTATCTCATATATAGAAAACTTTTGTGCATCAGTTCCATTTATAGACCACATTTGTATATTTGTGCCGTCACTTTTTTCATTATTATATAGATCCAAGTTTTTAGAAGAACAAGCAGATTTCAAATATAAATATTCACCATTATCATCCTCAGCTTTTAACAAATACCAAAATTGACCATAATCACCACTATATTCACTACATGAAACATTCGCGCCATCTTCAATTGAATTGTTTTCTACAGTCAGATACTTGCCATTTTTGTATGACTGAATTGTGTACCAACCATTATCGTCATCTCTAACAAAATGCCACAATATTCCTGACATCTTATCTCTGGTCGAAGTTATCAATGTTACATTACCTGATTCATCCTGATAAATTGGTTTCCAATAATTGGTATTTTCAATAGAAGCTGAAAAATAATTTCCTGCATTTATCACTTCACCGCATTCATCAATATAAAATTTTTGGTTTTTATCATCAGTATATTGCCACAATTGCAGATTTGTTCCATCGGAAGAATATCCGTTTGTAACATCCATTACCCTATCTTGAGAACATTCAGGTCTTAATGAATAGCTACCATCTTTATTTTGATAAATAAACCAATGTTGTGCTGTAGAATTATTCTCACCAATACATTCTATATTTCCTCCATTAAAATCATCAAAATTATGTAAATCTATGCAATTATCATTCAAAGCTGATTTAATCGTGTATGAGCCATTTGAATTTCTTTTAAAATTCCAAATCTGCCTAGCTATTTTATAATCATAATGTTTTCCGATAACTACATTGCCATTAAAGTTAGTTAGCAAAACATCCAAATCAATATTTCTTATACGAGCTGTAAAATTATCTCCAAGATTAACTAATGATAAATCATCATACCATTTGTTTGGAGTAGGTTTAGAGTAATTAGGTCTTAAATATATTCTTGTGATACAACCCGAACTATCACCGTGACGATAACCAAGGTCACCGTTATGGTTGTATGATTTTCCTCTTTGAACTTTTGAAGTTCCATCAGACCAATTGTTTCCCTCAATAGAATGTGTTGAATCTTCCATTATACCAACATGACACCACTTGCCGGCTGTTGTAGAACACTTATTACAATAAAAGAATACTATATCGCCTTTTTGCGGAGAATAGACTCTTTCACAGCTATCTTTCATTCCCATATACATATTGTAACAACTTGAACTGCTGGCAATACTACTGACACCCGCCTGCTTTGCACACCATGTTACAAAATCTGCACACCATGCGTTCTTATGCCCATTATATTTTTGATAGTAAGAATTTCCTATTTCGGCACGAGCAATATCAACAATACTATCTGCTGTGTTTGCAGCGTTCACCGTAACAGGAGCAAAAATAATTACCGAAATTACTATTGTTAAAATAATTGACAACGATTTACTTAATTTTCTTTTCATCTCTATTCCCCCTAATTATTTATTTGTACAATATACGCATAATTATTGTTTGGATGTGCATATTATTGTATATTTGTATTATAGTCGTATTTATGACTATTGTCAAGTGCAAAATCTTATATTACCTTTAAATACAGGTGATTTAATGATAAAATACACTCCCTTTTGGGAAACTTTGGAGAAAAGTAATGAGAGCACCTACACTCTTATCAACAAGCACAATATCAGCAGTGCGACAATTGACAGACTGAGGAAAAATCAGGGGATCAGCACAACTAAGATTGATGATTTGTGCAAGATTTTCAAATGCAGAGTTGAGGACATTATTGTGTTTGAAGATGATGAGATTGACGAAAACGGCAATAGCAACAAATAATTTAAGCCACAGTAGATTTTAACTTTCTACTGTGGCTTTTTATTGGTTGTTAAGTTGTGTAATATCTGTTTATGTAACAGCGATATTATTTTTGTCGTCTGTTTTTTCTGTAAGGTCGATGATATCGCCTGTGCAATGGGGACATTTTGTGGCTTTGATATCAATATCACTGAAACAGAACGGACACTTTTTTGTTGCGGGAGCTTCTTCGGGTTCAGTTTTTTTGCCGAGTGACATAACCTTGTTGACAAGCTTTACGATAAGGAAGATTACGAAAGCCATAATCAGGAAGTTGATTACCGCTGTGATAAACTTACCGTACATAATTGTTGCACCGTTGACTGTAACCTGAAACTGGTCAAAGTTGACACCGCCGAAGATACCGAGAATCGGCGAAATGATGTCGCTTGTGAGAGAAGTTACGATTGCCTGAAAAGCCGCACCGATAATAACGCCGACTGCGAGATCAAGCACATTTCCACGCATTATGAATTCCTTAAACTCCGAAAAAAACTTTTTCATTTTGCCCTAATCCCCTTTATTTAATTTTCAAAATCAGCCAAGAATTGCCTTATGGTAAACCTTTTTACCCTTTTTGATTACAACATAGCCTTTTTCAAAATCAGACTTTGCAACCTTTGCGTAAACATCTGTTACCTTTTCATCGTCAACAGAAACACCGCCCTGCTGAATAAGTCTTCTACCCTCACCGTTTGAAGGAATGAGTCCGCACTTCTTCATGAGGTCAAGAATTCCGATTTCACCGTCTGCAAAATCAGCCTCTGTAAGAGTTGTTGAAGGCATATTGTCAGTATTTGTCTTGTTGCTGAAGATTGCTCTTGCGGCCTCCTGAGCCTTGTCAGCCTCCTCTTTACCGTGAACAAGCTCTGTAAGCTCATGAGCAAGAATTTCTTTTGCTTTGTTGATTTCACTGCCCTCAAGCTTTGCAAGCTCATCAATTTCTTCAAGCGAAAGGAATGTGAGCATTTTAAGGCACTTGATTACATCGCCGTCATCAACATTTCTCCAATACTGGTAGAAATCGTAGGGGCTTGTCTTTTCGGCTGAAAGCCATACTGCACCCGACTGGGTTTTACCCATTTTCTTACCCTCGGAGTTGAGGAGAAGATTGATTGTCATTGCATATGCGTTCTTGCCGAGCTTTCTTCTGATAAGCTCTGTACCGCCGAGCATATTGCTCCACTGGTCATCGCCGCCGAACTGCATATTACAGCCGTACTTCTGATAGAGAGCATAGAAGTCGTATGACTGCATAATCATATAGTTAAATTCAAGGAAGCTGAGTCCCTTTTCCATTCTCTGCTTGTAGCACTCTGCACGAAGCATATTGTTAACGCTGAAACAAGCGCCTACATCACGGAGAAGTTCAACATAGTTAAGGTCAAGAAGCCAGTCTGCGTTGTTTACAAGAAGAGCCTTGCCCTCTGAAAAGTCGATAAAACGGCTCATCTGCTTTTTGAAGCAATCAACGTTGTGCTGAATTGTTTCCTTTGTCATCATCTGACGCATATCTGTTCTGCCTGACGGATCACCGATCATACCTGTGCCGCCGCCTACGAGTGCAATTGGCTTGTTGCCTGCCATCTGAAGTCTTTTCATAAGGCAAAGAGCCATAAAGTGACCTACATGGAGGCTGTCGGCTGTCGGGTCAAAGCCGATATAGAATGTGGCTTTACCGCTGTTTACAAGCTCTCTGATTTCTTCTTCGTCTGTAACCTGAGCGATAAGTCCTCTGGCTACGAGTTCTTCATATACTCCCATATTTAAAAATTCCTTTCGATTTTTGTCAGTTAAACAATAATATTATAACATTATTTAATTTATAGTCAACCTTTCATGCATGAGTTTTGGTGCAAATCTCGCCGTTTTCGACTGTTATCATAACGGTTTTATCACTGTCTGTCCGATAAACATTTTTGCACACGCTGTTAAGCAAGGCTGTTATATAGTAATCGGGAAGTGCCGTATCGTCAGCCGAAACGCTTATTACAGCGGTTTCGGGGCTTGCCTTTGCAAGAAAATCTTCACTTGAAGAATACTTACTGCCGTGGTGTGCAACCTTGAGAACATCGCATTTTAATTCTTTGTTGGAATTAACCATTGATTCTTCCCTTTTTGACGAAATGTCACCTGTAAAGAGAAATCGCTTTTCGTCATATTCAAGCATTGTTACAAGCGAATTATCGTTTGTGTTGCCGAAGTCCTTTTCGGGTTGATAAAATTTAAAGGTCATATTTCCGATTTCAACGGGTTTGTCTGAAACGGGAATTATGGTTTTTATATTATTTTCTTTTATAGAATTAACAAGCTTTTCGTATTCGGGTGTTTTGTGGCTGTCGGAATGTTTTCCGAAATAAACAACATCTGTACCGAATTCATCTATGATATCGGGCAACGAACCGATGTGGTCGCTGTCGGGGTGTGACACGATTACGGCATCAAGATGAGTTACCGAACTGCGTTTGAGATAGGCAGTAATTTTATCGGTCACAAGATTTGTTCCTCCGTCAATCAGCACACTTTTGTCTCCGCATTTAATCAGCGTACAATCAGCCGAACCGACATTGATAAACGAAACAGAAAAATCGGACTCCATATCGGCTGAAATTCCGAAAAATGTATAGACATCGTTCCAATCGGGAATTTCGAGAGGTTTTCCGAATGAAACAAGCAGTACACAGGCAATGAAAAGTACGCATACCGATATTTTCAGTATGAAAAAGATTTTATTTCTTTTTGTTTTTTCGTCTGTACTTTGCGAACTTATCTTTGCCGTTTTTGCCTCTTCCCTTCTGATTCTGCGAATTGCGGTTGTTGTTCTGCTTTGAGTAACCGCCCTGTGTTTGTCCCGCCATCGGAGTTACAAGACATTTTTTATCGTTACCGATTAAATCCCGTCTGCCGGCTTTGATGAGTGCTTTGATTACAAGCGGTTTGTTTTCGGGAATGAAATACTGTAGCAACGCCCTTTGCATTGCCTTTTCATTTTCAGACTTCGGAACATAAACCTCTTTGAGAGTGTACGGATCAAGCTCCGTATAGAACATACTCGTTGAAATTGTACCCGGAGTCGGATAGAAGTCCTGAACCTGTTTTGGGTGAATGTTTTCACGCTTGCAGAAAAGTGCAAGTTCTACGGCATCCGAAAGTGTTGAACCGGGGTGTGAGCTCATCAGATACGGCACGACATACTGGTCTTTATTTTCCTTGCCCGTAAAATTGTAGAACATCTTACAAAAACGCTTGTAGCTTTCAATATGCGGCTTGCCCATTTTATCAAGAACCGCCGCCGAACAATGCTCGGGGGCAACTCTCAGCTGACCGCTGATGTGATACTTTACGAGTTCACGGAAAAATTCGTCATTTTCATCTTCAATAAGGTAATCAAAACGGATTCCGCTGCGGATAAACACCTTTTTAATTCCCTTGAGATTTCTCAGCTTTCGCAGAATATCAAGGTATTCCGTGTGTGACACCTGCATATTCGGACAGGGTGTCGGTGCAAGACATCTTCTGTTTTTACAAAGCCCGAGCTTTTTCTGCTTTTCGCATGACGGAAGTCTGAAGTTTGCGGTAGGTCCTCCGACATCACTTATGTAACCCTTGAATCGTGGATTATCAAGAAAACTTTCAGCCTCCTCAATAATACTCTTTTCACTTCTGACGGTTACCGCTCTGCCCTGATGAAAAGCAAGTGAGCAGAAATTACAAGCACCGAAACAACCACGGTTGTGTGTGATTGAAAACAGTACTTCGTTGATACCGGGTACGCCGCCGAGACTTTCATAACACTTTGGATACCAACGCTCATACGGCAGAGAATAGACATAATCAAGCTGTTTTGTGTCAAGCGGCTGCATCGGAGGATTCTGCACAAGAATATACTTTCCGTGCCTTTGAATGAGGGTTTTGCCCCTTACTGCATCAGCCTCCTCAAGCTCCCTGCGTGATGCAATTGCATAGTCACGCTTGTCCTCTTTTACACGCTCGTAGCTTGGAAGTTCGACAACCGACTTTGGCACATAATCGTCTGTACGAATTTTATAGCAAACACCTCTGATGTCGTAAAGCGATTCAACAGGATAACCCTCGGAAAGTCTTTTTGCAATTTCAATTGTCTGCAACTCGCCCATTCCGTACACAAGCAAATCTGCCTTGCTGTCGAAAATAATTGAGGGCATTACCTCGTTTTTCCAATAATCATAATGAGCAAATCTTCTGAGTGATGCCTCAAGACCTCCGATTATAATGGGAGAATCGGGATATAGCTTTCTGATTATGTTGCAGTAAACTGTGACGGCTCTGTCGGGACGCCTGCCGTTTTTACCGCCTGCCGTATAGGCATCATCATGTCTTTTACGCTTTGCAACCGTGTAGTGGGCAACCATACTGTCAATGTTGCCTGCCGACACCATAAAACCGAGCCTTGGTTTTCCGAACTGTGTAAAATCATCATCGTTTTTCCAATTAGGTTGTGCAAGGAATGCCGTCTTGTAACCGCAATCCTCAAGAACTCTCGTGATTATTGCCGCACCAAATGACGGATGGTCAACATAGCTGTCACCGCAAACATATACAAAATCGACTTCGTTCCAACCTCGATCACGCATTTCTTTTGCGTTCATCGGTAAAAAAGCCATATTAAACCCCCTTTTGTTTTCAATGTTTATCAATCGGCTCTGTTTTCAAGTGCATTTCTGCGTTCGAGCCATTCGTTGTAGGTCATAAGAACATCTCTCGGTTTTGAACCCTGATGAGGGCCTACAACTCCCATTTGTTCCATATCGTCAATCATTCTGCCTGCTCTTGCGTAGCCGACCTTGAGTCTTCTCTGCAAGAGTGAGGTTGATGCCTGTCCTGCTTCAATTACGCACTTGATTGCCTCTTCCATTTTGCTGTCAACATCAAGACCTTCGTCAGATGCTGAATCGGAGTCACCCGATTTTTTGCCCTGAGCAATCTCTTCAGCGGCAATTCTCTTGATTTTTTCTTCGATTTCAGAATTATACTGAGCCGAATACGCTTTCTTTATGTAGTGGGTTACGCCCTCGATTTCTTCATCGGAAGCGTAGCAGCCCTGAACACGAATAGGCTTTGGAGCGCCTACAGGCGAAAACAGCATATCGCCTCGGCCAATCAGCTTTTCACCGCCGCCTGTATCAAGAATTGTACGGGAGTCTGTGTTTGAACTTACCTTGAGTGAAATACGGCTCGGTACATTCGCCTTGATAAGACCTGTGATTACATTAACGGTAGGTCTTTGGGTTGCAAGGATAAGGTGCATACCTGCGGCACGAGCCATCTGAGCAAGTCGGCAGATTGAGTCCTCAACCTCGCTCGGAGCCGCCATCATCAAATCGGCAAGCTCGTCAATTGCAATTACAACACGGCTCATTTTTTCTTTGGCAACGGGAAGTCCGTTTACTTCAAGAACAGGCTGAACCTCTTCTCCCTCTTCATTAACAACAGGTGGATTTTTCTCCATATAATTCATATTTTTTTCGATAAGAGAATTATATGAATCAATATCCTTACAATCGTATTCGGAGAAAATTTTATATCTCTGGAGCATTTCGTTTACCGCCCACGCAAGCGCACCCGCCGCCTTTTTGGCGTCGGACACTACAGGAATGAGCAAATGCGGAATGCCCTTGTATTTTGAAAATTCAACCATTTTCGGGTCGATAAGCAACAGCTTTACTTCATCGGGAGTTGCCTTGTAGAGAATACTCATAAGAATTGAGTTTACGCATACCGACTTACCCGAACCGGTTGTACCTGCAATGAGCAGATGCGGCATTTTTGCAAGATCGGTAACAACAATTTCACCGGAGATATCTCTGCCGAGAACGGTTGTGAGCTTGCTCTTGCTGTTTCTGAACTTGTCCGAATCAATCAATTCACGCATTGTTACCATGCTTACAACCTTGTTCGGAACTTCAATTCCGACTGCGGCCTTGCCCGGAATAGGCGCTTCAATACGAACGCCGTTTGCAGCAAGGTTGAGTGCGATATCATCGGAAAGATTTGTAATTTTGCTGATTTTAACACCGGGGGCAGGCTGTAACTCATAGCGTGTTACCGACGGACCTCGGCAGATATTTACAATGCTTGCCTTTACACCAAAGCTTGTGAGGGTATCAATAAGCTTTTTGGCATTATTCTGCATTTCTTCCATTGCGTCGCCGTCATCGGAATTTAGCTTCGGCTTGAGCAGCTGAATCGGTGGGAACTGATATTTTTTCTCTTCGCTCTGAGAATTATCAGAACGAACAGCTCTGTCAAGCTGTTCCGCAATTTCATCGCCGGCCTCCTCGCTGTTGTCTTTTTTGCTTTTGAGAAGTGCTTTTTTAGCGATGCTTTCAGTTTTGGAATCAGACTCATTCTGTAGATATTCGGCATCGGAAGCTGACTTTTCATTTGAAATATCCTCTGCAAGTGCCGAAACGGTGTTATCGGCACTTTTGCCCATAGGCTTGCTTGCACGATTGATTATGTTGATGAGATCCTGCGACAGATCCTTGTCAGCTGCATTTTCTTCCTTTGAATCGGCAATATCCGTGTCAATTCCGTTTACTGCCGATTTTGCTTTCTTGACCTTTGTCTTTTTGTCATCAAGCGGAATGTCAATAAAACTTCCCGAGGACTTTCTGTTTTCACCTTCAAGCGCAATGTCGATATTGCCTCTTTCGGCAAGCTTTCTCTCACGGTTTTCTTCTCTGCGTTCTCTGCGAACTCTTGCCCTTTCCTCACCTGCTTCACGGATATGTACGGCTGTCCTTGACGCCGCCGCTGTCATATCCTTAATTGAAATGTTCGCAACAATAAGAACAAGTGCGGCTGTTACAACAAAGCTTGTAAAAAGTGCGGCTGTACTGCCGAACAGGACAACAAGCGGATAGCCGAGCAGTCCGCCGATTATTCCGCAATCGAAAGTCATATACCTTGAGGTGTCGGAGGCGTCCTTGAACAGATTGCCAAGACACGCAAAAAAGTTCATATCCGAATATTTTGCGCCGCTGCCTGCATAAATCAACGCCCCGATAAACAGAATTATGACGACACAAAGAAAAAGCTTCAGCTTATAGCGTGCAACCTGCTTTTCCTTTTCGGTCATAACACATAAATAGAAAAGCGTTACGGGAACAAGAAAAATTCCGAATCCGAGAACTCCGAAAAAGAAACTGCGTATCATTGTCCAGACATTTGAGCCTTTAATGAAAATTATACAGACAAAAACAGCCGCAACGGCGGCATAGAGAATTGCCCTTACACGCGGCGAAAGTCCGCTGCTACTTTTCGGAACAGCGGATGCTTTGGTTCTGCTTGCAGTTTTTGCACCTTTTGATGAGGTTTTTGAAGAAGTCTTTTTTCTTCCCGACGCAGTATTTTTAGTTTTGTCAGCTTTATTTTTGTTAGCTGCCAATAAAATCACTCCATTTAAAATTTATGCAATTGGCGCACCTGTGAAAAGGTTTACGCCCGTGTTCATTTCGATGATTGAAATTACAATAAATGCAACACCGACAATCGCTGTGTAGATTACGAAAATTTCCATTTTGTCGGATTTCAGGAACCACTTGAAAATTACGATTGCAAGATAGCCTACAACTGAGGAAACTGCCATTCCGATAATCAGCGGAAGAAATTCAATATTGCTTAAACCCTCCGGTGACTTGATTGCATCCACACCCTCAAGAAGTGCCGCCGCAAGGATTGACGGGATACCGAGTACGAATGTGTAGTCAAGTGCCTTCTGCTTTGAGATTCCTCTCATCTCACCGACCGAAAGTGTTGAGCCTGAACGGGAAAGTCCCGGAAGGAGTGCGGCACAAACCTGTGTTACACCGACAAGGATTGCGTCAACAACATTAAAATTATCTCTTGTTGCCTTTGCATTACTCTTTGTTGCAAGATGTTTGTGAGTTGAGGCAACACTCTTGCGGTTACGGATAATACCGATTGTTAAAAGTACGCTTGTGAGAATGAGCGAACAGGCAGTTACTATGAGAACAGGACTTGCGGAAAGCCGGTCTGCAAGGTCTTTGAGTTTCATATCTGTTCCGGGGATTGGCAGAAAAAGCAAAAACAGCGGAATAAGACCGATGATTAGCATTACAACAAGATTACGGTTGTAATTCATTTTGCTCCATTTGAACTTGCCTGTGAATATATCCTTGAGCATAAGGAAAAACTCTTTGATAAGATCCCACACAAGCTTGTGGTAGAATGCAACAACGGCAACAAGTGTGCCGACATGGAGCATTACATTAAAGAAAAGATTGCTTTCACCTGTGCCTGCACCGAGAATGTGCTGTGTGATTGCGAGGTGTCCGCTGCTTGATACGGGCAAAAATTCGGTAAGTCCCTGAACAACACCCTGAATAATAGCATCTAAAATTGACATGGTTATGTATTCCCTCCAAAAAAATAAGTTTTAAAAATCTTCTTTATTATTTGTACGCTGAAATGCTGTGTGGGTTGGCATTTCGGATTTCATAAAAATCATAAGCGTCACGGTATATATGTATTCGGGCAAAATGCCCGAAATTATTTTTCCTGCTTTTTTGAGCGGGATTTTTTAGACTTTGACCTGCTCTTGTTTTCTTTTATCAAACCGTAGAGAGCGTCGATGGCGTCGGAAACTGTTCCGACCTCGTCAATCAAGCCTTCTTCAACAGCCTCTTCACCCTCAAGAATAGTCCCGATATCCATTACAAGCTCGCCTGTGTTGAGTACAAGCCGGTTGTAACGGTCCTTTGTAATATTGGAATTTTCGGCAACAAATGTTGTGATTCTGTCCTGCATACGCTGAAAATATTCAAAGGTCTGCGGAACTCCGAGTGTAAGCCCTGTTGACCTGACCGGATGAACCGTCATTGAAGCACTTTTGGCAATAAAACTCTTGTCAGCCGCTACAGCAAGCGGAATACCTATTGAATGACCTCCGCCGAGAACAATTGAAACAGTCGGCTTTTTCATTCCCGAAATCACCTCGGCAATTGCAAGACCTGCCTCAACATCTCCCCCGACCGTGTTAATCAGCACAAGAAGACCGTCAATTCTTTCGTCCTCCTCAACCGAAACAAGCAGGGGGATAACATGCTCATATTTCGTTGTTTTGTTCTGCTGTGAAAGAATGTAATGACCTTCAATTTGCCCTATAATTGTCAGGCAATGAAAAACGCAGTCCTTGTGAGTTGTCAGAACAGAACCTGTTTCGTCAATTTGGTCAGTGTGTTCTTCACTTATGGGGCTGTCGTTTGCAAGCCTTTGCGGTTCATCTTCCAAAGCGGGATTTTTAACAAAGTTTCCTTTTTTTAAAGAGGTTTTAGAAGATTTTGATTTTTGTGGCATTGTATGCACCTCCGAGAATAGTTTCTCCGAAATTGCGCATAAAATGTATACCGCACATCAAATTAGGATATTCACGGCATATTACCGTTTCATTATATCATTTTAGCAAAGTTATTTCAATAATTTTATTTCTTTATTTCTAATAAGCAATAATTATTTTAAAGAATTATAGTAGTATAAAAGAAATATTATCCCGACAGAACCTGTCGGAAGTTGTTATGGAGTGATATTCAGTTGACATCTGACATAATTATGGGTGTTGTCATTTTAGTTCTTATTGCGTTTTCTGCATTTTTTTCTGCGATTGAAACGGCATTTTCCTTTGTAAACAAGGTGCGTGTTCAGCGTTACAAGGATGACGGCAACAAAAAAGCGGCAGCAGCGCTCTACATAATCGAGCATTTCGACAACGCCCTTACAACAATTCTCATCTGCAACAATGTTGTAAACCTGAGTTGTTCTTCAATTGCGACTGTACTATGTATGAATCTTTTCGGTGACGCAGGCTCGGCAATTGCAACCGGTGCAACAACCTTTCTTGTGCTGACCTTCGGTGAGATTGTACCGAAATGCCTTGCAAAGGAGCATTGCGACGCCTTTTCGCTCAAAACAGCCGGATTGCTCAGAGGACTTATGGCAATCCTTACACCGCTGGTGTGGATTTTCACACGGTTCAAAATGATTGCCTTAAAGATTGCAGGCAGCAGCGGCGACGCTCCGTCAGTTACCGAAAACGAGCTTAAATACATTGTTGAGAGCATCGAGGAAGAAGGCGTTCTTGAAGAGAGCGAAAGCGAAATGGTTCGCTCCGCACTTGACTTTGACGAAACTACTGCCGAGGAAATTCTCACTCCGAGGGTTGACATCACATTTATCAGCATCGATGACTCACCTGAAAAAATCAAGGATATCATCATTGAAAACCGCTATTCGAGAATCCCCGTGTATGAAGGCACGGTTGACCATGTTGTCGGCATTCTCCATACAAGAGATTATCTTGAACGACTTGCAGACGGCAAAGCTCCCGATGTTAAGGAGCTTATGCAGCCGCCTTACTTTGTGTTCAAAACACAACAGCTTTCAAAAATTCTGAGTGCATTCAAACGCACAAAAATTCATCTTGCGGTTGTTACGGATGAATACGGCGGCACACTCGGAATTGTTACAATGGAAGATTTGCTCGAGGAAATTGTCGGCGAAATCTGGGACGAGGACGAGGAAATTGAGCATAACTACTACAAAATCGGCAAGGGCGAGTTCCTTGTAAACGGTGATATGGAGCTTGAGGATATGCTCGGTCTGTTTGATATGGACGAGGACAGCCTTGAATGTGACAGCGTAACAGTCGGAGGATATATTCTTGAGCATGCAGGAACAATCCCCCACAAGCGTGACAACATTGAGGCCGACGGCTTTAAGTTTACCGTTATGGAGGTTAAGGATCAGCGTATTTTACGGGTTGTTGTCAAGAAAAACGATACCGCCGAAGAAAACGAATCCGATGAAAAAAAAGAGGACAAAAAGTCCGAATAAGCAAAACATAACAGGAGCAGTATTTCTACTTACCGCTCCTGTTTTTTTACTGTATTTTTTTGCAGAGAGAAGTGCATAATGCGCTGACGGGGATACAAAGAAATGCCCACAAGGTGCTGTAAAACGGACAAATCTGCCCTTTAAAATTAAGTCGGCAGTTTGAATAATCCCAGACATTAAGCTTGAATTTCAGATTGACAACACAGCCGCAGCAGTATTCAAGTGCGGTAATTATCGCACTGCCCGATATGCATTTTTGCAGCATATTCATTTTTGAAAAATGCTTGTAAAATCTGAAAAGCGACACAAACGCAGTTCCGCCCGTGACCGCCATTGACCAGTGAGTTTTTCTCCGCCACAAAATTTCAAGCAGAGCGTAGCCTGCCCCGCCTATTGAAAAAAGAATGCAATCGTTACGCAGTCTTAAACTTTTTTTCATAAAAAATCACCTGTTTTAGTTTTTACGGAAACAGGTGATTTATTTAGCTTATGTAATTTTTATTTTATCACAGCATACTTTTTAGTTCTTCAAGAGAATAAAGGCAGTTGATTGCGGTCAAAAATGCGTTTGTTGAAAGATATGACGGCAGACCGAGTTTTTTAAGAATTTTTTTGCGGTTAATTTCTGAATTTTCAGTTCCCGTAAGTCCGAGGACAAAGAGATCGGCTTTAGTAATTTTCCTTTCGGGAATATTATTTTCTTCGCCGATTATTTCGGCACCGCTTTTGCTGATTGCATTTATTATAACCTCATCGCTGACGCCCTCAACGCCCAAAAGTCCCTCTTTACCACCTTTTATCTTGCGTTTTTCCTTGCCCTTGATTTGCGGAATATAGCAATTTTTAATTTTTGAATTATCAACCGAGCCTTTGAGAAAATTTCTTATTACAAAGCCTGCACCGTCGCTGTCTGTCATTATGAGTATTCCCCTTGTTTCGGCAATTTTGCGGATAAGCGACTGTTTTTCTTTGTCGGAAAAAACACGGAAACCGTTGGTTTCAATTATGGGAGCATCTACAATTGATGAAAGCTTTATTTTGTCATATCTGCCCTCAACTATGACTGCCTCACGGATTTTGAGCATCAGACTCTGCCCTCCTTTGCAATCAGAAGCAAACGGGAAATAAGCTGTTCAATCAAAAACCTTTGGTTGACAGAAACGGATTTCAGCTTTTCATCGGTTTCAACAAGCACATCAAGGCTTTTCCGAAGTGCCTCGGTTGAGGTTCTTGAAACGGAGGTTCTCGCCCTGTTTAACACAAATGCACGGTTTTTGTAGGCAAAATCCTTTGCCACGGTTTCTTTTCTTATTCCGCACTCATCAGCAACACGCATACGATACGCGTCAACATAGGCGGACGAAAGCGCATATAGAATGTTAATCGGCTCTTCACGCTGACAGAAAAGTATATCGAGCTTTTTAAAAGCTCTGTCACCTCTGCCGTTGATAACATCGTCAGCCATATCATAGGTTCTCGTTTCAAGGTTTACGGTTGACAAAAGGTCGATGTCACGGTCGGTAATTTCCTCACCCTTTGCATATGCGGCAATTTTGTTGACCTCGTTTTTCAGAAGATTTAAATCCTCGCCTACATTGGAAATTATCCTTGTGGCATTCAGGTGTGAAATCAGCTTGCCGTTTTCATTTGCCCATTTTGCAACATATTTCTCAACAATCTGCGAATTGATTTTTTCAAAGCAGCATACGCTTCCGATTTTTTCAATACGCTTTACAAGTGCATTAAACGAGTTTTTATTCTTTGAAGGAATATAAGTCGGCATTGAAACAATGAAAACAGTACCGTCCCAAGCCCTGCCTGCCAGCTCCCTAAATGTGTCAAGGTCATCCTTTAACATATTATCAAAGTATATGTCACTTGCAACAACGCAGTTTCTCTCTGCCATAAACGGTGTTTTTTGAAGTGCTGTTGCCAACTCCGAAAGGTTAATGTCACCGCTGAAGGTTTGACAGTTAAAATTATTGGGATTTTTGCCTGCAACAGCTTCCCGAAGCTTTTGGGTATAGCTTTTTACAAACATCTGCTCAGTGCCGTAAATAAGATAAACAGGCGAAAAACTTTTGTTCTTGATTTGTTTTTTCAGGTCTGCTTCTGTAATGCGTGGCATTTTATCCTCCGTTCAAATTTACCGTTATACTGCCGTCAGCGGTTGAAATAACTGTCGGGCTGATTTCTTTTATAGAATCATAACGCTTTTGAAGCTGCTTTTCAGTTCCCGAAAATATCACGGCTTTGCATGATATCAATTCGGAATTTTCGGGTACGGAATCAATCAGCAAATAGTCGGGATTGCGATATTTTTCAGGCAGCTTTGAAACATCTCCGTGTGACGGAACAAACAAAGCTGTCGCACTCTTCCCTTTTATATACTGGAACATTGTGTTATCTTCGCAGATTACCTCATCCGTCACCGTATCGGAAAGATTCAGCGTAAAACGCCGGTTTCCGCCGAAAGTCTGTCGGCTGTTGCCGTCAAAAGCGTTCAAAAGGTTTTGTTTTTCAATGTCACTATCATATACCAAAATATTATTCAAGTCAAATTTTGTGACTGCAAAGCGTTCAAAAGAAGAGTATTTATTATTCTGATTTGGAATTATCATATATTCAATATCGGAATAGCTTTCGCTGATATCGGCTGTCACATCATCTGCGCTTGCCCTGTTGCCTCCGCATGAAATCACGGAACAGCTGTCTGGACAATTTACGGTTGCAAAAACACCGTTGCCGACACTGTAAATTTTCATTTCACCGTTATCGGCTGTTAAAAGCACATTGAGTGAAGCACTGATTATAAGGACAGAAACTGATAACAAAACGGAAATTTTAACATAGAATTTTCGATTATTTATGGCAAACCATCCGCCGATTGCAAGAAAAATGCTGACGCCTATCCACACAAACCAATAGAGCGAATGGGTTTTGACTGTGCTGAACGGGAGTTGTGAAAAAGTTGACACCAACCACAAAATTGCCTTTGAACATAATCCCGAAACGAGTCCAAACGGGTATGCGAGGAATGATATAAACGGACAGATAAACAGTACCGAAGACAGCAGAGAACATACAAGAAGTGCCGAAACAAACGGTTCACATAACAGAGAAACAAGTATGACTGTCGGGGAAATTCTGTTGAACGCAACAGCGGTTATCGGCAAAATCCACAGAAATGCAGATACTGAAACCGACAGCATATTTACGCAGATTTTAAACAGCCTTTTAATATAATAGACAACCGTCCCTGCTATGCCCTCTTTGCGCTTGTTTTTGTAGTGAAAAAATCTAAGCACAGAGCGTTCAATCGGTTTTGACCACAGAATTATGCCTGCTGTTGCCCCAAATGAGAGCAACATTCCGATATCTGCTACCGCATATGGGTTGAAGACTGTCAGAACAATTGCGGCAAAGCCGAGATTGTTCAGCGAGTCGGCTATTCTGAGATTTGACGATGCAAGCGACACAATTATCATCATAACGCCTGCACGGACAACCGAATGTGCAAAGCCCGTTACAGCCATAAAAGCAATAACCGTAAATGTGGTAAAGCCTGTTATTATGAATCTGTTCCTTGTGATTTTTCTTATGAAGAATAATACAAACGAAGTGATTATAACAAGGTGCATTCCCGAAACCACTATTAAAAACGAAGTGCCTGTCAATGAAAAATCATCTTTAACGCTTGAATCAAGAGCGGTTTTCTCGCCCAAAAGAACGGCGCGGCAGAGCGTTGAATAATCCTCCGGCAACAGCATATCAAGGGAATTTTTCATCGCCCGTCTTATTGAAACCGCAAGTGAATAGAAGGTTGTTGTTTTCTCCCCTGTCGATTCGATTTTGAAGCCGTCATAGGAATATGCTTTCTGAAAAATTCCGTGACTGATTTGAGAGTTTACATTATTCTTGTATGTATGAGCCGTGAAGTTGACCTTTTCAAAAGGCTCTGCGTCAACATTTGAGTACGAAATAATTTGAATTTTCGCATCTGACGGCTGACCGTTGATTTTGTCGGTTTTGATTACGAAGCTGCATGATGAATCGGTGGTAATGATTTCATCACAGATATATCCGCTTGCTGTAATTTCTTTATCAGAATAATTATTTATGACCGTGTTGTTAATATATTCGGAATAGCCGATTATATTGCCCGCAGAATATATTACAGCAAAAGCAAATACGCACAGCGACTTGCCGAATGATTTATTTTTCTTTGAAATAATTAAAAATATACCTACTGCAACGGATAACACTCCTAACGAGCCGATTATTGCAAAGACAATTTCGTTAAAATCGGAATAAAAAACGGCTGAAAGAACAAACAGGAAAGTAAATCCTATAAGTCCAAACAGCCGTTTCATAAAAATCAATCCTTATTCAGTAATCATTTTTTTAATATAATTATACACTCGGTTACCATTCAATCCTTTTTTGCAATAAAAAGAATATTTATAATTGTTATCATTATATTCTCCTACTACAGTTTTACCTTTTTCATTTACAAAATTCGCACCCTTAATTTCAAAAGTCGCCATTGTGGTAGAAAGTCCGTTTGTATTGACTCCGCTGAGATTTTCACTGTTTTTTACAGCATAGCTGACAGCCTTGCGCAAGGTCACAGTATTGTCAGAGGCAGATTTATCTAACGAACAAACCACTTCGATCGCCGTGTATGGAATAGCTCTTACACTTACAATATTTTTCAAACTTTCGCCAAACTTAATTCCGGAAATTTCTTCCGCTTTATCAATACTCGCTCCGCAATCTTCCCACTTTTTCAAAGTAACATCTACGGAAGGATTCACGGTTTCAGAGGTACTTGGTGCAGGTAAATCAGAGCAGGAACATAGAATACATACCGCTGCCAACACAAAAGCAAGGCATAAACATACTTTTTTCATAATGGCATCTCCTTTTATTATTTATTTGGTTATTTTTATCTACAAAAAACAATTAGTCTATTTTTATTACTTCAAGTATATCATTTTTGGTATTTTTATAATATCATATAGAATTTCATTTGTCAATATAAATATTATTTTTAAAAAATATTTATATTCTTGTTAATTTTGCTGCTATCTCTTCTCATTAAATTATCTATTCACCACTGTTTCTATTCAATTATTTATAAGTTGAACAATTTCTACACTTTAATTTTTACACTTTATATCTATGGTATAAAAAAGGAAAACAGCCGTCAAAATATGCGGACGGTATAATCTGCACACTTCAACAGCTGTTTAAATTTGATTTTATAATTACTCAGTATTACTTAAAGAAAAGCGGAAGTTCGCTGAGGAATATAATGTCATCTCTGTCCTTAGCGTCACCTTCGGCAAGGACTGACGCCCTGCCAACGATATTTGCGCCTGTTTTTTCAACGAGCGTTTCAAGAGCGTGAAGACTTTCGCCTGTTGAAATTACATCATCAACAAGAAGAACTCTCTTGCCGTTGAGAAGATTTACATCATCTTCGCCGAGGTAGAGTTTCTGTTCGTTTTTTGTTGTGATTGAATTAACGGTCACTCCGATAGGATTGCCCATATAAACCTTAACGCTTTTTCTTGCTACAACATAGTTTCTGCAGCCCTGACGAGCCATTTCATAGCAAAGCGGAATACCCTTTGCTTCGGCAGTCACAACAACATCGTGTTCGGGAACACGCTTGAGGAGTTCTCTTGCGGCAACCTCTGTCATCTCAATGTCACCAAACATAATAAATGCGGCAATATCAAGCTTATCGTTTACAGGGAATTTTCTGAGTTCTCTGTCAAGTCCTTCAATGTTAATCTTATATGTATCCATTATTGCAGTCCCCTTTTACGCCATTGTGCCGTTGAGCTTTTTGCCGCCGAGAATGTGGAAATGCATATGCTTTACGCTCTGACAGCCGTCCTCACCGCAGTTATTTACAATACGGTATCCGTTTGTAAGTCCGAGTGATTTTGTAATTTCGGGAATTTTAGTGAAAATGTGAGCAATATTGCAGACATTTTCTTCATTAACTGCATCTGCACAGCAGATGTGTTCCTTTGGAATTACAAGCACATGAACGGGAGCCTGTGGTTCAAGATCATAGAAAGCGAGAATTTTTTCGTCTTCATAAACTTTTTTTGACGGAATTGAGCCGTCAACGATTTTGCAGAAAATACAATCTGACATTTTAATTCAACCTCTCAATATAATTTATTTTCCGTATCAGAAATATTTAAAATATAATAA
>OICR01000403.1_pt1 | contig 19735 bp, 16 predicted proteins | sample 1581321 | NCBI WGS metagenome assembly OICR01 (sample SAMEA3882557, study PRJEB24775) | human gut metagenome | biome: human-associated habitat; feature: intestine environment; material: feces | place: Netherlands | collected 2009/2010
GGATAATTAAAATGGCTTCAGAGAAAATTTTAGCTATGATTGAAGAAGTAAAGGGCTTATCAGTATTAGAGCTCAACGAGCTCGTTAAGGCTCTCGAAGAAGAATTCGGTGTATCTGCAGCAGCAGTTGCAGTAGCAGGCCCCGCAGCAGGCGGCGCAGCAGCAGCTGAAGAAAAGACAGAATTTGACGTAGTTCTCGCATCATTCGGTGATGCTAAGATGGCTGTTATCAAGGCAGTTAAGGACGTTTGCGGTCTTGGCCTTAAGGAAGCTAAGGAGCTTGTTGAATCTGCTCCTAAGGCTATCAAGGAAGGTGCTTCTAAGGCTGACGCTGAGGAGATCAAGACAAAGCTCGAGGCTGCTGGTGCATCTGTAGAGCTCAAGTAATCCTGAGTTTACACAAAAAATTAAAGGACTTCGTAATGAAGTCCTTTTTTTGTTGCTAAATTTTTGATTTGCACAAAAAGCTTGTTGACAAAGGCCTAAATAAGCGGGACGCCGCATTTCTGCGAAACAGAAATTGAGCCGCTCCCCTACAATTTGCATAAATACGTTATTATGTAGGGGTGACCTGAGGTCGCCCGCTGACTTAAACAAAGACATAAAAAAGCAGTACCTTTTCGGGTACTGCTTAGAGTGCTAAAAACGAACAAGCGGGACGTCGAGGACGCCGTCCCCTACACAAAACTGCCAATCAATGTTTCGTAAACGGGCGAACACTGTTCACCCCTACCTATCAATAGCATATTTACACACTTGCGTGGTATGCTTTTGCTTAGAATATTTTGCCCATTAAAACAGTGATACCGCCTATCATTGCAGCTGGGATAGCAAGACCTACGATATTCATACCTGTTATGCCTCTTTCCAGCATCATTTTCCTGCCCTCTTTCAAAAGCTAGGCTTTTATTTCCGCTTTTTTCTCGTCCGTAAATATCTGCGGCATTTTTTTCACCTGCTTTCTCCACATGGTTAAATGACTTTTTGATTAAATCGTCATTTATATATTAGTACCAACTAACTGGTTTATCAAGAGCGTGATGTTATTATATACAAATAAGTATGTACCATGTATATTTATAAATAATCTATATTTTCTGAAAAAAAGCCTTGACAATTGGGAAAATAAATGCTATAATAATTAAGCTGAATGACACGGAACACGAAAGAAACGAAAGAGTTCAGCGAAAAGAACATAAAATGCGGCAGTGCTGGAATTGGCAGACAGGCACGTTTGAGGGGCGTGTGTCCTTGACGTACGGGTTCAAGTCCCGTTTGCCGCACCAAAGATTAGGTTCAAAGTTCGTAGGATATTTATTCTGCGAACTTTGTGCTAATATCTAAAAAAGAAGCAAACTTGCTTGATTGACCAAAGAGCATTAATGATTAATACCCTTTGGTCAGCCAAGCATACCGCTTGACCGAGTGTATGTAAAAACAATCCGTAATCGTATTGATTTTTTTGCTTATGCTATATAATGATCTTTCCCTTTGGCACACGAAACATCTGCAGTGACATTCAAACAATGGGACTACATTGTGGCAATGTCGGCACGAAGTTGACACCCTTGCTTTGTTACTCTCACAGGTAGCTCAGCACCACAGTGCCTATACTCGCTAGTGTCCATCACGGCGCAGTTGTTAGTGATTTCGCAAAGATTACACATCATTATGTCTTATTCTGAGTCCAGCCGAAAGGTCCTAAAGCCTGACGGGGATATATATTAACCGCTAAGGTTAATGACTGCATAAAAATAAGAGTGCTTCACAGTCCGCTAAACGATGAAACACTCTTGACATTATCGAAATTCTGTGTTATAATGAACGACAGAATAAATCGCATTCACTTAATGTTTTCACCGTTGCTCGAACAACTGTGATTTCAGGGTATATAGCTTCGCCAAAAGTTATATACCTAAGTGAGTGCTTTTTTAATGCGCTCACTTTTCTTATTTCCTATTTATTATACCACATACTTCAGCATTTGTCAAGACTTTTGTTAAAAAAATATGGATAAAGCAAAAAATTATAGGGGGTTACATTTTGAATAAGTTTGTAAACACAAAAACAGGAAAACTTTACACTGCATATTCTATCAGGGAGATAGGAGATAAATATGTTGTTGTTTTCCAAAAAGGCGGAAAAGAGTATACATATGACCGATACACCATTGATTTGATGACAGGGTGTGATTTATCAAGTGCCAACGATGTTCCAACATCCACTGGTAAACTTATTGTATATTCATATGACAAAATTTGCTACAATTGCGGAGAAAAGACTCAAATATTGACCTATATTGTGTATACAGGCAATATTCTTGATAACTTCACATATCCTTGGGATAAAATTAAAGCTCTCAAATATCAAAACACAGAGTTACACATGATAAACGAGGATATTGAATACTATGGAGTTAAGGTACTCGGCGATGTATTCTCTTTTGATGAAATCATGGTAAACAAATATCCTAAAAGAATCTCTGTTGCATACAGCAAAACTCTAAGACGCAGCTATGCGATGAATATATGTGAGCATTGCAAAGCAATACAAGGAAAAAATTTTGTTTATAAGGATATTAATCGTTTTATCAGAGATATGACACCGCTTAATGTTTTTGATACAATATCGTTTCAAATCACAAATGATTTTTTGAAGAAGTGTAAAAATCATTATATTACTCCCTAAGTCATTAAAATACAAAAGCCTGTGAGAATTTACACTCACAGGCTTTTTTTGTCCATGGACAAAAAAATACTCAAGCCGCAGACTATGCCACGGCTTGAGCTTTAAAAAGTTAAGTTAGTCCATTACGCCAGCGTCTTCATCGTCATCATCATATGACGGAACTTGCTTATATTCTTCAGGAATATTTGATATACCAAAAGACGGAGCTTCTGTTTTTGGGTTAGGATAAATGCCTGCGCACTGACTTATCTCAGAATTAGAATAACAAGCCATTGTGATTACAGAGTCGGCAATTTTGACAACACAAATGCCCTTATCGATATCTGCTTTTTTCAAAGCTTTCCAACACACTTGCTCAATATCTGCTTTGGTCGCTTCCTCGCTATATTTTTCACGCTTTATAGTATCGTCTTGTCCCTCTGTTTCCATGGCGTCAGTTACATCGAATGTGTATTCGCCCTCTGTATATTCACCGCCTTCAACGATAACATCAGCGTATCGACTATTCACTAACGTAAAAAGTGTCTTAGCGACTTTATTATTGCTTTTCAGCAATTCATCACTATTTTCCAAAACAGTCGAAGATGAGTCTTCATCTTCGGTATCAGAACTTGAAGAACCGCAAGACGTACAAATAGAAAACGTAACTCCTAACGCAAGTATCATAGCTAATAATTTTTTCATTTTGATCTCTCCTAATGTGATTTTTTATTTGCTTTAATTATAACATATGTCAGACATTTTGTCAACCTTTGGAAGTCATTCTCTCTTGTGTTAAAAATGAACATTCGTTCACACAATATCATTATTGTTTTTATATTTAACACATGAAATATATCCAACTTGTGGTATAATATCCATTGGATTTATAATAAATTGTCCACGGACAAAAAAGGGAGATAGCTGTAGAATAATCAATGAATTTCTATGATAAGCAAAATAATGAGATAATAAGATTTTTAATGGAGCAAAATACTATTTTACAAGAGCAAATTCGTATTTTAACAGAAAGCTCAAAGCAGAAAGATGATATTATATCAGAATTGACTACTATTATTTCATCTCAATCAGTACAAAAAACAGCCGAAGAAAACACTTTTGAAAATATTCAAACAGACACACAAATGACAGTTAAACACTTAGCTGACGAATGGTATACAAATTACGCTGAAAAAAATCATCGTGAAACAACTCGCAATTCAGAAAGATTGATTGCTAATCGGATCAATCATGATTTGGGCGAGAACAGTCTGCAAACTATTTCGACTATAACTATCCAATCATATGTTAATAAGTTATCTGAAAAAGGTGGTAATCTACGCACAGGAAATCCATTATCACGAAAAACTATAAAGAATTACATGACGTATCTTACGAATATTTTTTCGTATGGGGTGAAATACGGATACATAAAAGACAACCCTTGCTCAGATGTTGATATACCTAAAATCAATGGTAATGGCGAAACAATGCGTCCGAAAGAGATTAAAATCTACACCATTGATGAAGCCAAGACATTATTAAGCACATTAAAGCACGTTCAATTCAAATATCAAATATTCTTTACACTTGCTATGCTTACAGGACTACGCAGAGGTGAGATACTAGGTCTTGAATGGAACGATTTTGATTTTGATAAATGCAACGTCAGGATAAAGCGGACTTCAAATTACACGCCAATAGAGGGTATCTATACAGATGTCACTAAGACCGAAAAATCGCAACGTTTTATTAAAATACCGAAAGAACTATCAAAGCTACTGAAGCTCTACCAAAATTCTCAGCAATTTGATTTTCGGAACAGAAAAGGAAAAGGCTTAGAAATTGTCAAAACTGATAGGCTATTCACGCAGGCAAATGGCAAGCCCATGCACCCAAATACGCCTTACAAGTGGCTTGAGAGAATGTGTAAGAAAAATGGTTTACCCTTCTATGGCGTTCATACATTCAGACATCTCAACGCCAGCCTGCAGATAAATGCTGGCATAGACGCTGTAACTGTATCAGCGACACTAGGTCACTCAACCCCAACTACAACGTTAAACATATATAGTCATTGCTTTGAGGAAAACAAGACGAAATCAGTCGACATTGTCAATACTGCTCTCGGTGGTTTCATTTGACATCGTATCTATCAGCTCAATATTGGCAACTTGGTATAGTGCTTCCATTGCCGCCAAGTCGGTTATTGATATACCAAAAAGCTTTGACAAAACAATAAAGTGCCGTGTTATAGCTTCCGTAGATAGACTTCGCCCGTCCTCTATGTTTTTGAGATAGCGGTCTTTAACGCCAAGCTCTTTAGCAACGTTTTCTCGGGTAAAGTGCATATCTGTACGCAATCTTATCAAATATTCTCTTCTCAACATAAAAAAAGTCCTCCTAAAATTATCTAAAAAAAGGCAAAAGGGCAAATTTCAAAAAAATCAAAAGCCATATATATTACTACATATTCTGAACTAAGTAATATAACAGAATTACTCTATCTGACCTTTTTTAGATATTAATACAAAGTGGGTTATAAATATGAGGGTGCAAATCAGGGACTACCCCCATAATAAAATAAAATCGGCTTATATAATAAAAATTTTCGCAAAAAGGATTGACAAATCCCGTCCGAGGTGTTATTATATAGCTGTTTGAGTTGTGAACTCCCACGAGAACACAAACCATTTGAGCAGGACCTATTGGATCTAGGTCCTGCTTTTTTTATGCAACCTTGTTTACGAGTGATGATAAAGTATGTATTGTCCGTATAATCTCCTGCTCTAGTTCGTTTGAGCTGTTTGCGCACCATGGACCTGTCAATAAGCACAGCTATGACCTTTGAAACTTCTGCCCTACTCAGCCTGATGAGCGCAGAAAGGTCATTAAGCGACTGATAAAATCTTGCTATATCATTGCACATGAGTTTGCAGAATACTGCATACACATAGAAAAGCTTTGGTGACAATCCGGCAGAGTACGCCTTACGATTATTTATATAGAAATAGTTTTTGCTCAGGTCATAAGGCTTCAACGCATAGTGATATGCCCCTAAACGCCCCTCAGAGCCGTCCAAACGATATTTATGCGTAATTATACCCATTTCTTCAAGACGGCACACAGAACGTTTTACGCTTGATACAGAGCATTTGCAGGAAGCAGCTATAGTTTCCTGCTTAATGCAAACTTCATAGCCGTTGCTGCTACGCTTGGTATGAGAGCTGACAAGGCTATATAGTTTGCAGGCTACGGCAAAATCTGTGTAATTGCTTCTGAGGTCCGTTATAAAGCTGTTTGGTATACGCATTTCCCTTCCTCCTTTCCAATATATTTAGGCAACAAAAAAAGGACCTGAAATTCAGATCCTTAAGCATAGTTTATAAATAATCACCCTCTGTTTTAGATACAGTTTTCCGTTATTTGTTAAAGTTAATCTCAATGTCATGTTTAAGCAAATCGTATTGCTTTCTGGATATGATTTTCTTTGTAAATGCCTGATTAATGAGTTTTTCCACCGCTGGCTTATTTTTTGCTTCAATAAGGCGGTTATACTCACCCTCTGCACACAACTCGGAACGTGAATTTATTATCTGCAATGCTTCAGTGATCGGTGACGGAGCTGATAACCTCTTATCCGTGTAGTCTGTCGAGCTTGCTTTTGTAACAGATTTTTTTCGGTTTCGGTAAATCTCTTGTCGCTTGTTGTCCCAACGTGTCCGTGAATGACCATCGGAAGATATATAAGCGTCAAGCTTTATCTTGCCCAGTTCCACAATGTGCACATTATCACAAGGTATCTCTGTCCACTCACGTTCTTTTGGATCATCACTAAAAGGCATTTTCCTATAGATCTGATTTTCAAAGCAGATAGGCAGCACCATAGTCTGACTGCCGTGGCTGTACGTTTCTGTGAGCTTCTTTATTTCAGCAGGGTCTTTTCGCCTGACAGCCTTATACATATATCCCTTGTTATCTTTGATAGGGATAAAAAGCTTCTGCCATATGCTATCGAGAGGATATATCGTTTCTTCAAGACTGTTATAACGAAAATCCATTGTCTTTGCTATCTCTGCTATACTTTGAGCTTTTATGCCAAGCTTGTAAAATGGGTCAAAAACTGTTTTTATAGGATAGCAACGCTGCCTTTTAGTGATAGCTGTTCCAAATGGCAATTCGGATAAATCTTCAGGGCGTATGAGCGGTACGCTATCCACAGAGCCTGCTTGATGAGAAAGAAAGCTATGCAAGTCACCGCTGTATGTAGTATATTCTATTGTCCTGTCACCCAAGGCTGACGAGAAATACTTGTTCGTATCTACATCGAGAGAATTTATATACACCAAATTACCTGTATTGGAGCGTATAGTCTTGGCAGCATTATTGTACTTTGTATCGAGCTGATTAAGGTCCTGAACGAACAGGTCAAAAAGAAGATTACGTCCTGCACCAACTGTTATCTTTGTATCCATGTCAGGGATATTTACCATGTTTCCAAACTCATCGAGAATGAAATGAACTCTCTGCGGTAACTTCTGCCCGATGAATTTGTTAGCATAGTCAACGAGTGCATTATAGCACTGATTAACGAAAAGCGAAGCTATGACGTGACGGCTTTTCTTTTCATCAGGGACTATCATTATCACTGCCATAGGGTGGTCAGGGTCAGCGAGTTCCTCAAAATTAATTTGATTTCCAGATGTAAGTCGAGATATTCCACTGTCAGAGCCGAATATGGATATATCTGATGAGAGCGTGGTAAAAATACTTGCACGGCAGTCACCCTCTGCAAATCGAGAAGTTGCATAAGCCGCTTTTGCCGCAGAGCCACGAGGCAGTGATTTAAAAAGGCTGTCAAGAGCATTCACATTTCGCTTCTCACCATTGACTATCTGCACCTCATTTTCCGTTCCGAACTCAACGAAAAGGTTGTATATTGAATACATGGAAACATTAGCAAGATTGCCATCGTCATATCCCTTTTCAAGCAAATATAAAATCATCGCAACTAAAAGCGATTTAGCCGATTCAGGCCAAATCGGCTGAGATTGTTCATCGGCTGTGAAGACCGTTGCTAACGATTGCACTTCGTCTATAGTTTTGTCGAGGTCCTCATTATTATCTCTTGCCTTTTTGTATTCATCAATGGCTTTTTGAAGCGGATTCCATAACGATGACATATTTGTATCACGCAGATTTAGGAACACTACTTTATAGCCGTTTTCCCTCAGCATAGCCGTGCAGTTTTCAGCTATCTCGCCTTTAGGGTCATTTATTACCATAGAGTGTTTAGCCTGTGACATTGCGATGTGCCTAATCATAGGCATAACGAACGTCTGACCTTTACCTGAACGAGTTGTACCAATTATTAAGCTGTGTATCGTTTCAGCGTCTATGTAAAACTTTCCGTTTTCCTTTGCAATGATGATTCCTGACTTTTTAGCCGACTTCATTTTATCACAATCAAACGAATATAAAACTTTTTCCATTTCTTTAGTATTCATAAAACGCTGCTTGCCCTTTATAGTTTTGTTTTCATTTTTGATACGCCAATGTGTTTCAGAACGCAGCGCAAGCATTATGCCTATGAAAAATGATATCATAATTACCATTGGTAGCGGAAAATTATCTGTTGTAATAAAATACGTCCACTTCAAGCGGAAATATTCCACCGCTGTTATACCTTTATGCTTTGCATTTATGAACGTCAGGGATAGGTGAAAATAATTCAGGCACAAGTTTATTACAACATATATCAGACCACCAAAACCAAACGCCTTTAAAAGCCGTACCTTTATTCTGCTTTTATTCAGTTCATCAAAATCATTGTTCATTGTATTTCTCCTAATCTATTGAATAGCTATAGCCGTCCATTTCATTTACAATATTATTTTCATAGTCATATTCTTCCTGCAACTTCTTGATGTGATAGTCATACTCGCTCATGAGTGACTTAACGGAATGCCAACATACATTCATGGCTCGTTTAGAACGAACCAAAGCTTGCTGTGCGCTGAAACTGCGGAATTTTCTCTTGTTGTTTTGCTTTCTCAGCCTTGCTTCTTCACGATTTACTGTAGTCTGAATTATCATTTTTGCAAACTCATTTCCTTTAGCCGCTGATTTTTCGAGATAATATAAGCCTTTGTCACGACGTTCTGTCTTGAAGCAAAGCATACCATATGAACATTGTGCATATGGGTCATCGAAGTCAGCCGCTTTTTTCAGCCAACGTTCCGCCTTTTTCAAATCGTCCTTGTTGCTTGTTTCTTTATTCTTTTTTAGATACGCTTTTCCTAGCTTGTACATTGCATACACGTTGTTATCCTCTGCCGAACGAAGCAAGTGTACCTCTGCCTTTTCGCTGTTGCCTATATCTTCATAATATTTACCCAATCGGTAGTTTGCTTTATCATAACAGCGACTGTCTTTTTTCTCTGCGATCTCGCTGAGTATCTTTATTCCATTATCAATGTTTTCTTTATCATCATAGTTTTCAAGCAAAAGCTTCCCAAGCTGATAAGCAAATGTATCGTTCGATTTGCTATGCTTTTTCAGGCAGCTCTGAGCCTGAAGCAATTCATTTTTACTCAGATGTTCTTTGAACTCCTTGTATGCCATTTTTTCTTCTTTTTTAGATACGGCTTTTTCCATATCTGTAAAGTCACTTTCTTTAGCATAATTTTTATCAAGTCTATATTGCAATTTTGCAAGTTCCTGCAGGAGCTTGTTTCCTGCCCTGTTATAAAAATCGTCAAGCTGATTATTTGAGTATTCAAAATAATCAGAGTTTTCGCCATAAAATCTTTTGTACTGTTCGTCTGCCATTTTCAACTTTTCAACGTATTCATCAAACTCTGCCTGAAGCTTTTCGTTACAGCTAATAATTTTATCAACACACATATCTATCCTGCGCTGATACGGACGAACTTTCACATTATCATATTGCCACGCTGAGTGTGGCGGTTTTGGTGGAAGGAGCTTCAACAGTTCTATCATTTCTTTGGACGCTACTATGGAAGAAGAAAACTCAGGTATGAGATTTTTACGCTTGAAAGCCGTAAGCTCAGGTGTCAGCTTTTTTGTCATAATTTCATTAGCAACTGTAGACTTCATTTTCTTAAATGCGTCCTGCTCTAAAAGGTCCTGCCCTTTACCTTTGTATGTTACTGTTCTATCCTCTAGGCGGTGATATTCAAGCAAAGTATAATGAACATGGATATTGTCTGTATCCTCATGAATAGCCGCATACCAATAAGTGTTTTCGTTTTTTAGCTTGTTGCTTTTGTCGATCAAGGAATTGATTCCTTTTCTTGCGATATCCATAAGCTTTGCTCGGTCAAGCACTTCACCTATCATCAGACCATTATCAACTAAAAACTTATTATCGAATGACAAATATCCAACATATTTAGGACAGCCCTCTGATTTACTCTGCCTCTCATAATCTCTGTAATTATCCATTTGTTTTTCTGTGAGCATTGAGTAATTAGTATCAAAGACACCATTCTTATTCATGTAATCAATATAGTCTTTATTTACTGTTGCCTGCGACTTAAATGTTTTCTCTTTTTTCGGAAGAAATTTTCCGTCCCTGTTCATATAAGACATTCCGTCAAATCCTTTGGCTATTACCCACTTCTTACTCGTAGGCTGTATCATATCAAGATGAAAAACTACCGCAGGCGTTGTGTGCTTCTTTTTCAATGTATCACCCCTTTTTCTTCTTTTTTAGATACGCCGCCGTTAGCGGCGGTTTGCTTTGTCCACGGACAAACGTCGCATTCTTGCTTCGTAAGTTTCACATGAGCCTTGCACTGCTTTGCTCACCGCTGCGCCCTCAACCATAGTATCCGCAGACGTGAAAGGAGCGTCCATGAAATTGCATTGAGAATTAACTCCGTCACGGACCTCATAACACATCTTGTATATATCCTCAATACGATTATTGTACTTTGCCATTTGAATGCTGACCATTTGTATTTCTCTCAATAGATCGTCTTTGTCTTTTACTGCGTTTGCATTTGACCTGTCACCTTTTCCTGCACCAAATTTTTCAGACATTGTGTCCTTTTTTATAAGCCCACGACGAACGCACTCTGCGTCTATCAGGTATCTTATACATTCACTTGCCGAATGTATTTCAAGGTCACTCATAAGCAAGCTTAGATTTTTCTCAGCAGTATCAGAAAACGAGAATGTTTTTAATTTTTTTGGCATTGAATTTGCACCTCCAACTATTGATTTTCAGGGGAATTTGAATGAATGAATTTTGCTCAGAACATGAACGAATAACCTCAAAGAGCATAAAGGGAGTGGGTACACTCCCTGTGTGAAAGCTCGGTAGTACCGAGCTTTAAGTGAACTTAAAGTGGGACTGCTTTTTTTAAAAGTTAAATAACTTAAATACCTCTTTTGGAGCAATGTTAAATAACTTAAATACCCCTTTTTCTGACAAATTAAATAACTTAAATAACTTTTCCACTTAAAAATTTCCACATTATAGGACAGGCTATTTAACTTAAATAACTAATTTCAGCTTAAAATCAGCAAAGTTAAATAACTTAAATAGCGTTTTCTCCTTGAAATTTCCTTGCAATATTTGTTATCTAAAAAAGCATGAAGTTTTTTGTTCAAAAATCAACGCTTTTTTTGCTTTTCAGACAGCTCAATAAGCGTTAGAAGTTCGTTAGTTTTTAGCGTATCATAGTCCACTTCATTGTATTCAGGAAGCAAAAATGTTTCCAAAGTTTCAGTTATTTTTCTAAGCTTTATGATAGTCACATACATATCCTTTATGACTTCTGTTGAGGTATCATCAAGCTTTTTTATCTCGTCATTGACAATACTGCGGACAACATCAGGAAGAATATCAGATACAAAACTATCACTTGCTTCAACGTATTTTTCAATTATTTTGTTCACTAATTTGTTTCGTGACATTCCTTTTTCAGCCGCAATTTTATCGACTTTACTCATCAAATCATTAGACAAACGAATATCTGGCATAAGATTTTACACCACCTTATTCAACCTCTTCACTCTCAGCCAAGCGAGTGAAATATTCATTTATGTTGCCATATTTTTTTAGAATTTTATCTGTCAGTGCATACTTTTTTATATTGAAATAATCAGGTGCTATGTACATAAAAAAGCCTTGCTCATAGGAATATGGATTGAGTTCAAATGAAACCATAGTGTCAACTAAATTGCTCACTTCTCCACCTGTCTGACTATATGATTTAAGATATGAGTGCTTATTTTTCTTGAAAGTTATCTGTATTTTCGTATAAGATTTATCGAAAAACTGACACTCGATTATATCTTCATAATGTAATGTCAATACCTTTTTAGGCGTTGCCCCGACAGAATAATACGTCAGCACCATGTTACTCTCTGTAGCTTGTATCATGAGATTATGAGTGCCTATTTTTTTTGTTATCCCTTTAAGAAGTATCACTGTTGCGCATAAAAAAATCACTGCAACAAGCAATAAATATGTGTCGATAAAATTCAGAAACGGCAGACAATAAAGGACTAAAAAAGCCATGCTAATGCCAAAGCACACGATAACTTTCTTTCGTGCGCCATTGGTATTTGTTGTTCTTTGCGCTACCATTTCTTTAAAGTTCTCCATGTACTCAGGTGCAGGATACTGATAAATATATTCGTCATTCATTGTATTTCTCCTTTAATTTACTGTCACCATACAGCTTGCTGTTATGGCACTGTTATCTGCAACACGGACAGTTATTATAGCCTTTCCACTGCTTATTCCACGCACTTTTCCGTTGCTGTCTACCTCCGCAATATCAGATCTGTTACTTTCCCAAATCACTGATTTATCCACCGCATTAGACGGACCTACGATTGCCGTAAGCTGTGCTGATGAACCTGTGCTTATCTTTACATCGTTGTATTCATAACTTGTTTCTATCTTTAAAGAACGTGCTTTTATGACCGCTGTTGTAGTTGTTGCAGGCGGTTGATATGGTGGTTCTGTCTGTGCAGGCTCATCATGATAATAGGGCTGTGTTTCAGTATATGTATTGTCATTATGATAGTTATCGTTACCGCCACTTGGCTGTGCTTGTGTGTCCTGCCAATCGTGATTTTCTTGTGGATTTACGTCAACTTTTTTAGTCGATGTTACTGTAGATGTTGTGACCTTTTCAGTTTCCTTTTTGTCAGACTTGCTCTCTGATATACTATCTGTGGTTGACGAATTTTCACTGCTCTTATCCTCTTTTTTATCGTTTTTCAAATCTGATTTAATATCCTTTTTGGCTTCTGTAGTTGTGATTTTTTCAGATGTACTATCTGTCTGTTCTTCAATAACAACACTCATATCGTCCTGATTATCGTCCTTGCTGTCTATCACTCTGACGTCCTTTTTGTCAAACATAAAATACTGTTCTTTGACTATCTCATCATGGTGTTGCCCCTTTATTACATCACCAAATTCGTCCACTGTGTCAGGATCGTCATAGGCAGCAATCGTACACTTTAACTCAAGGTAAACGTAGTCATATCCCGAAGGAATATCGGATACTGTTATTATCTCTGTAAGGTCATTTTTCTGTGAAACAGTATACTTTTTCAGCATATCTTCTGTATGATATTTGCCATTGTCATCATAGTATCTCAGCGTGTAGTTGCTTATCTCAGGCTTTGAACTTATGCTCCCTGAATAGTTGCTTTCCTCTTTTGCCGACAATGCAAAGTAAAGCTCTTTTTTATCTTTAAGATACGTTGCATTTGATATTTTTATATGATAACTACCCATTGCAACTATGCTGTTGTAGTCTACAGTATGGCGCACATAGCGCATAGATTGCACCATAGGTATGATTATAATAACTGCCATAATAGCTATTGAAATGCTCAGAAATGCTATATAAATGGCGTTGTTTCGCTTAATCTTATCCATACTGTCACCACTTTCTCACGTTGTACTTGTCACCAAAACGCTTTGCGAGGTTTTTTACTAACCTGTTTACTGTCAAATAAAGATACTCGCTATCTGTCAGTTTAAAGCCGAAATATTCAATGACTTCCCTTGTGAACGTTTCGATAAATTCTTGCGTTTTTTGCTCAGAACGATACATTTCATCAGCAAGATTTTGAGGACTCCAATTAAGAAGATACATTCGATTGAATATGCTGTCTACTATCTCGTCCCTGTCCTGAGAGTTACCTATGTACATAAGGTCACACTCTGTAGCAGCGTTCTTACAGTGTATCTTGTTTTTGCCTGAGCCTAGTGACAGCAACATTTCTCCTGCTTCAAAATTGTCCGTTGCATATAACTCAGACATAGTAAACTGACCAAAAATGTTATGAAGAATTTCAATACTATCAGATGATTGCTTGAGTAAGAATTTATACTGCACGAGCTGAAATATCTTCTTAACTGTATCCACACTTTCACCAGTGTCGGACGGCATAAAGTCAAGAATTGATTGTGTTGCATACCAAAGTCCTGCGTCATATTTTCTTGAGCGACGCTCAAGTTTAAGGATAAAATCAGTACACAATGTGTTTTTGGTATTGATGAAACGATGAGCTTCATCGATAAGGCAGATAACTCTGCGGCGGTCAAGAAGATTTACAAGGTTATTGTTATGAGCAACGTTCTTGCAAACCTCAGACCACATCAACGAGAGTATATTGAAAAGCTGTGCGTTATACACATTCTCGTCCATTTCCGACAATGCTTTCACATTAAAAACTATAAGATTTGAATTGTTTATCTCAATGTTTGTATGCGAATCAAACATTGTTCCATATGCACCCGAAACAGATAATTCTTTCACGTACATAAGCAATGTTTTATACAAAGTTATCTCGTCTGCTGAGAGCGTTCCCGAAGAGATCTTTGACGTTATAACATCAACAACGTCAGAAAATATCGGAAAGTTTTCTGGCGAAAGAGAGTTTACATCAGTGTATTTTGTTATACCCTTTTTTTGATAAGTTTCTACAAGGGCAGTTCTAAAAGCTGTCATAACATCATAGGTCATTGTCGGAACGTATTGATACATGAAAGTGCATATTCGTGATATTTCAGATATAAAATTTGTTTCGATAGCACTTTCTTTGGAGAGGAGCTGTTGCTGTGTATCATCATCGTTTTCTTCATCAAGCTTGTTTTCGCTTTGCCAATCGATAACTGTCCTTATCTGCAGAGGGTTTATAAAGGCACGTCTATCCATTGTAATGACCTGACCGTCATACATCATAGCAAGGTCCTTATACTCACCCTCAATATCAATAGCGAAAACCTTGTTGCCGATTATAAGCTGATTTTGCACCATTAACTTAAGCGTTACAGACTTACCACCGCCCTTTACTCCACAAAGTATCATATCATATGACGAGCGGTATCTGTTACGCAGAAACGAGTCAAGAAAGACAAGTCCGTTTGTCTGCGTGTAGCCCATAAACAATCCATTATCATCAATGTGTTCCTGATAATAAAACGGAAATTCTTTGGCGTATGTATCATAGATAGGCATTGGCGTTTGAATATTATTGCCCTCAACAATAAGTCTTGTAAACTCGGTAAACATCTGATTTTCAGGGACGTAAGAACGTAGTCCATTGTTTGTAGCCAACTCTTTCTGCACTACTGCAACACGCTTTTTCAATGCTGACAGGTCTTTATTGAAGATATAAAAACGCAGTGTCATATACACCATGTTTTCAGCACCATTCACTACTGAATTATATATCTCTTGTATCTTTGCAAGTTCTGTCTGAGTATCAATGTTATCAGCCATGCCGAGCCTAATTGCCCAACGAGAGTTAAGCTCGTCCATTGATTGCTTCAACTGTTCCTGAACATCATCACGAGCAGCGGTACACACGTCCCACATAGATACTATGTCACTATATTTTTGTGATACGAGCCGTGTTAGAGCAAGTGGAGCAAGCAATGCAGGAAAACTTTTTATGACAACTGATGTCACATATGTGTTGTTCACCTTAAAATAATTCTGACCGAATTTTACTGTGTCGGGCAGAACATAAGCATTGATATTTTGATAATCAATATCACGATTTTCACAATCCGAAAAGCTTAAAAGCGTTCTCATAAAGCTTATTGATGTGTCAAAATTGCACAGAGCCATAGATGTATCAGAAAACGCATTGCAGTATTGCTCTACCGCTGCATAAAGCGTATCAATATCGTTTGCATAAACAAACATATATGCAAGATTACTGCGGTGAGTTCTCTCCAAATCATCTATTTGTCGGAGCTTCTTATCGAGCATTGCCCTTGTAAATGGGTGCTGTGTTTGCGTTTTTTTGTATTCCAAGAACTCACGTTGCCTTGAAAGGTCAGGTTTCTTGTGACTGAAAATGTATTTATGAGGCAAGTCCAAAAGCTGAGTTGCACTACCGAAAGCATTAAACGCTGATATTTTATCGTCATTGGAATAGTGCATGATATCAATGCCGTAAATAGCCACAACAGACATATACTTTCCGATGTTATTATGCTTTACCCTGAACACATAGTTAGCCGCAAGATTTGTCCTTCCACCGCCAACTGTTGCTAGATCCTGCTCTGTCAAGCGGAATGAATTGAAATTTAAGTATGTACAAAGGCAATTCTTTGCATTCATTTTTACACGCTTATTTTTCCTTTTTTCTTTTCTTAGCTTCACGCTTGTCCTCCTCCTTTTTCAGATAATCAGCACAATCCACATTTCCTGAGCCGTAGTATGTTTTTTTCTGAGCAAAAAACCTCAGAAAGTCAAGCAAGCTTCCTCCAAAGCTCTTGCGAGGGTCTGAGGGAGAGCCTGCCGTACATATCATAAATATGACTAAACAGAACACCACAAATACATATCTCAACGAGCCAAACGCCATTCCTATGAACATTGAAGAAAAGAAAACAGCTATTATGCCCAAAAAACGATACTTTGTCAGATGTTTTGTCAACATGACCTTTGATTTTGTGGTTTTCGGCACTAAGCCTGCCCTTATATCATCATTCATTTACTCTGCCCCTTTCTAAGTTACAAAGGGCAAGCATTACGCCTGCCCCAATTTATTTTCTTTTATTTTCATCACGCATTGCTTTCTCAGCAAATGTAGGCTGTGTTTTTTCTGTTGCCATAGCTGTATCTGCATAGCTTGTTGTATTACTCTCTGCATGATACTGTCTATCTGCAAATGTTTGAGCATTATAGCTACCTGAATTAACAGCTTGTGCTGATGAAGCACTTGTATCCGTGCCAAAGCTTCCACCCGAAGTGCTAATGCTAGGTGGTGTAACTGCACTAGCTGTTTGTGAGCCATCCATGCCTGCGTTAGTGCTGTCCGAGCCAAAAGAGCCTTGCGCCACAGCATTTTCAGATGAACTATTATCGATGTTTGACGAAAATTCACCGCTTTCACCTTGCTCACCCTGTTTGCCATTTTCACCTTGCAAGCCGTCTTTACCATTAAGTCCGTCTATTCCGTTTGTGCCGTCTTTTCCGTCCTTACCACTTGTACCTACACCAAGTTTTTCACCCATTCCCATTGCCTTGCCTGATAAATTTTGTCCTGCACTTTTAGCCACTTCTCCGATAGGTTTGTTAGCAACTTCTCCTGCTTTACCGCCTACGGCTGTGCCATTAGCAGCTGCGCCCATAACGCCATTATTACTTCCAAAGCCGCCTACCATACCGCTGACACCGCCTGCGACAGCTCCGCCAACAGCACCGACAGCACCACGCATTCCTTTTTCGGCTTTATTGTCACTATTTTTAGTATTTGCCATTGAAGCTTTCGCACCATTAATGCCACCTGAAATAGCTCCACCGATACTGCCTGCAACTGCACCGCCTGCTTTTGAAATTCCCTTGCCTGCTATATGACCTAGAGTGTGTCCTGCGCCTGAAGCTATCTGTCCTGCGGAACGCAGACCCATAATAGTTGATACGCCTGACTTAACGCCTGCGTCAATACCAAGAAGATGTACCACAAGGTCAGGTCCGTCAATTACAAATTTACAGCCTGCAACGGTTATGAAAATAACAGCTATTGGGTTTGATAACAGTGATGAGTCCTGAATTTCAGTAAGTATCAGGATATATAAACGCAAATCTAGTACAACTATTATCACAGACAGAAAGCAATTAAGCAAATTCAGTATGACCTTTTTTAGCCGTCCTGCGCCACCCATATCTGTTGCCACAACTATTGGTGCTACTATCTGTGCAAACATTATGTCGTACAACAAGGACGCAAGTTTCAGTCCTGCAAAGATAAGACACACTGCCGTTATTACAAGCATGAAAAGCCCCCATAGAAAATTAACACGATAGAAGTGATTTTTTTCCGTTAAGTGACCGACAGAAACATATTGCCACATTTTATCAAACTGTGCTGACATATCTCCGTCACTAAAATCGGACGCTTCTTTTAATTGTTCAAAACTACCGCCACTATGATGTTCAAATCCATTATCCGCAAAATCTTCGATATTGGAAATGTTAAGTATTTGAATAGCACTCATTGTGTTTCCGTAGAAGTCTAACTCTCTAAATGCGCCTTTACTCAACCTGTTTATAGCTTCCTCAAAAGTATCGGAGTCTTGGCAATACATTATCATGGAAGCCACTTGACTAGCTTGTATATTTATGCCACGATTTTGAAGTTCGTGGGCAGCATTTTCCGCTGCTTCACGAATTAAGTAACATTCAAATGAAGCTTGATAATATGGAGCTTGTGAGGTTATAACGTAATAATCTGTTGAATGTCTGTTATCTCCCTCTCCTCGTGTTATTGTTATTTTATATGCGTTATCATCATCTTCTTCCGTATCAGAATTGTCTTGTACTCCAGCGTTAGCCTGCGCCCATGCGACACGCTGTTGCCAAAAAGCATAGTCATCGACAAGGTCTAACAGTTCAAGTTTATGCTCAAAGGTCAAATCATCAAATCTGTATGTAGGAGTCACATCATAATGGTCTGCTGTTGTAACTGTCCTATATTGCGTTTTTGAAGGATCTAAACCTAGATTAATATTCATTGAGTACACAGTGTTAGGATTTACACCAAATGACGATACTTGACTTTGTTTTACCAATTTATTTTGATTTATGCTGCTATTCACGTTGTAAATATTGCTTGCGAGAATATACTCACCTATCGTCCTATTTGTTGCAGTATCTTTTGTTGTATTATCCTTTGCAAACTGCACACCGACAGTTTTAAGGTCACTAAATGATGAAACGAGTATCGGCAATGCGATAAGGAAAAACAGTGACGTCAAGATATTTCGTACATAGTCTGTTATGTGTATCTTATCTGCATTGACGATGATAAGTATTCCTATAAGCACCACTGTCATTCCTGCCAACGCCCACGCTATAGGGTATATAATAGTATCTATGTTAAATACGTCTTTTATAACGTTGTAAAGATTAAAATTCAGCACCTGATCCACAGCTTCTGAAATGTAATCCACAACATATGCAAGCCATTTCAGCAACGTATACTCAACATTCTGTACCATTTCTCCGTGCCAAGTTTTCTTGACGATTATCTCCTGCACTTCAGGCAGAAGTGTACGAGGGTCAGCCGCAAATGCAAGTATGCTCAATGACATTGTGCTTATAAGCAGTGTTATGAATACAGAAAACGCATATTTTTTCGTTTTTGATACTCTCATTATATTCTGACTCCTCCTGTACGTTCGATATAAAAATCGAAGTTAAAAAAATCACCATTGTATAACCTTTCTCTCATAATTATCCGTCCTTTCTGATTCTAATGCACTGTATGCACCGCTATAGGCTCAAAGCTTAAGACCCATAGCGGTACATACAATATGTACCGTTCGCTCCGCTTATTTGATAAAAAGCATACCGCTCGTTGTTGCTGACTGAAAATCCTGAATGAGTTTAGGACCAAAGCCGAGTATTGCTAAGCCTCCAAGTATTCCTATAAATACACCTTTTGTTTTGCTCATACCGCCATTGCCACCGCCAATAAGCATGATACCTGCGATTATAACTGCAAGAACTGATATGGCATAGCCAATATACTTAGCAGTGTCACCCAAG
>OICR01000422.1_pt1 | contig 19214 bp, 14 predicted proteins | sample 1581321 | NCBI WGS metagenome assembly OICR01 (sample SAMEA3882557, study PRJEB24775) | human gut metagenome | biome: human-associated habitat; feature: intestine environment; material: feces | place: Netherlands | collected 2009/2010
CGAGGACCTTGGCGGCGGACGCAGCCGCCCGAGCGTTGTCTCCGATGCGTTCGAGGCGGTCATTGCCGCGCTGTATCTGGACGGCGGCATGGAGGCCGCGCGCAATTTCATCCTGCCCTTCATCACCGAGGGCAAGACTGCCGAGGACGACTACAAGACCCGTCTGCAGGAGGTCGTCCAGCAGGACCCGTCCGCCGTGCTGAAATACGAGGTCACCGGCGAGACCGGCCCCGACCACAACAAGCAGTTTACGGTCTGCGTCTGGCGCAACGGCGAACTGCTGGCCGAGGGCCGTGGCCGCAGCAAAAAAGCCGCCGAGCAGCACGCAGCAAAGGTGGCGCTGGAAAAGCTGCAATAAGTGACGCCCTGTAGGGGCCGGGCATGCCCGGCCCGCGGCATAAAAATAAGCGGTCGTTTGCGGGAAAGCTGCGGGCCGCACATGTGCGGCCCCTACCTATCAACTGTATTTAAAAAATTCTAAAATTATTTTCCCAAAAACCGAGACAAATTCCTAAACTTGTGCTATACTGTGTCCAGAATAACAACTCTGGTATTTTTCGGGAGGTTTACACGTATGGAAATCACCAAAGATATTTTGTATGTCGGCGTCAACGACCACCTTGTTGACCTGTTTGAGGGCCAGTACGACGTGCCCAACGGCATGGCGTACAACTCATATGTTATTCTCGATGAAAAAATTGCCGTTTTCGATACTACGGACAGCCGTTTCACCGACGAATGGCTCGGTAATCTCGAAGCCGCTCTCGACGGCAGAAAGCCCGATTATCTCATAATCCAACACGTTGAGCCCGACCATTCCTCGGGCATCGCTGCGTTTGCCGAGGCCTATCCCGAGGCGGTCATAGTCGGCAACGACAAGACCTTCACTATGATAAACAACTTTTACGGCGGGGATTTTATCAAAAATTCCCTCTCCGTCAAGAACGGCGACACGCTCTCCCTGGGCAGGCATGAGCTGAGCTTTATCCTTGCGCCTATGGTCCACTGGCCCGAGGTCATGATGACCTATGACGCTGAGGACAAGGTGTTTTTCTCCGCCGACGCGTTCGGTAAGTTCGGAGCGCTCGACACGGACGAGGATTGGGCTTGCGAGGCGAGAAGATACTATTTCGGCATCGTCGGAAAATACGGCGGGCCGGTTCAGACGCTGCTCAAGAAGGCTGCCGCTCTCGATATCGCCGTGATATGCCCGCTCCACGGCCCTGCGCTCACCGAGAACATCGGCTATTATCTGAATCTCTATGACATCTGGTCATCCTACGGCGTCGAGAGCGAGGGCGTCTGCATAGCCTATACGTCCGTCTACGGCAACACGAAAAAGGCCGTAGAATATCTCGCCGAGCAGCTCAGGGCGAACGGCTGTCCGAAGGTGGCGATAAACGACCTGGCCCGCTGCGACATGGCTGAGGCTGTCGAGGACGCGTTCCGCTACGGAAAGCTCGTGCTGGCGACGACCACCTACAACGGCGGTATATTCCCGTTCATGCGCGAGTTTATCGACCATCTGACCGAGCGCGGATATCAGAAGCGCACCGTGGCGTTCATAGAGAACGGCTCATGGGCTCCGACTGCCGCGAGGAACATGGCGAAGATGCTTGAAAACAGCAAGAATATCGAGCAGGTCGGCACGGCGACTATTCGTTCCGCAATGACCGACGAGAACAAAGCTCAGCTCGACGAAATTGCAAAGAAGCTCGCATAACAGCAGAATAGAAAGAACTGCCGAGCCCGTAAAAAGGCTTCGGCAGTTTTTATTTTAATATAGACCCGAGCTTGCAAAACACGTCTTTCGTCTCCGGCAGGAACGGGACAAGCTGAAAATCATGGAACAGCCCGTCGTATTTAAAGAGCTTCGCGTCTATGCCGGCTGAAAGGGCATTTGCAAAAGCCGTGTCGGTGTCGCTCTCTCCGACCTCTGCCGTTCCGCAGAAAAACACAGTCGGCGGAAGGCCCGAAAAGTCGGCAAACGAGACGGAGAGATACGGGTCCGAAAGGTCATGCTCTCCGGCATACTTCGGGCGGCGCCTGAAATATGCTTCGTGTTCGTGAAAGCTCTCCTTCTTCGCTATGCCGTAAAACGGGTCGCTGTGGCAGTTGCGCTCATAGGATTCGCCGCAGGCCGTCATATCGCCCCAGAGCGAAAAGCAGACGAGCTTTTTCGGCATCGGTCTGCCCGAATCCCGAAGCTTTTGCGCGAGGGCGAGCACTAAGTTTGCGCCGCTGCTGTCTCCGACGGCTATGACATTTTCGGGCTTTACGCCCTTTGCCGTCAGCATATCCCACGCTGACATTACGTCATCGAGCTGCGAGGGAAAAATATATTCGGGCATAATTCTGTAGTCGACGCTGTATACGGCGGCTCCGCCCGCGGTGCGGCTGTATTTCAGCGCAAGGCGGCGGTAGAGGTCGATAAGCTTTATTTTGAAGCTCCCGCCGTGAATATGAAAAATCACGGTATCCGTTCCCGCATTTTCGGGAACGAGACTTTCCACAAAGCATTCGCCGCATGGCGTGCGGGTCAGAGTGCAGCCCCGTGGCGATCTAAATCTGCTGCGGCTGTTCTCGGTCGCCGCACCAGCGTTTGCGCTCATGTTTTCGTTTTTTATGAAGCGCGAATGGAACAATGCGCTCAAAACGGCGCTCATTATTTTTGCGGTAACGGAAGCCACGGTCACACTTCCTTTTCGAGCACGGCGTTCATGTTTTTGACGAGCGGATTCATGATAAACGGGATGAGCGTGCCCGCCTTTATGAAGCAGTAGACCTCGTTCCACAGCCCGTAAAACGCAAGCTTTTGCTCCGCCTTTTCGCTCGCGCCGTACTTTTTGAGATAAGTGTCGCAGAGAAAGAATCGCTTTCCGCTGAGATTGTTGAACTGAAATAAATCATATTCGCGGTCGGCATACATGGAATTGAGCGGATCGATAAAGCCCGTTATCTCAAGTCCCTTGCCGACCATTATGTTGCCGACATTCAGGTCGCCGTGTATGAGACAGGCGTCGGAGACGGGCTGAGAGAATATACTTGAAAACCTGTCCCTCGCGCGGGTCATGGCCGAGACGATCTCGGCGGACAGCTGCCCGTTTTCCGAGAGCTTTTTTGCGGCGGAGTAGACCTCCTCCATGAACGGCTCATAGCACTCGCGCCACGATGAAAAACAGGGCTTCACCGTGTCGCCGAATTTGTCGCTGCGGCACTCGTGTATGTCATGGAGCGCGTCGGTCACTCTGTCGGCAAAGTCAAGCCGCGCGCTCTTTGCATACAGGAGCTTGCCAAATGACATAAAGAGCGTTTTGCCCTCGATTTTATCCATAATATAGCAGTCAAACGGTATGTCGCCGTCGGCGCAGCGGGAACAGAGAACTTTAGGCATACGCACGCCGCAATTTTCGGACAGAAGCCGCAAATCATGCGTCTCTTTGTCGAGCATCCCGTCGGCGCGCAGGAACTTTACGACCGCCTCGCCGCCGTCGCGGAGAGTCACGCCGACAGCCGTCCCGAACGAGCCGCCGCCGAGATTTTTTGTTTTTACGCCGCTTTTGCCGAGTCCCTCTTTGCAGACGGTGAGCGCATATTCCGCCGCCTTTTCGCGCTCAAGGGTTTTCGGGATTACTCTTTCGACATTCATAACACCGCTCCGTTTCGTATTTATTCAATACAGATTCTATCAAATCTCAAGCAGATATAAAATATCCCGGGGACGCTTTTTTCTATCCCCGGGAAACTTTATTCGGTCATTTTTCTGTATGCGCTCGGCGTCATGCCGTAGAAAGCAAAGAACTGCTTATATAGCCCCGACGGGTTTGTATACCCCGCCTCGCGGGCTATGTCGTCTATTGAGAGCTCTGTCCCGTTCATAAGCCGAACCGCTTTTTGCAGCTTGTATGACAGGAGCAGCTCCGAAAATCCCGAGCCGAGGCGGTCTTTTATCATTCGCCCCGCATATTTTGTGCTGTATCCGAGCGCTGCGGCAAAGCCTTTCAAAGACGCGGAGCCGATATTCTCGTCAAAATAGCGGTCAAGCTCATCTGCAAGCTGCTTGTCGAAGCTCTCCGCGGAGCGCAGAAGCTCAATGAACAAAAGTGAGAGACAGCTCTCGATCGCGCGCTCCGAATATTCCGCGCCGCCGTAGTATTCGCCGAGCAGACGCATGACAAGAAAATTCACCCGCTCCGACGTTCTGTCAAACACTGTCAGCTCATCGCCCAATTCCAAGCCCTCGGCGCATTTTTTAAACAGCTCTTTCGGGATAACCGTTTTTATTATATTATCCCCCTTGCGGCTCTTTTCGAGCGAATGTACCGTGCCGGGCGGAAAGAGGCACGCCTGACCTTTTTTGAGCGTCAAGCTTCGCTCGGGGTTTTTGAAATGCTGAACGCACTCGCCCGACAGAATATATATGAACTCGTAGAACGAATGCCCGTGATAATACGGACGCTGGCAGACGGTGTGCTTTCGCATATGAAATTTTTCGGATTTTCTCGTCGGGATGAACATCTGCCCGTCCGCGCCGAGAGTTTCGAATGTAGCCTCGTCAAAGCCCACCGAAATTATTTTGTCCGCCTCTTCAAACTCCTCGGCAATCATGTGCCTTACGGCCTCCTCCGAGAGCGCGGTGTTATAATCCTCGCGCTCGTGGCGGTCGAGAAGTCGGGAGAATCCGCTGTTCGTCATAGAATCACACCCTGTCTAAGGTTCGTTTACTCAACTTATAAAAACTCCGCTATGGTTGCGAGAAACACTTCCCCGTAGCGAATGGCTTTTCTTTGACCGACTCCGGAGACCTCCATGAATTCGTCCCGGTTTTTCGGCTTTATGCGGCACATATCCATAAGCGTTGCGTCGCTGAAAACGACATACGCCGGTACGCTCTGCCGCATGGCGAGGCTCCTGCGCAGCTCCTTGAGAGCGATGAGCAGCTTTTCGTCCGCAGGGGACAGAGCCGCACTTTTTGCCGATGAAGCCTTCTTTTTCTGCGGAATTTCAAGCATCATGCGCAGAGTCTCGCTGCCCGTTAAGACGCCGCGGCTTTTCGGCGTGAGTCTCAATATGGGGTATTCGTCGCCCTCGGCTGTCATATATCCGTTTTCGCAGAGGTGTTCGATGATATCGCGCAGCCGCTTTTCGGTGCAGTCCGCCATTATGCCATAGGTCGATTGGCGGCTGAGCCCGGCGGAAATCAGCCGCTCGTTCTTGCTGCCGCGAAGAACGTCGCAAATGACCTTCTTGCCGTAGCGCTGACCCGTCCGCGCCACGCATGACATTATCTTCTGCGCGTCGACAGTGATATCCGTGTTCTCGTGGTTTGAAAGGCAGTTCGAGCATTTGCAGCACCGCTCGGGGCTCTTGTCGCCGAAATATTCAAGTATGAATTTGCGCAGACACTTGTGCGTCGTGCAGTAAAAAGTTATCTGTTTGAGCCGCTCCCTGTCGCGGCGCCTGACCTCCTCTTGCTCGTCCTCGGTGAGATCGGGGTTCGGCTCGGAGTTGTTTATCAAAAACTGATTTGTCCGCACATCCTTTGAGCTGTAAAGAAGAATGCAGTCCGCGTTTCTTCCGTCGCGCCCGGCGCGTCCGGCCTCCTGATAGTAGCTCTCCATATTTTTCGGCATATTGTAGTGGATGACGAACGAGACGTTCGACTTGTCTATGCCCATGCCGAACGCATTTGTAGCAACCATTATCGGCGCACGGTCATAGACAAAATCGTCCTGATTGAGCCTGCGCTCGTCCTCGTCGAGACCCGCGTGATAGCGCGTCGCGGTGAAGCCGTTTTTGTTCAGCAGCTCGCACACTTCCTCTACGGCCTTTCGCGTCGAGCAGTAGACTATGCCGGACTCGCCCTTACGCTCTTTTATCAACTTCATAAGCGTTATCGATTTCTTATTCGGATGCATGACCGAGAAGAATAAATTGGGGCGGTCGAAGCCCGTTGCGACAACGAGAGGGGAGCGAAGCTTCAGCAGATTTTTTATATCCTCCCTGACGGTGCCTGTGGCTGTTGCGGTGAACGCGCCGACAACGGGGCGCGAGGGGAGAGACTCGATAAAATCCGGAATTTTAAGATAGCTCGGGCGAAAATCCTGACCCCATTGCGAGACGCAGTGCGCCTCGTCCACAGCGACCATGGATATGCTGAGGCTGCGGCATATTTCGAGAAAGGCGGGCGCACAAAGCCGCTCAGGAGCAACATAAATTATCTTATACTTGCCGTTTTCCGTGTTTTGCAGCACTTTCAGATACTGCGCGTGAGTAAGCGAGCTGTTGATATATGCCGCGGCGACGCCCGACTGGACGAGTGCGCTGACCTGATCCTTCATCAGCGAGATGAGCGGGGAGACGACTACGGTAACGCCCTCGAACATCAGCGCCGGCACCTGATAGCATATCGATTTTCCCGCGCCCGTCGGCATTATGCCCAGAACATCGCGCCCGCCGAGCAGGCTGTCGGTTATCCTGTCCTGTCCCTCGCGAAAGGAATCGTGACCGAAATATTCTTTTAACACGCCGTACTTGTCCCGCACGCGCTCGCCGCCTTAAACTTTGGTTTATGACATAATTATACTCCGAACGGCAGAAAACATCAAGGCGATAAATGCCGCAATCGCTTTAAAACGCGCGTCGTTTGCCTGCGGCACTGCGCTTGTCACGGCATAAATTGTGAAAAGAGTGCTTTTGTGCGGATTTTTGTGTAAAAAATGAAAAAATTATTTGTCAGCTATTGACATATTTCTTTAAATAATACATAATAAAACTATGAAAAACAACGCAACACTGTGCGGACATCGGTTGCATATGTTTTTCAGGGGTTTGTTTATTTGATTTGAACGAGGTGCTGTGAAAAAAAGGTGACAGTATGAAGAAATATCTGATTATCAACGCAGATGATTTCGGGATGTGCATGAGCGCAAATGAAGCTGTTGAGTCGCTGTTTCTCAATGGCAGGCTTCGTTCCGCCACAATTATGATGCCCTGCGAGGCGTCAACCGCGGCGGTCGGCTTTGCTCTTGCACATCCCGAATTTTCAATCGGAGTGCATCTCACGATGACAAGCGAGTGGGACACATATAAATGGAGACCGCTCACTGACGGCAAGAGTCTTGTCGATGAGAGCGGATTTATGTGGAAAACGGCAAAGCAGGTTGAAAAAAACGCAAAGCTTAAAGAGCTGCGGGCCGAAATTTGCGCTCAGGTTGACAGGGCGCTCTCGCTCGGACTCAAGCCGTCGCACCTTGATAATCATATGGGTTCGCTCTACGGAAATCAGACTGGGCGGCTTTCGCTGCTTATGATGACGCTTCGCGTCTGCGGGAAATACGGCTATCCGTTTCGTCTTTTTATGAAAGCCGACAGGGAGCTCTGCCCGAGGGAGATACCGTGGGCGATATACAGAGTCGCGCCCGTTATCACGTCTTTTCTTGCGAAAATCAATCACGTTGTCCTGCCCGATTATTTGCTCTTCCCCGACTGGGGCGAGCCCGGAATCAAGGACAGCTACGAGAAATACCGCGAGCGGATGCTGTATCTTTGGACTCACGTTCCGCCGGGAGTTACGGAGACGTTCGTTCATCCGACCAAGGAGAGCGATGAAATAAAAGAAATCACCGAGGATTGGCGGGACAGGGCGTGGGAATACCGTCTTATGGACGACCCCGAAACCGAAAAATATCTGAACGAGCACGGAGTGTATCTTATCAGCTACCGTGAGCTTACGGAAATGAGGCGCAAAAAGAACAGCCACAAAACATAAAATTAAAAAGAAGGGAGCCATCAGCTATGAGTAACGCAAAAGCACTGAAAAGAATTCCGTCAATAGACCGTTTCCGGGGTACTGTTATCTTCTCGATGATAATTTTTCAGTTCATTGAGTATTTTAAGAACCTCGGAGCAGCGGCGAATATTGCTCTCCATGCGCCCAAGGAGGACGCGTTCTATATTCTGCCGAATTTTGCGATCGCGGATATTATCGCGCCGATGTTTATTCTTGCAATCGGACTTACCTACATTCCGTCGCTGAAAAGGCGCATTGAGCGCGACGGAAAGAAAAAGGCGAGCATCCACTTTGTCGGACGTTATCTGACCCTTATCGGTATCGGAATGACGATGGACGGAGTGAATGACCTGCTCGGCGGAAAAGATAACCCCATTGAAAAGGTCTGCAAGATTGTCTCTCTGACAGTCGTGGTGCTTCTGCTCCTTTACGGGGTTCTGCGTCTGTTTAAGGCGAAGAAAATCGCCCATTATATCGGAGTTGCGCTCGGAGCGGTTGTAGTTTTATACGGCGTTTTCGGAATAGTTCTCGCGGCCGTCAACGGCGTTATGCTCGTTAGCGGAAAGACCGGAGATTCGTACCATCACTGGATGGTGCTGCACCATATCGGCTTTGCCGGACTTGTGGCGCTGCCGTTTGCTCTGATAGACGGGAAGAGGGCGACACTCATCCGTTTTATAAGCGCGGCGGTGATCCTTGCGCTTTTCACGCTGTTCCATGAGGCGAGCTTCTCATGGACTCAGTTCCCGAACAATATGGAGCTTGTCGATAAGGTAGCCGACGGCGGAATACTCGGCGGCTTCGCATGGGGAGCTATGCTTATACTGTATCTTGCATTTTCCGATTTGTACTATAAGGGCAAAAAGCAGTTCGGGATCGCGCTCGGAATTTTTGCGCTGATAACGGCGGGAATAACCGCAGGCGTATTTGCGGCTCTGCCCGCGGGCACAGACACATGGGCGGGAGCCCTGAGCTCGTTCCTGCCGATAAACAAAGGCAGCGTCAGCCCGTCGTATGTCATTATCTCCGCATTCCTTTCTCTCCTGGCGTTTTCGATTTTCGATCTCTTCAACGGCTTTATGCCGAAGTTCGATCCGCTGCGCTGGTGGGGCAAAAACCCGATTCTCATGTACTGCATAGAGTTCGCGGTAATAGGCGGATTGACTGTTGCACTGGAGGATTTCTTTAAGACAGCTTCCGTGCCGGTGTCGGTGCTGATAATCGCGGCGGTAATTGTGGCGTTGACGTCTCTGACATATGTCCTTGACAAGAAAAATATTATTGTCAAGCTTTAAGCCGACCTTGCTTTGTCGGGACTGTATCAGCCGGTTATAACCGCTGCGGCGCATAATTTGCGCAAAAAACAGAAGAATGCGGCCTTCATTTCTTTAATTTAAACATAACTGTCCTCCGAACGGCAGAAAACAAAAGAAAATCGGCGGTGTCGGGCATCCGATACCGCCGATTTTCATAATAGCTTTATACTGTTTCAAGGAATGCTTTTGTGAGCATCTTGTTCTTGAGAATACCCTTTGTGCAGTCGCGCAGAGCTGTTCCGAAGCCTATCGGGTCGTTTTTGTAGGCCGGCTTCATTGAGGGGCTGAGCGTAATTTTGCGCACGCTCCAAAGCATACAGAGCAGCTCGTTGTTGCGCGCATATACGGCGAGGACGGGGTCCATATAGCCGTAACCGGTGAGGTTTGTATACGCGTCCGTGATAACCATTCCGTCGAAGCCCCACTCGTTTCTGAGCAGGTCAACGAGCAGCTCGGGCGTGCCGCCGCACCATGTTTTGCCGAGACGGTTAAACGCGCTCATTATGCCCTTTGCGCCGCCCTCCTTGACGGCTATTTCAAACGGCTTGCAATAGATCTCTCTTATTGCCTGCTCATTTGACCAGACATGAATGCCCATTCGTGCGGTCTCCTGGTCGTTGAGAGCGAAATGCTTGACAGTTACTAACAGTATATACAAAAGCAACCGCGTGGGCGGCTGCTTTATGTCTTAGATAGATTATATGAGCTTATTCATGCGACTCGTCTTTTTCGTCGAGTCTTTCACGCAGGGCTTTATTCTCATTTTTCAGCTCTTCGAGCTCATCGAGAATATCGTCGCTGCGGGCGCTGCTTTTGAACGAATGTATGAGCACGGTGACAAATGTAACTACGGCCAAAATATAAGTGGTAGAGACCATCGCATCATTGAGGTCGGTGCCTGGTGCATATTTGATAATCAAGTGAAACATCAACAACACGGCAATCACGATGCCGATGGTTATTTTTTGCCATTTCCTCATAGAGATGCCTCTCTTTTTTTAAAACTCTGTAGAGTAATCCCATTTCAAAGGACAATAATAGTCTTTATGGGATGTAGTAAAATCTTTTTTATAATAAAATTCTTTATTACTTGTGTTTTTTATGTATTGTACTCATAATAGCTTCAGTTGAATTTTGTCACCTCCATATGGCAATTGTAACTATCAACATAAGAATACCATTTAAACAAATAAAAGTCAAAGTTTTTATCAAATATTTTCTAATTTTGTAATTATACACAAAAACACAGCAAACGTATTGTGCAATATAGCAAAAAAAGGCAGCCTTTCGACAGCCTTTTGTTAAATCTGATTTATTCCGCGACTTTCAGTGTCAGCTCAAGTATGCGCTTGACGCTTGTCTCAAGGTCGGCGCGGGTTATCTTGCCGCTTTCAAACGCCGCTTTCAGCTCCTCGGGCTCGCCGTCGCCCATCTTGATGTCATTGCCGGCGAGAACCTCGTCGGAGTGGCTGCTGTGAACGCCCCAGTCGGTCGTGACGGCGCCCTTGAAGCCCCATTCGTTGCGGAGCAGCTCGGTGAGCAGCTCATAGCTTACCGAGGTGTGTGAGCCGTTGATGAGATTGTAGGAGGACATAATTGTCCACGGATCGGCCTCTCTGACGCATATCTCGAAGCCGCGCAGATAAATCTCCCTGAGCGCACGCTCGGAGACTCGGGAATCGCATTCAAAGCGGTTCGATTCCCTGTTGTTGCAGGCGAAGTGCTTGACCGATGCGGCTATCTTCTGCGACTGGATGCCGCGCACGTCGGCGGCGCAGCACTTACCGGCGAGCAGGGGATCCTCGGAGAAATATTCGAAGTTTCGCCCGCACAGGGGATTGCGGTGGATGTTCATGGCGGGTGCGAGCCATACGCCTAAGTTGTTCTCGCGCAGCTCCGCGCCGCCCGCAGCGCCGATTTCTTCTATAAGCTCGGTGTTCCAGGTGCAGGCCAAGAGCGTTGCGCACGGCCATGCGGTGGTGGGCACGCCCGTTGAAGCGTTGAGGCGCAGGCCCGCAGGTCCGTCGGCAGTCGGGAGGGGCGACACGTTGAGCCGCTTCATTCCGCCGAATGCGCCGGTGTTGCAGACTCCGGGCTGATTCTGATGCCCGCCGACAAAGTCGATAAGCTCGTCTACGGTGAATTGCTTTATAAATTCGTCGAGCGTTATCGTCTCGCCGACTTCGTCGAATTTCACCGTCTCGGCGGGGGCTTTTGCTTCTATCTCCGCGTGAGTGCCGCGACTGCGGACAGGCTCGCCCGTCGGGAGGCTTTCAAAGCTTCCGTCCGAGAGCAGACGCTTTTCGAGCTTTGCTGGTCTGCAAAGGGACTTTGATTCTTTTATAATTATGTCATCGTTTAAAACGAACTCGTATTTGAGTTTTTCCGTTGCCCTGACGGAGGCTCCGAGGTGGAACGAATATGCGCCCTTTTCGAGCACGAACGCGGATTTCTTTATTTTGCCCAAATCGTCGAAGCTTGCCATATCGCTTATATCGAAGCTCAGCGCGAGGGACTCCGATTCGCCGGGGGAGAGGAGCTTCGTCTTTTTGAACGCGGCGAGCTCTCTTGCGGGCTTGCCGAGCTTGCCCTGCGGCGCGCTGTAATATAGCTCGACCACTTCTTTGCCGGGCACCTTGCCGACGTTTCTCACCGTCACCGCGGCGACTATTTTTCCGTCGCTCTCGCCGCAGAATGCGCCGCTGAACTCGAAGTCGGTATAGGACAGGCCGAAGCCGAACGGGTAGCGCACCTTTTCGGCGGCGCCGGGCACGGTCTCAAAATAGCGGTAGCCGACATATATATCGTCAAAGTAGTCGAGATGCTCAAAGCCGGTCAAAAATTCCTGCGCGTTCTGATATGCGTCGTAGGAGACGGGGATAGTGTCGGCAAGTCTGCCGGAGGGGTTGACGTCGCCGCAGATGATGTCCGCAGTCGCCGTGCCGCCCTCGAGACCGCCCTGCCAGCCGAAGATTATCGCGCCGACCTTTTCGTTCTCCGCAAAATACTCGCAGTCTACTACTGCGCCGGAGTTCAGGACTATAACCGTGTTCGGAAAAGCGACGGTGACGCGGTCGATGAGGCTCTTTTCCGTGTCCGAAAGATAGTAGTCGCCGGGTATGGCCTTTCTGTCAACGCCCTCCGCGGAGAAGCGGCTGAGAGTTATTATTGCAATATCCGCATTTGCGGCGGCCTCGGCTATCAGCTCGTCGGGCATATGCGCCTCGGCGACGTGCATACTCGCGAAGGTGTCGTAGATTATGTCGTCTTTTTCCTTGCAGAAGGACATGGCGTTGACCCTGTCCCATATCTTCTCTATCTGGGCGCGGGTCGGGATGCGTTTGCCTGCTTCCTTGACGTATTCCTTGTAGAACTCGGCGGTCGGCTTAAAGACGCTGACCTTGCCCTCGTCCTCTTTCAACTTGAAGCCGTCGTAGATGTTGCGGGTATAGGCGCAGAAAACGTCGCCGCTTCCGCCGCCGCCCTTTATGTATTCGACGGTCGCCTTGCCGAAGAGCGCAACTCTTGTCCCGCGCTTTAGCGGCAGAGTTCCGCCCTCGTTTTTGAGCAGCACCATGCCCTCGCCGGCGGCTCTTCTCGAGAGCTCGGCGTGCTCGGGCGAGCCCGTGACCTTTCGGCCGTCAACGCCCAGCGGTAGGCAGGGCTGATATCTGAATCTCGCATACTTGTCCATAGCTTTTCCGTCCTTTTATGTAAAATTAATTAAGCTCGTCTTGTGCTGTGCGGTCAAAGAAAAAACACTCCGACTCATACGAATCCGGGATATTCTCGTCGATGACTATCAGTCTGCCGCCGTGCCTGTCTCCGTAGGAATGATAGCCCGCGCTCGGGGATTGAACGAGCCTTATCCCGTCGACCTTTGCGGTGAAGGTGTTTATATGGTCATGCCCGAAGAAGGCGGCGACGATGTCGCCCGTTTTCTTCCAGCTTTCAAATTCTTCGCCGTTTTCGAGCGGCGGGCAGGGGGACTCGCGGAGCACGCCGTCGAGCAGAGCGCCGTCCGGGACGGAATAGCGCCGAGCGCCGAGAGAAAATTCGCCGTTCGGGTCTTTTTTCAAGGCGTCGTATTCCTGAATGACAGGGATATGCTGAAACAGCAGAGCGGGCACGGTCTTTCCGCAGTTTTGAGCCTTCAGCTCGGCGGCACGTCTCTCGTACCACTCTATCTGGTCTCTTTTCACATATCCGTATCCCGCGTCCTTTATAATATTGAAACCGCCGTCTCTGATATAGTCGCCCGAGTCGATGCACCAGATGTTCCATGCCGTGCGGCTGCCGTCGGAGGAGAGAACGGGCAGGCTGCAATTCGCGCAGCCGGAAACATCCTCATCGTTCATCGTGCTCCTGAAATTCTCGTATTCGGCGTATATACAGATCTGATTCTCTTTCGCGAGAAACGGCAATTTGGACTGAGCCTCGGCGTCGTGGTTGCCGAAAACTATGGCGAGCGGGATATTTTTCTCCGCAATCGGCGCGACTATCTTTTTGATAGTATTATACATATATTCATATGTGAACTCCTGCCAGTAGCCGCTGATATTGTCACCGCCGAAAACCACGAGGTCGGGACGGGCGAGTTCAATGCATCGGCGGATTAAGCTGAGTGTATTTTCGCTCTTTTTTTCGGGAATCCGCCTGTCCTCGTCGTCGTCCATCTCGGGGTCTACCTCGTGGATGTCCGTAAGGTGCAGAATACGGAATTTTCCGTCCGCGCCGAAGCGCAGGGGAGCCTGCTTTTCTCTTATGTATTTCTTTGAATCCGGCAGTCCTTTTGCCATAACGATTCCTCCGATGTTTGATATTGAAATTATATACTCGTTCGGACACAGTGTCAATATTCTTGTTACATTTTCGCAAAAACCGTTAGTCACTATGCATAATTTAAAAAGCCTGATTTTGTCAAATGTGTATATTGCGAAAGGCAGGTACGGGTGATATAATCTAATTAATAACGAGGGTTTTTTAATTAGCGAATGAGGGGCGCAATTCATTGAACAAGACAGTTGATTCATCAATAGTCAAGCTGACTAATTACCGTTCGGTTTGGGGCTATATACATAAGAATAAGCAGGCGACTATTCCGCAGATATCAAAGGACATAGGTCTCAGCCTGCCGACGGTTACCCGCGCCGTCGATTACGGTGTCGCAGAGGGCATTATCGAACCGGACGGAGTTATTGGCGCAGAGCGCGGCCGCAAGGCGCAGGTCTATAAGCTGCATGCCGACTATATGCATTTTTTGCTCATCTATCTTGACGCGGATGTTCTTTCATACAGAATCCACGATTTCAGAAGCCGTACTATAGGCAGCGGAAATATGCCGGTGAATGATAAAAATGTACTCTCCGCTCTCGAGAAAATTATCGAATGCAGCGCAGCTTCCGACCCGTTGCTTTCAATAGTATCGATAGCAGTTTCGGGTGTTGTGTGCGATGGTGTTGTTAAGGATTCTGCGGCATTTCCGTCGCTTGGCGGGATGGATCTTTCAAAGCACATAAACCGCAAGTTCGGCATGACTGCACTTGTGGATAACGATCTTCATGCGGCTTCGAATGTGGCGCGGATATTTTCCGATTATAAAAACGATGTCAATGTTCTTTTTGCTTTCGGAAAACGTAAAAGCGGTGCCGGAATAATCGTCAACGGCGATGTGCTCTGCGGAGCGGCGGGCGCTGCCGGCGAGGTTGTAAATATCCCGGTGCATACTCCGGATATCGAATCCGAGCGCGTGGCTTTCTGCAGCGAAAGACTCCAGGCGATAATCGCACTGCTTAATCCCAAGAGGGTCATTATTTACGAACTTGACGAGGGAATGGGCGCGGACAAGCTCATATCGCTTATCAAAGAGAAGCTGAAGGCTTATCTCTTGCCTGAGTTCAAGCTGGGGCGCGATTTTTTTGAGGATTGCTTCAGGGGACTCAGCATTATGTGCGAGCTTGAGATAAAGCGAAGTCTCCGTGAAAGACTTGATTTTTAATGATGAAAATATAAGGGGAATTTTTGAGATTCCCCTTATGATCAGGAAAATTAATAACGCACCTTTAAGATATTACTTTACTTATTTGTGAATATAGCGTGTGATATCCAAAGCAACTCCGTTTATCTTGTGAATTATGCTGTGCCATATCGGAGTTGTATATTACCTTTCGCTCATCACCATGGTTATCACCCTTGAGAACACCCGCAACACCTCCGGCGGTAACTATATCTACGGCGGCTATGAGGAGCTTGTTCCGATTTTTGAAGTCCTCGGCGCAGACGGCATCATGTCCTCCGCCGAGTACACCGAGTATGTAAACGCAGGCGCGAACTCAGACGAGAAGATGGATCGCCGCATCCGCGGAATCCTCGTTCCCGTGTTCAATCTTATCGACGCTATCGCCTCCGCGGAGTCTCCGCTCACCGAGGTTATGAAGCTTCTCCCGAAGGTCGCTTATGCGGTTGACTCCGGCTTGCTCAACACCCAGATTCAGAATCTAATCGGCAAGCTCGGCATGGGCCTCGGCAGCAGCATCAATGTTGACCTCACCACAGAGGGACTCTATGAGATGCTCGCTCCCAAGCTCAAGGACATCGAGCTTCAGGCTGCCAAGGTTGACGAAAACGGCGAGAAAACCGCTCCTGCCGTGACCCTTTCGATAAATCTCGACAAGGATAAGTTCGTTTCCGCTATCAAGGATCTCTCCGGCTGCGGCGTTTACACCGCAAACGCGAGCATCGCACGAGGCAAGAACTGGTTTGTCGACATCGACGGCGACGCGGCGGATGCATTTGTCGTTCTGTTCGGATATCTCCACTCCGAGCTCACCTCCGAGAGCAACGCGGCAGCCCTAAAGACCGCTGTCAAGGCTCTTGATATGAACTTCGCTCAGAGAATAGCCGTCAGCTTCATCGTTTCGATTGCGCTTTCGTCCTCTGCGGACGGAGCTCTCAGAACGCTCGTGTTAATGATTCCGATAGTTAAGGTCGGAGTTAAAATTGCAGGTTGGTTCGGCGCATTCAAGAAATAAACCGAACGTCAAAAGGTAAAACACAATTTCATAAAAGCAAGGTTCGGCGGAGCGTCATACGGCGTTCCGCCGTTCCTTTTTGCCAATTATAAATCAAACTGTTAAATCAACTAAAAACAGGGCTGCTTTTTCGGCATTTCGTACAGTCCGTCGCTCTTGTTTTTTGTTTCACCTTATGTTAAAATCAAGTTGTAAGATGTATGGACGCTTGATTTATAGAAACGCAGTAAAGAGGGGAGTCGGCTTCCCTCTGTGCTTTAAACGAATTAATAACGCTGTGTTAACAATTATTAACAAATGCTTAATTACAAATAAATAAGCAATCAAGGAAATTTATAACCTTTTTATAAATTAATTTCAAGGCAGAGGAGGAGAAACCCAAAAGAGAGATGAGTTAACAGACCCGTTTTAAAAACGAAAGGAGAACAAATTATGAAAGCATTAAAAAAGACATTCAGCGTTATACTTTGCCTGTGCATGATAATGTCCGTTATGGCGGCAGGGCTCAATGCCTTTGCGCAGGAGGAAGCGACCGCAGCGCTTGACGGCGCTGTCAGCGAAGCGGCTGCTCTTGCCGTATCCGATCCTACGGACGAAAAACCCGACGTTGACGCTATGGAGCGCACCAAGGTTAAGTATCCCATCGGCGCTTCCAAGAAGGCTGTCAACAGGTCTATCGGCAGAGTTGAAGATATTCTTTTCACCGTTTTGAAGGTTCCCGAGGGCGGAGTTCCCCAGGTGCTCAACGAGAAGGTATATACCAATGAAACCGTAGCTCTTGTTGCAAAGAAGCTGTTCCCGCTTGTCGGCGGACTCAGCAGCCTTGTTGCAAAGGGACCCAAGGACCTTGCCGCAAAGCTTGACAAGGAGACTTGCGCGGGTGCTATCGCGGCTCTTAACGCCGCAGCGGCTACGCTCGGCGCGGACGGCAAGCCCGTAGACAAGCTTGAAGCATGGCAGTATCTCACTGTTGTTGACGGCGACTTCGGTTTCGCTAACGGCGACAAGGAGGGCTTCCTCGACGCTGTTGCGTCGCTGTTCAGACCCCTTTCGCTGCTCACTACCGTTGTTTCCTTTGAGAACACAACCAGCTTATTTTACGGTCCGCAGCTGGGCATATACGAGGATCTCATCCCAATATTTGAGGCTCTCGGCATAAAGGACTTTATGACCTCCGACGAGTACACCGCATATGTTAAGAAGGGCGCCAACACAAACGAGAAGATGGATCGCCGTATCCGCGGCATCATCACTCCCATATTCACTCTTGTTGACGCAGTTGCCTCTGCGGAATCCCCGGTCGACGAGGTTCTGAAGCTTCTCCCGAATCTTGCCTCCGCTATTGACACGGGACTTATCGACACTCAGATACACAGTATGCTGGGCAAAATCAGCCTGGGTATCGGCAACAGCGTTAAGGTTGACCTCACCACCGGCGGCGTATACGATATGATCGCCCCCAAGCTCAAGGACATCGAACTCCAGGCCGCCAAGGTTGACGAAAACGGCGAGGAGACCGCCCCCGCGGTCACGCTTACAATAAACCTTGACAAGGAGAAGTTTGCGGCTGCAATAAAGGATATCGCCGCCTGCGGAGTCTTCACCGCAAATGAGAGCGCAGCCAAGACCAGAAACTGGTTTGTCGGCATAGAAGGCGACTCGGCGGATGCGTTTGTCGTTCTGTTCAGATATCTCCATTCCGAGCTTACCGAGGAGAACAACGCTGTGGCTATAAAGACCGCTGTTGCAGCTCTCGACATGAACGCCTCGCAGAAAATTGTTGTCAATTTCCTCGTTTCCTCCGTGCTCTCGTCCTCTGCTGACGGAGCGCTCAGAACCATAGTCGCTCTTCTTCCGCTTGCAAAGACCGGCGTGAAGATAGCAGCCCGCTTCGGCGCGTTTGATAAATAAGCTTTAATTTGCAAAACACAATTTCATAAAAGCAAGGAGCGGCGGAGCGTCATAAGGCGTTCCGCCGTTCCGTTGTCAATCACAAATCAAATTGTTAAATCAACTAAAAATAAAGCTGTTTTTTCGGCATTTCGTACAGGCCGCCGCTCTTGTTTTTTATTTCTCGTTATGTTAAAATCAATTCGTATAAAATACATTTTTGGAGGTCTTTCTATGAAAAAATGGCGAGTAGGTATTATCGGTGTCGGCGGAATATTCAACGGCGCTCACCGCGAGCACTATCTTAAAGACGATCGCCTTGAGGTTGTCGCGCTCTGCGACATAATCGAGGAGAGGGCGGTCGAGTGCCGCGACGGATTCTTTCCCGACGCGAAGGTATATACCGATTTCAACGAGCTGCTCAAGGACGAGACGATAGACTCTGTCGATATTTGCACCCCGAACTATCTCCACTCGATAATCGCGGTTGCCGCTTTCAAGGCGGGCAAGCACGTTTTCTGCGAGAAGCCGGACGCTGTCAATGTCGAAGAGGTCATGAAGATGAATGACGCCGCTAAGGCTGCGGGCAAGACGCTCATGGTCATGAGAAACAACCGCTTCACCGACGCGTCTAAGCTTGCGAAGAAGTTCATTGACGACGGCAAAATGGGCGAGATATACTGCGGACGCTGCGGCTGGCAGAGGAGACGCGGAATCCCCGGAAAGGGCGGCTGGTTCACCACCAAGGCGCAGTCCGGCGGCGGCCCGCTCATTGACCTCGGCGTTCACATGATAGACCTTGCGATATGGCTCATGGGCAGCCCGACTCCCGTCGCCGTGACCGGCAGCACATACTGCAAGTTTGCCGACAACGACGTCAGCGACTCCGTGAACTCCGACTTCGGCGACAAGGTCGAGGACGGCACGTTTGACGTTGAGGATCTTGCGATGGGCACTATCCGCTTCGATAACGGGGCGCAGCTCCAGATAGAGTTCAGCTGGGCGTCGAACGTCAAGAAAGAGACACGCTTTGTCGAGCTTCGCGGCACGAAGGCGGGACTCAATTGGCAGGACGGCGAGGTCGAATTCTACACCGAGGAATACGGCAAGTGCCTCGATGTTATCCCGACTAACTACGCTACCGACAGAGAGCACGCGAGAAACCTCAGGCACTTCTACGATGTG